>Ga0164321_10000096_pt1 | contig 12342 bp, 10 predicted proteins | sample GuaBasSediGuay12_FD_121799 | JGI IMG/M metagenome (GOLD analysis project Ga0164321, IMG submission 121799) | Subseafloor sediment microbial communities from Guaymas Basin, Gulf of California, Mexico - Guay12, Core 4567-28, 21-24 cm | ecosystem: Environmental > Aquatic > Marine > Hydrothermal... | reverse complement strand
AGTTTTTTTAGTTTTTTATTATTCCTTTTCAAGCTGGAATTTCAGTCTCCCATATTCTGGTTTTTCTAGTTCCAGTCTTTTCTTTCATAGTTTCCAGAACTCTTTGTGCATATGGTGTAGGATATTCACCTTTTAGACATCCTAGACAAAGATCTTCTTCTGGAATGTTGATGGCTTTTATTAGACCTTCTAGGGTCTGATAGCCTAAGCTATCTGTGCCGATTTTTCTCTGTATACTTTCCAAATCTACTTTTGCGGCAATTAATTCTCCATAGCTTGCTATGTCTATTCCATAGAAACATGGGGAGATTATAGGTGGACAGGTACTCATAAGATGGACTTTATTTGCCCCTGCATTTCTGAGCATTTGAACGATAACTTTACTTGTGGTACCTCTGACGATGCTGTCGTCGATTATAAGTACGTTTTTTTCACTAACTGCAGATTTGAGGGGGTTGATTTTCAGTTTTATCGCAGAATCTCTATCTTTTTGTCGTGGCATTATGAAGGTTCTGTGGATATACCTATTTTTTATCAAGCCTTCAGCTACAGGTACTCCTGTTTGGTAAGAATAACCTTCAGCTGCTGTTCTTGAGGTATCAGGAACAGGAACTACAACATCAGGTTTAGTATCATATGTCTTGGCTAAGTTAATGCCTAGGTTGAATCTTACATCGTAAACACTTTTTCCTTCAAGAACTGAATCAACACGGCTGAAATAGACAAATTCAAACATACAATGTGCTTTCCTTTTGCATGAGTGGTAGCAGTATTTTTTGCAAGTATCTTTAGTCGCGATAGTTATTGTTCCTGGCTCCAAATCTCCTACCAAATTTATGTTGTTACTATCCAAAGCCACACTCTCAGAAGCAAAAGCTATCGTATTTCCCTTTCTACCTTGACAAAGTGGCCTTAGACCTAATGGGTCTCTTACTGCGATTAATTCTCGATTTCTTGTTAAGATTACTAGCGAGTAAGCTCCGTCAACCTGTGATGATAACTCCTTAAATGAGGAAATGTAATCTCCACTTTTGTCATAATTCATCCTGAGAAGTTTCAGTATAACCTCAGCATCACTGTTGGCTTTGAGTTTTAATCCTTCATTCTTTATCTTTTTTCTTAGATGCATGTAGTTTGCTAAATTTCCATTGTGTCCTAAGGCAAACATGTTATCTGTCATAGGTTGGGCATTAACCAGTGTTGATGTGCCAGTAGTAGAGTATCTAACATGACCTATTCCCATATTTCCAGAAAGTGTCCATAGTTTTGGTTTCAGATTTTGAGATACGAGCCCCCTGACTCTTCTTGAAGATATTCTTCCATTCTTGATAATTGATATTCCTGAGGATTCTTGTCCTCTATGCTGAAGAGACATTAATCCATAATATATGTTGAGAACTGCATCTTGCTGTGGATTACTTATACCAAAGATACCACAAGCATCTTTTTTTCCTCTTTGGATCTGCATTTCAAGGGCCCACCATGGCTTCTGGAATAGCTCTCTCCCATGTTTCTCTCATTTGATCAATTGAATTCCAAGCGATCCTTTTTTTTCCCCAAGTGATTTCATAATTGTCACTTGAAACTTCACCTATTATGGCAGCTGGGGCTCCCTTTTTCCTTGCAAGTCTCAAAACTTTTCTCGCAAGAGGTTTTGGTGTAGTAACTATGAATCTAGCATTCGACTCTGAGAATAGAAGATCATCAATCCTAACTTTTATATTACGTGGGATCAATTTTGCATCAATTTTCAGACCGAGATTACCTTTGATTGCCATTTCTGCAAGCGTAATGGAGATTCCGCCCCGTGAGCAGTCGTGAGCTGCTGTAAGATATCCATTCCTAATTGCTTCTATGATACTTCTTATTGAAGCATTCTCTCTAGAAACAACGGCATTTGGAGGTTTACCTTTAGGAAAATCTATAAGTCTGTAATATTGTGACCCGCCTAATTCTGAGTATGTTTTGCCTATCATAATTATTGATTGGCCTGTTCTTTTAAGGGCAATATTTGTTATCAGTTTCAGGTCTTCTATTAGTCCTAACATTACTATTGTGGTTGAAGGTTTTACAGCATTTCCAGTTGTTTCATCTTCATTGTAGAAGCTGACATTACCACCGACGCATGGAATTTTTAAACCTTTAAGCATATATGACATTCCGTTTATCGCCTGTCTGAACTGCCAGTAAACATTTGGATTCTCTGGATTTCCAAAGTTACAACAATCTGTTATAGCTATAGGCTCAGCACCAGTGGCCACTACATTACGAGCTGCCTCGGCTACTGCTGAAGCATGTCCATTGTAAGGATCAAGAAAACAATGGACACTATTACAATCCGCCTTTATTGCTACAGCCTTATTCTTTCCAATCAGTCTAAGTACAGCTGCATCCGAATCTCCAGGCTTTAAAACAGTTCTAACTCCAACTTCATGGTCATACTGTCTGTATATAATATCCTTGCTAGCAATATTTGCTGTTTGTAATAAATGAAATATTGTTTTCGAGATATTACTAGGAATTGCAGGTCTTGAAATAGATTTTTTACTTTTGATTTTAGGTTTTTTTGCTACTCTTACAGCCAACGGAGAATTTGTTAACAGCTTTGCAGGAATATTTACAATAATTCTGCCATTATACTTGGCGACTAGGTTACCAGTATGAGTTACTTTTCCAATAATAGAGTATGAAAGCCCCCATCGCTCAAATATCTCTAAGACTTTTCTTTGGCCTTCTGGAATAACGGTGAATAACAATCTCTCTTGAGATTCAGATAATAATATTTCATATGGGGTCATCTTACCCTCTCTAACATGAATAACATTGAGATCTATTTCTAGTCCTGAATTACCTTTACTTGACATCTCAGAAAGTGCACATGTAAGTCCTCCTCCACCAAGATCCTTGACCGCAGTTACTTTACCTGTTCTTAAAGCTTCAAGAGTTGCTTCAATTGCTAGTTTCTTAACAAATGGATCGCCAATCTGAACTGCTGGCCTATCTAATTCTGATTCTTCCCCGATAACTCGTGATGCAAAGGTTACACCGTGTATACCATCTCTACCTGTGGATCCCCCTACTAGAATTATTATGTCCCCTGGATTATCCATTCTTCCAAGTTTAAGATCTTTTAATTTACCAAATCCAAGGCATCCTACGTTTACCAAACAATTAGTTTCAAAACTTTCATCAAATTCAACTTCCCCTGCAATGGTGGGTATACCAGTGCAATTACCATAGTCTGCTATTCCCTTCACAACATTTTGGAACAGCCATTTGCTATGACTGCTTTGTAGATTTCCAAAACGTAATGAGTCAAGTAATCCAACTGGTCTACAATTCATACACAAAATATCTCTTATTATCCCTCCTATTCCAGTTGCTGCGCCATTATAGGGCTCAATTGCAGATGGATGATTATGACTTTCAACCTTAAAGGCAACAATATCACCATCACCAATATCTACTACACCTGAGTCATATCCTGGTCCTACGACTACTTTCTTGCCTTCTTTAGGTAGTTTTTGAAGGAGTTTTCTACTGCTCTTATATGAGCAGTGTTCAGACCACATAACATCGATCATACCGAGCTCTGTTTCATTTGGCTCTCTGCCAAGTCTTATCTGAGCTTCCTTTATTTCCTTTTGAGTTAGATTCAGTTTAATAGTAGATCTTTCATCCAAAATTATCAGACTCAGGTATGAACAAATCTATTTAATATTTTGAGACCGTCGCTACTTGAGAATGGACTTAATATTTTTTCAGATGCGCGTTCTGGATGTGGCATGAGACCAAAAACATTTCTATCATTATTACATATTCCCGCTATAGAGTCCATAGAACCGTTTGGATTCCCAATTTTAGTTAAATTGCCATTTTCATCTACATATCTAAGGACTATTTGATCGTTTTCACGTAGATCTTTGAGACCTTTTGGATCGATTGTATATCTTCCTTCAGCATGTGCTATTGGAATTTTTAAAATTGTTCCTTCTGAAATATTTCTTGTGAAATCTGTATTATTTGTTTCAACTTTAATGTTAACCCACTTGCATATGAAGGTCCTAGTTTGATTACTTAAAAGTGCTCCAGGTAAGAGTTCAGATTCTATTAGGATTTGAAACCCATTACAAATTCCAATTATTGGTTTTCCTTCTTGAGCCATAATTTCTACTTGATCGATAGCAGGACTGTGTGCTGCTATAATTCCGGCCCTGAGATAGTCACCATAAGAGAATCCCCCTGGTAAGATAGCCCCATCATAATCTTCAGATTTGAAATTAGTATGCCACACTAAATCTGTTTCAATTTGGAGAACATCTTTCAAGACATGAAATATATCTAAATCACAATTTGATCCAGGGAATTGTATTATTGCTGTCTTCACAATTCCTCACTTTTTATTCGAATAGAGCATGTATGAACTACAGGGTTGTATATTCTAAGTGAGTTAGACATTTCTCTTACAATATGTTCTGCTTCTTCTTTTTTTTCTGCCTTAACTGATAGCTTAAGATACTTTCCTGTTCTGACATTCGTTATTGATTGGAATCCCCCTCTGTTAATGAGGTCTCTAGTTATTGTTTCGCCTTCAGGATCTCTTGCCATTTTCTTATTCTCGATAATTATCTCAACATTAAAGGATGGCAAATTTAATCATCATTTGATTATTTTGGAAACTAATTAAATTGAACCTGCTGGGAATGTTTTACTCAGCTAGTTGTTATGATAGTCTAAGAATACCATATGTAGCATGTTCTTATAGTTATTATATACAAAACAGAGTGAATGATGTGAGGCTAAATTAACTTGTTTATGTTAAAGTTCTATGAGAATGATCTCAGAGACCCAAGTTTACCTAGATATGATCCGTCGAGTAGATAGACTTCGCCTTCATCCAGTTGGGCTGCCCCTGACTTTAGTATTGGTCCAATGTATGACTTTCCTAGCCTATCACTTTTGAGTTGTTTGTTTATTGTTCTTCCACTCAAAATATCATTGAATGATGGCATGAATATCAAATTAGGATTTTCCAGTTTAACATTAAACTTCTGTTTCATTATTTTATTTACATCATCCGTAAATTTGATTTTCATATTATTTAGAAGCCCTTTAGCTAGAGGTTTACCATTAGATTTTGTGCGTAACCATACACGATGAGATTTTGAAAATCCAAGCGCGTCTGTTATAGTAATTATTGGATGGAGATGTCCTAATACAATATTCCTACATGATAGAATCTCAGGTTTTGGCCATGCATGACCATGAATCATACCAATTTCATGATTTATTTTAAATCCGGACGTTGGAAGAATTTCTACGTATTTTGGTACTAAAGCTTCCAAATTTCCATCATGATTACCACGAATTATCGAAATTCTGTTTACAAGTTTTGATGCGGCTTCAAAGAATAATGGTATTTCTTGCCATTCTGCTAATTCCACCTTTTGGATGGAGTGCTTGATGTCACCAATTATGAATAGATGTTTTGGGTTTGTATGTTTAATAAGTTTCTGAAAATTTTTGATCAGCTTTGGTGTTTGTGATGGTATATGTATGCCCTGTTCAGCAAGAACACTTTCCCAACCTATATGAAGATCAGTAATAATCAGACATTTCTCCGAATGCTTTTCAAAGAGAAGAGCAGGATAAGGATTAACAGGTCTAAGACTTAAAGTTGGTATCCTCCACTATCCAAGATTTGTTAAGGAATCTCATAAATAATATGCATGGAAATGTTGAGTTGGTTATTAAAGAACTAATTTATGGCATGATAATGAAATGGATTCATTAAAACCTAACGAGTTAAAACTTATTGATAAAATATGTAATGAAATAAAGACAAATCATTCTATAAAAACGGAAATAAAAAAGAACCTAGAGGAATTATTTGGTGAAAGACTCCAACAAGCTCTCAACATCATTGAAAAAGGAGCAGTAAAACGTTACAAATTCAAACCCAGCGGTCGTATTATTTGGGAAGTGAAAGGTAGGACATCATCGTATCAGATTATGACAAGAACATACTTCTGTAATTGTGATGATTACTATTTTCGAGTTATGAGTTCAAAGAAACAGCTTTGCTATCATATAATTGCTCAGAAACTAGCATTTGCACTTGGAAAATTTGATAATGAAGAACGATCTGATAGAGACTATAGTAAAATAACTTCAAAATGGAGGAAATCAGTAAGGTAATCTACTGTCCACCATATTTTTAAATGAATATTAAACAATTTACGGAGAAAGGGAAGGATGATAATTGGGTATTGAAGAATATTATGAATTACTCCAATTGGGATTAATGTTTTTAGGAATTGTAACAGTAGTGTTGGCTTTTCTTTTTATAGGTTATGAAAAAAGTGAAGGAAAATAATATCGAGAAATTTTTTTTAATTAGACATTATTGTTTCCTTATTTGATAGTTTCTCTTATTTCTTTTTTAAGATCGGGAAACTTTGAAAGGTATTCTATTCTCTCTTTCTGTAGTGATTGGATATAGTGTTCTATCTGCTCGGGGGAATAATACCTCCTGAGATCAAATCTCTTCATGTCTACATTTGGAACTTTGATTGGTATTTGTGTGCCAAAATGTGGATCTTCACTCCACTGAATATTGCCTCGTGCTATACCTCTTATAATTCCTGCCATTTCAGGTATCTCTACTCTAGTTACTTTCCTTCTTGTTACTTTGGTGCCATCTTCGGCTCGTAGAATTATTTCTCCTATTCCACCAGTGTTAAGTTGATAAAGTTGAATTCTATCTTGATGGTTCTTAATGATTTCGTAGAATCTATTTCCTTCTGCTGCTTTATTTCCTACAATGAATGGATTTGTACCTACTTCTCGTACAGATTCCCCAGCTCTACGTGGATCACTTCCTGATGTCTCAATTGATTCACCTAACATAAAAGCTGCTGCAGCTTGTTCTGGTGTAAGTTTTGAAGCTATTGGAACAACCGTGTTTCGACGAGTTATAAAGAGAATTATTAGACCATCTAGTTGATCTGCTGGTGGAAGATTTACTGTGGGGCTTTTGTATTTTCCAAAGTCATCTCTTTGCATTATACCTCTGCCGTTTCCTGTGAGAGTCTGATCTCCGAAATATACGTTTCCAAGATAATCTACCATGACATTCTCAAAAATTGCATCGGGTGTTGTTATTGCATTATATATAAGTGGTTGAATCTCTGGTGTCACACCTTCTGTCTTTAGATAAAATCCCTTTTCTGTTCCGAGAGCTTGGCAGTCTGGTTTTAAGAATACTACATCATCTTGAATGATTTCTATTCCTTCTTCTTCATCTGAGAGGTCATGATTATGACATGTATGAGTGGTTTTACCTGTTGCTGTTAAACCAAAAATAAGGACACCATATCTCTGGATTTTATTGTTGCAATCTTTTGCTTTTATGATCTTAGCACCAGCATGCAGACCAAGCATTCCCTGTTGCTTTGCCATCCACATAGCCATACGTAGAAATCCTTTCTTTGCTTCTCCATAATAGTCAGTTCCAAGAACAAATGTTACACCTATTTCGGGGAAGACAAGTATTTGACGATCTTTCTCTTGCCATTCAGGGATGTAAATTAAATTGAGTCTTGGTTCTGTTGGTTTTTGTTTTGTTGGGAAAAGTGTTTGACTCACCATATATGCGAGGCGAACCATCTCCTTTCTTTGTACTGATACATACAACGTGCAATGAGGAGTAAATGATGGGTTGTCGCCCATACTTCTTTCGACGGCTACCAATGGTACTCTTTCTAAGTATTTGTTGAGATCGTTAATTGTCTGTGGAAGATTTTTGAGTATCTCTCTCTGTCTTGGATTAAGTTCTTCTTGTCTTACTGCGTCACTACCTACATAAACAGTGAGTTTTGCACTTCGATTCTTTACAGTTGACGTAAAATTGTAATTGTTGAAACTTGTTTTTGTGCCATGTTCTTCTGCCATAGATCTTACTTTAGTTTCATCGACGAAATTGACGTTTGAACGTGACCTTAAAGAATCTATAGTTGATTTGACATCATCTAGATTTATTGGAACTGATTCTATTTCGGTAGGTTTAACTGGAATTGCTGGTTGAAGATATTCTCTAGAGAGAATAATTTCTTGTAATCTTTTTTGAACTTCAAATATTGGTTTTGTGGTGTTTATACTGTAACATGTAATAAACTGTAGTATTTCTTGGGAGAAAGCAGTAAATTGTTCCTTGTCTTCTTCACTCATATTTTTAAATAAGTCTATACCTGATGGGGAATCAGCTAATAGAGCTAAAGCTTCTTGATTACTAAGACGTTTATCAATAGTAGGATTATTTTCGTCTGGTTGAAGAAAGAAAATCAATTTTATTCTTGTAGTATCAACGAATTTTTCGTTTCCTCCTATCCACCAAGGATCCAACATGAAATAACCGTCTTCACGTTGACATTTTTGTAATAATTCATAAAGTCGTGGACTAATCTTGGTTAGATCTGTTTTAAGATAGAATTCTCGTTCACAGGCTTGAGTGGAGATCCTGCCTTTTTCTCCACCAAGGTGCTCAACTGAAAATAGATCATTTGAATGTATTCGTGCTCGCTCTAAATCTAGTAAGAGGAAAGCATGAGTTGACTTGCCAGTTCCACTTCTTCCAGCGAGCATTATTCCTTCACCATTAATATCAATTAGTGCTCCACGGAGAACACCAATACGTTTTTGATCTAACGTTACATCCATAACGATTGTTAGTCCAAGATTGCGAATTGCTTCATAGTTCTCTGGATTGAAAGCTATTCCAGTCTTAGTCTCTGGATGATAGGATATCTCAGACTCAATGTTTGGGACTTGAGTTATAGCATATATTATTCCGTGTGGTCTGAGATTATTGTCATAGGCTGCTGGGTTCCAATTTTCTTTCCAGAAATTATCTAAAGTACTATTGTTTGTTCGAAGTTGAATTAGTATTCCGTTAACGTTTACATTCCAAACATATAATGAATCATAACCAAGATAACGTTCAGCGAGATTAGTGAGTTCTTTTATTTTTCGTAAGTTTATCTCTTTTATCATTGCTTTAGACAATTCATATTTCCCCTAAATTTGCTCACATTATCTTTTTGTTTGATCTATTCGAAATTATTTGCCTAATTTTGCGGCTTAATTAGGCTTTCACATTGATAAATTAGAACTAATAAAGAGTTAGTGTATTTATTGAGTCTCAAATTAGACTCAGCCAATTTTATTCTTTTGATATCATAACTTCAGTAGATTTTATTACAGCTTCAACGATATCTCCAGTTGATAACTTCAAATCATCTACAGCCTCTTTGGTAATGACAGCAGTAACTGTAACAGGTTTGTTAATTTTTATTTTTATTTTTGAGGTAACTGGTCCTTTTTTAATATCTTCTATTACACCCTCGAGTCTATTTCTTGCACTTATTTTCAATCCTATCCACTCCCAATGTTCTTTATCTTTCAATACTTGTGATAGATACTTGTTTGTTCTGTCATACTCATTCAAGATTTCTTTTGCTTGGGTTGTTAATTCTGCGCTGCCACCATTTTCCCCTCCAATCTTTGTTTTTAAAATAGTTTGGTTTGTGGCTCTTTCAATTTTTTTTATCTGATTCCATGCAAATCTATATGACATTCCAATTTTTTTAGCGGCAGCAGTTATTGAACCAAATTCATTAATGGCTTTCAGTAAAGATACTCCACCTTCTCCTATCACATCATGGGTTCCTTCGCTTAGCCAAAGCTTGAATTTTGGTGACTTTTTTTTCATTTCTTGTCAACATATTCTGTTGTATAATACTCGTTATGTTTATATATACATCACGGATGTCAAAGTGTTTTGTTATGCATAACGGGTGTGTAAAATGTCGTCACAATCAATGAGAACTAAGCTATTCGTTTTTATCATTGTAGTAATAATTATCTTGATTGGATTGGGATCATACACTTATTTTAATACAAAGATGACAACAAAACAACTTCTTATAGTCTCAACGACAACAAGCCTATATGAAACTGGTCTTTTGGATATTCTCAAAGTAGAATTCGAGAAACAACATCCTTCGATTAATGTATCTTTCATCTCACAAGGAACTGGTTTAGCCATACAGACAGCCATGAGGAGAGACGCTGATATGATCCTAGTCCATGATCCTGTACGTGAATTAAAATTTTTACAGGATGGATATGGAGTTAATCGAAAAGTTGTAGCCTATAATTTCTTTGTAATTGCAGGTCCAAGTAGTGATCCAGCTAATGTAAAGGGTTTGTCACCCACAGAAGCGTTCACAAAAATAAAAGAAGCTGGAGAAGCGAATTTTGCCATCTGGGTGTCTAGGGGAGATGATTCTGGGACGCATGCTAAAGAGAAACGAATATGGAAATCGGCTGGGTTCGATACTACTGAATTGAGAACTATGAGTTGGTATTTGGAGGCAGGTACAGGAATGACTGCCACCTTAAGACTTACTGATGAGAAGAACGCATACACGTTAGTGGATCTAGGTAGTTACCTCAATAATTACGCTAATGAGAATATCAAACTTGGAATAATTGTTGATGCTGGTAAAGATATACTTAATGTATATAGTGCCATAGCTAATAATCCTAAAAAAACAGAAGTCTATGGCTCGAATTTTGATGCATCTATGAAATTCATAGAGTTCCTAGTATCAGATGGAGTACAACAAATATTTGCAGATTTTGGGAAAGATAAATTTAGTAAACCACTTTTCAATCCATATATTAAGCTACTAGAGAGCGGTAATAATCAAGAACTAATTGATTGGATTCAAGACCTTGCTTACTATGATGGAATAGAATGTCCACTACACTATCGATATGAGGCTGATGATCTTTACCAAGTTATTCATAAAGAATTGATAATTGCTCCTATAATATTAGATTTTCAAAACTAATCTCTTCATTTTTTAATAGTATAATTTGATTTCAATGTTTGAAACATTTATTGAAGCAATTCATCAAGCAATCATTCTAATTTGGAAAGGAGATCCTGAAGTTTTTTCGATCGCAATAAGATCATTATCTGTTTCTGGATTAGCTACATTACTTTCTTGTTTGTGGGGATTACCTATAGCTCTTGGTTTAGCTTTATCATCATTTCGTGGAAAAAAATTGATTAGAGGTTTTTTCAATGCCATGCTTGGCGTTCCTACTGTTGCACTTGGTCTAATTCTCTATTTACTTCTATCTAAGAGTGGTCCACTAGGAATTTTCCAACTTCTTTATACACCTTTAGGAATATCCATCGGTCAATCTTTACTAATAACTCCAATAGTTGTAAGTTTTGCAGCAAGTGCCATAGAATCAACAGATATTGGAGTAAAAGATCTTGCTAGAACTCTTGGAGCATCCAGATTTCAAACTGATTTAGCTGTTATGCATGAATCTACTTGGGGAATAATTCTAGCAATAGTCGCATCATTCAGTAGAGCATTTGCTGAACTTGGTGTAGCAATTATGATTGGTGGTAACATAAGATATGTGACTAGAGTTCTAACAACGTCTATAGCACTTGAAACCGCTAGAGGGGAAATTGCATTCAGCATCGCTCTAACAATTATTCTCATGATAATAGTCTTTTCGTTGACTTTCATCATTAACTTTCTAAGGAGAACATAAAATTGTCTAGTCATCTTCATCTTGAAAAATTAAATAAAAATTATGAAGACCTTAAAGCTCTTAATAATCTAACATTTGATGCACATCAAGGTCAACTGATATCTTTAGTAGGAGTAAATGGTTCTGGAAAGACTACTCTATTAAGGATCATTGCAGGTTTAGATTTGCCAAATAATGGAAAAATAATTTTCAATGGAAAAGAGTTAAACATAAATGACTTACGAAAAATTGCTACACTTGTTTTTCAAAAGAGTATAATGTTCAATACAACTGTTTTCAAAAATGTCTCTTTTGGTTTGAAAGTAAGAGGCGTTGATAGTAAAAAAATACGTAATAAAGTATTTGATTCTCTATCTTCTGTTTCACTACAAGGATTTGACAGCAAAAAAGCTAGCAATCTTTCTGGAGGGGAACAACAGAGAGTTGCTTTAGCTAGGGCTTTTATTATTGAGCCACAAATTTTACTTTTGGATGAACCAACAGCTAATTTGGATCCATCTAATGCAATCATTATAGAAAATATGATTAAGAAAATATTGGAAAGAAAATCATGTATTATTGTAATGGCCACTCACAATTTACATCAAGCAAGAAGATTGTCTAGTTTCATTGCACACCTTCATTATGGAAGAATTATTGAATTCTCAAAATCAGAAAAATTCTTTGCACAACCAGAAAATAAGATAACACAAAAATTTGTTT
>Ga0164321_10000095_pt1 | contig 12346 bp, 9 predicted proteins | sample GuaBasSediGuay12_FD_121799 | JGI IMG/M metagenome (GOLD analysis project Ga0164321, IMG submission 121799) | Subseafloor sediment microbial communities from Guaymas Basin, Gulf of California, Mexico - Guay12, Core 4567-28, 21-24 cm | ecosystem: Environmental > Aquatic > Marine > Hydrothermal... | reverse complement strand
CTGCTAGGATATCGATCATCGCGGATCCACAGATACCGACGGGCTTTCCGCCTCCAATGACATCGAAGTGAACCGTGTGGTCGTTGGCGTCGATTGAGACTCGCTCAATAGCGCCTTGCACCGCCTTCATCCCGTCACGAATGTGGGCGCCTTCGAACGCTGGACCTGACGCGCAGGAGCAACATAGAAGGCCCTCACTATTTCCCAGATTGACCTCGGTGTTGGTTCCAATATCTATCAATAGGGAAAGCTCTTTCGACTTGTGTATTCGGGTAGATAGAATGCCCGCTATGTTGTCTGCTCCGACGAAGCCAGCAACGAGGGGGAGCAGGTGAATGTTGCCTCCATTATTCATTCGGAGGTCTAGGATCTTCGGTCTAAGGTTTAGAGAGCTTTTGACGGTAGGCACATACGGTGCTAAGGCTAAAGAGAGGGGAGGGATATGGAGAAGGATGTGGTGCATAGCAGAGTTTCCGACTAACGTCATCTCATAGAGATGCGTGGCGTGTACGCCGGCTTGCTCGCAGACGCGAGACGCCAGGATATTAATACCGTCAAGGACTATCGATTGAAGTTGAGTCAGCCCTGCCTCGTTATCAGAGGCAAATGTAATCCGAGAGATCACGTCTTCACCGTGTATTATCTGTGGATTCTCCATGGAGCTTGTGGCGACAACTTGACCATCGCCCAATGAGACGAGTTGCCCCACAATCTTGGAAGTTCCTATATCTACGGCGAGTCCGTATACTTGTTGGGTCGTGTCGCCTGCTTCGACATCGATGACCTCAAGGCTGTTCCAGACGGTGGCCGTGACATCCCGTTGCGAAGCGTTCAACGCTGTCGGTAGTTTCTTCAAGGCCTCGTAGCCAATCGTCAATCCTTGCAGGTCGTATGTCTCCTCGAGAAAGCGAAGCAGCAGTTCAGAGTACGTTTTGGTATCGAGGAGACTGGGTAGCGAAGGCTGCGCTCGAAGTTTTTGGACGGCAGGGCTAAGTTCGAAGGCGACATCCACGCCCGCGACTTGTATTCGTCTTTGACGCACGCGGCTTTTAACGGGTATCATGACCGTGAGGTTGCCCTCAATACGAACTTGGCAGGCTAGACGCATGTTATGAGCCGTCTCCTCTCGAGTTAGAACCAGTTTCTCCTGGTCCGTCACTTCATTAATCCGCGTCTTTTCCGTCACAAATACCTTGCATTTTCCGCAGGCGCCTCTGCCACCGCACTCGGACCGAACACTCACCCCTGAAGCAGCTAAGGCGTCCAGTAAGATTACTCCTTCTTTCGACCGTATTTTTCTTCCCTCAGGCTCAACCGTCACCAAAACGTCAGACATATTAACCACCCGTTAGCCACGACCCTCTCGAAGTCTCAACGACAGGAAATAGCTAGCAAGGACCCGCCTTGCTATCTAATCCAACTTCTCCAGCTCCATTCACGCAAGGATGCCTTTCGTGAGGACTGGAAGACTTTTTTCTTTCACTTAAATTATAACGTTTTAATCCTCATAAACTATTCTCCGTCTGTCTTGAAGACATCTCTTAAGCTTTGTGGTTAGGTGTTTGCTCACGCGAATGCGACAATAAATCCGAGGACATCCTAATCAAGCCAAGAACTACGGAAGACAGCTCGCTAGGTACACGCTAGTAAGGTAGACATTTAACATTGATACTAAGATATATTGAACATTTGTTGTCACTACTAGTCTTTCAGTCGAATCCACTGTATACAGTAAAACTAGGAGTGTTTAGAAAATAGTATACAGTTATTACAAGGCATATTGCGATTATCAACATGCTACATGGATAGATTCCGTAGCTTCTCTGCTGTCACCATGGCTGCAACTGCGCAGACCTTGGGGCATCCTTCTTCATCGTGTCCACCAGCGTCGAGGAACGCCTGGTGGTCCTTCTCGTCCCTGAGGTTAAAGGGCCTTCCATAGATCTTTTCGTGTATATCTCGGCAAAGGGTAGAGTTCAGGGGTTTTTCGAAGCCGAATTCGATTTGGAGCCTCTGTTTGAATGCCTCTATTATCTCGTTGGCGGGCTTCATGGCATCCCTATATGCCTGTGTTTTGGTGATATCCGTCCGCCCAGCAACCAAGCCCAGAGCCATCAACCCTCCTAGCAGGGCCCCACATGTCTCGCCTCTCCGAGCTACACCGCCACTGAGGACGGTTGCTGCCTTAAAGCTCTCCATGTCACCGATCTCAAAGACTTCCTGAAGGGTCAGCAGAACACTCTGGCTGCACCCACTATACTTGTCGTAGGCTAGTGCTTTCTCCCCTATTGTCTTTATGTCCATCTTAACTCACCAATGAATTAAATTGAATACACGGGAAACTATAACGTTATCGCTGCTAATAATGCGTCGATACAACACGATCAAGTTACCTTGGATACAAATAAACCACTAACCTTAGTAATTTAAGGAAAAACGCCTCGAATCTTATCGATATCTAATTAGCTTTTCGACAATGTGTTTTGCAGTTTTCACAATTTCCGTTTTTTATTATAGATTTCAGTATTTTATTCCAGTGAATTTATTTAGTTACAACTCGTTTTTCTTTTCAAATTCACTTGCAAATTTTTTACGTGTGGACGCATAAGCTAACTTAATAATTCTAATTTTATCATTTATCAATTGAAGTTAGTTTTGTTGGATTGATTTTTTGCATAATATCTTTTATTTCACCACTCGATTTGTTGCTAGACGAAAAAGCAAGAAATTCTTGGATATCAAATTGATTTAACCAGTTTTTCTTTCTTCATCTAAATCCATCTCGTTAAAAAAAGATTCATATGATGATTTTATCCAGATATCTTTTTGGGACATTAGCTAGCTATAGAGTCATTATTTTCTATTTGACTGATGTTAAGTCTCCACCAGGAACACAAACAGGCTAGATAGCTATATCGAGTTCCAAATCCCACTCAGTTAGCTAACAAAGGTTTCTTCCCTTGTAACTCTTACCTCTTCAAGTTCTAACATCATAATGAATATTGAGTCCACCCTTCTTGTTAAGGATGGTTTATGATGGACATTATGCTTTTTCTTCTCAGCCTCAATTGAAGTTGTCCCGCGAATCGAGAGACATAACAATTCTTCAATTCAATTTCATCCCCAACACGAACCTTATCTACCTGCTTATTCCATAAGCTGAGCCTTATTGACCCCGTTTCATCCGCAATCTTCACATTAGAGACATAGCATTCTGAACCCCATCGGGTAAAAACTGGTTTTATCGGGGGGACTTCAATGATTTTTACCGTTACATCAATCCCCTTCATGCCAAACCGAAGATTATTAATCTGTTGTTTTTTCTGGTATCGCTCCGGTTCAAGAGGCGGAGGGACGGGTATGTCTTGAATAAGTTTTTTTAAGACCTCTGGGTTTCTCACGTTCTCCAGGTTTACGGGGAACTGCCAGACGACCTTTTCTTCTGTAGTAATGAGAAACGTGGCAGAATCACGTGTTCTTCTTCGACAAGAGATCGTTAGTTCTCCGCACTGGGAGGTCTTGTTCTCCCAGGCTTCAACAAAGGCATCGACTAATTGCTTTGGATCCACGGCGTGCTTATGTGCAATTTTAACAATGGACTTAAGATAAGCATAATACGCGTGAGAGTTACCTCTAGATCGACCTCTTTGTTCCATTTCCCACTCGAAGCTTGCAGTCATGGATTTCTAGTCTACCTTAAGGTTAATTGGGCTTCTAAGCTATTTAAAGAAGGGGCAATTATGTTTCAGGCCTATTTCGGCATTTCTTTATAGGTTTTTAGCATGTCGACATTTGAAATTATGGGTACATATTTTAATTCCAATTCAGGAAAATAATAAGTAAAAGCTCTTGTCATTTGATCTGGATTAGAAATATCAACTATACTGAACCCCTTACAATATCCCGTGTGATGGGGTGGAAACAGGTATTGTGCATATTTATCTGGTGCTTTTTCTGCATCTGCCTGTGCCTTCAAAGATTTTTCAATTACCTTATCAAGGTCATCGGGCTCATATTTCCAAAACACAATATACTTTGTCATCTCTTCATCTCTCCTTTATTTATCGGTATTTGTATAGCTCCCCACCTCGGAGCTTGATTAAAATATCATTTTATTATAAGGCATTATACCGTATATATGACTATGCTTTTATGAACAAAGAGTGGTAATATATTATTTCAAGAAGCGGAAATATCCAAATTGTGATATTGAATAATTCAGAACATAGACCTTCCAATATATTGATGCCTTTTGTGGAAGAACACCAAACTATTCTTGTAAGGCATTATACAGACTGCAACCCTGAAAAGCTGAAGCTAGCTAGAGAATCTAAGACCAAAAATTAGTCCTAAATACCTCATTAATCTCTCTTCCGACATGTACAATATTTATTGCTAACTAGCCACCACTATGAGGGTTAAGGATTGAAAGAAATGAAGTTAAAGTTCGGTGTGTTCATAGACCCATTATATATCCCATCCACATACAGTTCCATTGAAGAGCAGGCCCTAGAAGCTGAGAGGCTGGGTTTCGAGTCAGTGTGGCTAAGCGATCACCTGATGTTAGATAACAAACCTATAGTCGAATGCTTCACCACGTTATCAGCCCTCGCATCCATAACCAAGAAAATACGGTTGGGGAGTTTGGTCGCCTGCAACTCTTATCGATACCCCTCTCTTTTAGCCAAGATGGGTGCAACGTTGGATGTCATCTCCAAAGGGAGACTAGAGTTCGGCATAGGAGCGGGATGGAATGAAGACGAATATATGTCGTATGGTATCCCCTTTCCTAAACCCAGTATCAGAATAGCCCAGATGAGGGAGGGCATAGAGATCATCAAAAAGATGTGGACGCAGAAAGACTCCAGCTTCACTGGCGAATACTTCAACATACAGGAAGCCCATTGTGAACCAAAACCCATCCAGAAACCACACCCACCCATAACCATAGGAGGTAGCGGGGAGAAATTAACACTGAAAGCAGTGGCTGAGTACGCTGACAGGTCAAATTGGATGGGGAGCATATCCGAATTCGCACATAAATTGAAGGTGTTGAAAGAACATTGCTCACGAGTGGGCCGAGACTATGATGAGATAGAAAAGTCATGGATGGGAAGAGCTATGGTGGGTACGGATCCACAACAGTTGAGAAACGAACTTAAAAAGCAATATAGCAGCGGACAACTACGTATAATACCACCCCAGCCATTTGATGACTGGCTTGAAAACATAGTTGAAAGAGGCATAATAGGCAGTCCATCACAGTGTTTAGCGAAAATAAACGAGTATGCCGATTTGGGCGTCACATACTTCGCGATCACGTTTCTAGACTCCCCAAACACGGATAACATGAAGCTATTCTCCAAAAACGTAATGTAATAATCAGCAAGATAGTATGTCGAATTCTTCTTAATCATGACACTAGCGCGCGTTCACGTGTCTGGGGGTCTACTCAGAGGAAGTTCTCCATAAAAAACTCGCATCTGAATATGAACTTAGAAATACAGGACATTGTAGAGAGGAAGCAACGGGAACCAGCGTTGAAGCGTGTGTTGAACCCAATCATCAGTGAGAGCAATTTCCCTTCGAAACATTAATTCTTCAACAGACAAGGTTCCATAGACAAGTGATGAAAAAGCTTTGATAGACATCTTCACGACAGGTTTATCAGAACTCTTGTTCATATGGAGATGATTCTTCTCTGATTGAATGGTAAAAACCCCATTATTCCAAGAACACTCGAGATCAGAAATTTCCATGGTCACGATATCTTCTCCTGTCGCTGGAAGGTCTTCAACTGCTGTTATAGTATCTATGACTCGTACCATCCAGGGGGCCTTCCGTTCAATACTTATCTTTCCATCTTCAAACCAATGCTCGACCCGTGTTTCAAATGGAGCATGTATGATGATATCATCAATTTGATCTTGATGAGATGAAAAGAAATCAAAAAGTTTTATTCTTGATTCTCGGGTACGCCACAAGAAGTCTATGACGGTCAATTCTGCCACCCAACGACCATCTCTTCGTTCGCCCTTGATTCGATATCGACTCGCGGCTTGTATCACCCCTTTGTGTTTCACAAAAACTACAAGACTGTCTTTGACCCTCTGCTTCCACATCTCATCGGGAATGGATTTGAAAATGATGAACCCATGATACTGTATCGGCCCAATCTCCCGGATAAACCTAAGCAGGGTATCTTTTACGTCGACAGCACGTAACCGTTCAAAACTCCATTCAGAAGTCGTATTTTTTTTCTCATTGTGAATTAGATGTTTGATAGGTGCTTTAACAAGATACGGAGCGTTGGCTGACGCATAGCCAAATTTCGCGTAGAAACTCGGTTTAAAGGGATCTAACATGCTAACCGATTGTCCTTGTTCATACATTTCTTTGAATCCTGCGAGCATTAGTTTTCGTATATACCCTTTATGTCGGGCTTCTGGATAGCTGGCTACACCTGCGATACCACCACAATCTTTGAGAATCCCTCGAACGGATTGTTGAAATTCATGGATTCTGATAGATGAGACCAACCGTCCATTTTCAAACAATCCAAGAGTTTCATGAGTGAGGATTTCTTCGAGCTCTTCTTCCTTAATTTCCCTATCCGACCATTCAGTGTATGTATATCGATAGAGATCCATCAAGGCGTGGCGATCCTTTTTAGTGATTTTCCGGATTTCCAATTTAGATTCCTTCATTGACAAGGTGAGTACAATTATTTCGCTGGTTATATCATTTTTCGATATGATTAATGGAAAAAAGGGTACCTGTATATGATGTCACCATGAAAGAAAAATCAACTCTTGTACTCAATTATCCGCTCATGACCAGCTAAATAAACAGTGACCTTATGCCCTTTCCATTCCCCTAATTCGACTTCAATCTATAACACCATTCTCTTCAGCTAGTTTTTTTTATGCGTGTGCTATATAGAGAGAGTATTTGAATATATGAAGGAGAAAATGAAAGATAGAACTTGTGTAAAGGTGCGGATCTGAGGATAGGAAAAAAGGAGTTTAGGACCAATTTTTGATACGTTTATATCAAGCTACGGGATTAAAGTTTTATTCAGGCGTTTTTCTAGTTTTGAGATTCAGAAGTCGGTTCTGGAACAAAAATCAAGTGTTCTAATCCGTTTTATGTTAATGTAGATTATGTTTTAGTCATCAGAAGAAGGATGTATCTCATCTGTATCGACCATTTTCCTCCAGAATATAACGTTTTGAGGTGCTTCGCCACTAATTCTGGCATATTGTGCAGCATCATCTTTATCTTCTCTACGTTATCAACAGGCGTTCCTGACCTAGATGACCACTCCCTAAACTCATAAACTCCAGATACCACTTCAGAATGGATGACTTTCAACCCTCCTCTAATAAAAAATTTTTTCCATTCTTCCATACTATAGTTCTTGATATGAGACGGATCCCGCAACCTCTCAATTTCATCCATATAGTTCCTAGCCTGTGGATCATCGAGGCCAAGGATGTCTTGAATGAATAGTTTTCCACCCTTTTTCAATACACGTCCCATCTCTGTCACAGCCCTGTCCGCGTTATAGACGTGGTGAAGAACTATTCTGCAGGAGACCATGTTAAAGGCGTTGGATTGAAAAGGCAGATTTAGGGCATCAGCTAGACAAAACCTTAAATTCTGTAGTCCTTTCTCCTCCGCTAATTTATTTGTTTGAACCAGCATCTCAGGGGTTATATCGGCAGCGACAAGTTTCCGAATACTCTTGGCGAGGGTAGTTGCCATGTGACCTCCACCACATCCCACATCGAGCCCGTCTTCCTCACCATTTAGAGATATGAGTTCTATTATGTGGTCGAGAATAGCGGGGTCAGAGTGGGTTCTACTTTTTCGATACTCTTCAGCGTGTTGACCGAATTGCTGGCGTGCGGCATTCGCGTTGTTCAAGGTTAAAGCGATTTATTGAATTCAATTTACTTTAATCTTTCCCAAACTTGCTACCATTCAAAAGATAAATGCACTCAACATACGCGTATTCAAAATAGACATGTTCGATATGTCTAATCGCATTGAATATCTCAGGTTGACAACGTTGATTTTCGTGTGTGGGAGGCTAACTATATTTTGGGGTTTGGAATTAGAGATTTGTAGCAAGAAGAGATGAAACTACTCCATTTCAGTTTGCGCCTTCATTTCTAACGTTTTTCGATAAGGCTCTCACCTGAGGACGTCTTCAAGGCGATCATCAGGATCGAGGCCGAGATAAGGATTATTGAGAAAAGAACCCAGCCCGCATAGTAAGAGGTAGTGGCATCCATGATATACCCCAGTAATATCGGGAGGCAGAGAGCTCCGGCAGATGCGAAAGTGTTATTGATGCCTGAGATCCGACCCGCTCTTTCAACCCCATATAACTTTGGCAGTATCGCGAAACTGGGGCTCCTGATGAAGTTAATGCACCAGCCCATGGCTACGACCAAGACGTACATGAGTACTCCTGACTTCAACTCTATGAAGGCATATGTAAAGACGCCTAGGGCGCTGAAGGTGACGAGGAGGACACCCCGCTCCCCAACCCTGTCGGAGACGAAGCCTCCAACAGGATTAGAAATCATCCCCGCGAGGTTGAAGAGCGAATAGACCACTCCGGCAGCCACCATGCTCAACCCGTACTCCTCCCTAAGCAGGAGAGGTAACCAGGCGATGTAGGCATAGTTGGCTCCCAAGCGAATGAATTGGACGCAGGCCATTATCCAGAAGCTTCTCTCCCAAAACACGTTTGTGACCTCACCGAGGCCTCCGCGACCGGTCTTCTCAACGCTCTTGTCCTTCAGCGTAAACCATATCGCCAAGGCAGAGACAAGCCCCAAAACCCCTGTTATACCCAACGTGCTCCTCCAACCCAGCTGAACCGAATAGAATGGAACTATCCAGGAGGACACTATCAGGCCCAGACTGCCTCCCGTACTAAGAATTCCCAATGCGGTTCCCATCTTATGGGCTGGAAACCAATCTGATACAAGCTTTACCATTGGAACGAAGACTCCAGCCCCCAGAAGCCCGGACAGAAACCTTGCCACGATTGCCTGCCAGAAGCCCGATGAGACGCTGAAGAAAAGGGTGAACACAGCAGTACCGAAGATACTGGCGGCTATGATTCTTCTGCTCCCGAACTTATCCGCTAGAATCCCCCAAGGTATCTGTCCTACCATGTAGCCAACGAAGTATGAAGACATTAGGGCGCCACTCATCGTATAGGTGAGATTGAACTCGGTTTTTATCATCTCAAGGACCGTTGAATACGAGGAGTTCAAAACGTTCAGCAAGAAGAATGCGAGGAAGCAGCCAAAGATGATGGAGGAATATTTTACAAACACGTTCTCCCCGTCTTTTACAGACAATATTGCATCCTCCTCATCTAAAAACCACAGAACTCCAATGAATGAAGATGCCAAATTATTAAACCTCTAGATAAAGATTGTTGACGCGGGAGTACCCATCCAACGCACTTTAGTCAGCGTTACAAAAAACGTAAAACTCCCATCAGCACTTCATGGAATACGTGTTGTCAGTGAAGAGTTCTGTATTTGTATAAAAACACATAAGTATTTTCCCTATATGCTTTTTGAGTGGAAGCTGATTTTTGAAAGAGGAGGATTCTTGAACTTGAAGAGAAATAAGTTGAAGGAGTTAATTTCAAAGCGTGAGTTGGCTCTTGGAACACACATCGACTCTTACAGTCCAACGCTCGTGGAGATAGCGGGACTAGCAGGCCTTGACTACGTTTACATCGAAGCCGAGCATGCACCGCTCAACTGGGAAACCTTTGAGAATCTGATGCGAGCCGCGGAATTGGCAAATATCACGCCTATGGCAAGGCTAGATGAGGCGCCTCTGAATCGACTCGTAAGGAAAGCCTTTGAGGCCGGCGTCCAAGGCGTTATAATTCCCCACATCAGTTCGGTAGAAGAAGCAGAAGCGGTGGTGAAGGCCGTTAAATTCCCGCCAAGGGGGAACCGTGGGATGGGTACTGTCCGCTCAAGAAGATATGGAACCATACCCGTGGCAGAATACCTCGAGTGGAGTAATCGAGAGTCTTTAGTCGCGCTTCTGATAGAGGAAAGAGAGGCGGTTAACAGAATAGAAGAGATCTTATCTGTGGAAGGTGTCGACATCGTGGTCTTCGGCCCAACAGACTACTCCATATCCATAGGGGTTCCTGGGCAGACCACCCACTCAAAAGTAATTGATGCTAGGAGAAAGGTTGTGGAAACAGCACTCAGATTGGATGTAGCTCCCATGATCACGTGTAACACACAAAAACAAATAAAGGAATGCCTCGATATAGGCGTCCGCCTTCTCTCGTTAGGAGGCGACACGCGATTGCTACTCCAAGGATGGCGGGAGATGGCGGAAAAAGCAAAGAAGCTACTAACAAAACGATAATCAACAACAATAGATCGAGCTCAAAACTAGCTAGCTAAACACCCTTGCGTGTACGGTTATAGAGGATTAGGTTAAATCGGGTTTGACCAGCTAAGTTTACTTAGCTAGCCGATGTGTATTCGCTTCAAACTTTGATAAAATTGACTGCTAGTTGATGAAGCAAAATAAAGTCTCTAGTTTGCTGTGTGTATAAACGCTTAACTAAACGTGTAAAAGAGATTTGGCTGAGTCCATTTAGCTTGTCAGCTTCTCAGGGCAATTTAAGGTAATAATACTACTTTTACGCTCTTCCTCGAGGTTGCCAGTTGAAAGCCTTTATCTGCCTCATCTAACGGTAGTCTGTGGGTGATAAACTGCTCGAAGTCGACGTGTCTTCTCTCAAGATAGGGCATCAGTCTTTCCCACGTATCCCAGTCATAGGAGACGTTTCCGGTTATTGAATAGCCTTTATAGGATGGGTCCGCCAGGGCCATGTCTTCGGGGTAATGTCCAATCACAATCATCCTGCCCTTTGTCTTGAGCATTTGCATTCCCTGTGGACCCGCCTTTTGGCTTCCCGTTGTGTCAAAAACCACGTCCACACCCAAGCCTTTAGTCAACGTCTTTACAACGTTTACGGCATTCGCTTCTTCGATGTTGACAGTAGCGTCTGCACCGATTTTAGTAGCTAGCTCTAGCCGGGGGGAAACGTCTTTTCCCGTTCCAGTGACCACGACCAAACCCGCGCCAGCGGCTCTCAAAGCCATCAGAGTCATCAAGCCTACCGGGCCCGGTCCAAGCACAACCGCTGTTTCAAGGATGTTGAAGGAAGCGGCGTGAAGCGCGTGTAATGCCACCGCGAAGGGCTCGCAGAGAGGAGCTTCTTCAGGCTTCATGTTTTCGGGTATGAGATAGAGGTTTTCGTTGGGAACCGATACGTATTCCGCCATTCCCCCTATCATTCTTCTCGAGGGGCATGACCATGCTTGACCGGTCTTACAATAGTAGCATTTACCACACATGCCTGTGAAGGGTTGGATGACAACCCTATCCCCCGCTGTGAAGTCCGTGACGCCGTCTCCGGCCTCTACGATTTCTCCGGAAACTTCATGTCCCATTATCATTGGCAGCTTAGCTAATTTAGAGAGTCTTCCCTGATAGACCTCTAGGTCGGCTCCGCAAATACCGCACGCAATTGTTTTCATGATAACCGATGTTGATGTTAATTTGGGGTACGGTACATCGAGTACTTCGACACCGATGCCTAACCCTGTCTTCAGAACAGCCTTCAAAATTAATGCTCACTCTTATCTGATTAACGAAATCAGCTGATTTAGCCTTTTCGTCCACGACAAAGCCTTTGGCAACGGATTACCGGATACCGTGGCTCTCCTGTGAGAGAAGCTTGATGACTTCGGCTGAGTCAACCAGTTTGGAGGGAAAGGCATAACTCCTAAAGGCACCTTATCTGTTTTAAGACCTTTTATGGTCGAAAAGGGATTTGTGATGAGTCTTGAAGGATATTAAGGCTGTGGTAGATGGAACTCAAGACGTGGAGGAGGTAGTCTTGATTGCAAGCCTCCCTGCAGAATATCCAGTGGACCTAGCTCCTAGGATTGAGGAGTTGCTACGGGCTGTGCCGGATGAGATGGTCGTCTATTTGGAAGATGATTCAACGGGAGTCCAAAAATCGCATGACGTGTACCTGATAACTGATCACTCTGAGCCGGGCATCCGCTCTGGGATAAGGGCTGCAAGAGAGGCGGGCCACAGGCTAATTTTCATTCTGACCAACTCCCGAGCGCTCTCAGCAGGGCAGGCTGAAGTCCTGAACAGGGAGATTGCTCAGATTCTAGCCAGGACAGCTGGAGAGGAGGGACTGACTTTCAGGATCGGGAGCAGGAGTGACTCGACTCTGAGGGGTCACTTCCCCTTGGAG
>Ga0164321_10000094_pt1 | contig 12399 bp, 11 predicted proteins | sample GuaBasSediGuay12_FD_121799 | JGI IMG/M metagenome (GOLD analysis project Ga0164321, IMG submission 121799) | Subseafloor sediment microbial communities from Guaymas Basin, Gulf of California, Mexico - Guay12, Core 4567-28, 21-24 cm | ecosystem: Environmental > Aquatic > Marine > Hydrothermal... | reverse complement strand
TGTGCGCAGGATCGACATCCATCTCTTCTAATAACTTCTGCAAAGCTTCGCCCTTCTCCTTTACATTTTGTATGACCGGGATGCTCAATTTTTGACACCGCGCCGCGACTACGGGGTTTGATTCCCTCGAGATTACTACCACCTGGATGCCTTCATCTCGTAGCTGCGCCAATCCCCAGCCATCACCGCGATGCGCGGCCACCAACTCCTTCCCCTCAGCATCCACCCACACACGGTTGTCCGTCATCACTCCATCAAAATCGAGCACGACTAAATCTACTTTCTCAGGCAAGGGGCGAGCTTTCGCACCAGGACGGACGCAATCGATGTCCCCCTGTGACAATAACCATTCGGCTCGCTCCCAATCCCGCAGGGTGTCTATATCCACTACGTAGCGCGGATCGATCAACAACGGAAAGATCACCTCGCCGCTCATGGATTTCTTGTCGACGATCGTCGTCATCCGTATGGCATCGATGTGTCCCGTTTGCCAGTATGTCGACGGCAATTTCTGTCGAGGCATGTTAAACGGTTCTTCGAATCCATTATGTAATAATGGCACCATCCGTCCATCGCCTTTGATACGCCACATCTTATATGGATTTTGTCCCGACAGAACCACTCCGCGCACCGAATCAATCTCGGTTGATGAAAGTAGAAGCGCTACCGCTTTGTCAACACAATCAGGAGCGCGCAGCGGTGAAGTTGGACGTAATTGCACCACTACATCTGGTCGATATCCATCCTCCTGTTCCAACCATTGCAGTGCATGGATAAAGACCGGCAGATCTAATGTACCGTCTTGGGCAAGATCAGCCGGGCGCATGAAGGGCACTTCCGCACCATATTCCCGCGCCACATCCGCCATCTCCTCATCATCGGTCGAGACGATCACACGTGTGACGGCATTGGCTTGCAATCCCGCAGCCACGCTGTAAGCCAGGAGCGGATGCCCACCAAAAGAGCGGATATTCTTACGCGGGATTGACTTCGAACCTCCACGTGATGGAATAAGTGCTAGCACTTCTGTCTGATCTACCATGCTGTCCACCCCCCATCGACAACTAAATTCGCCCCCGTCATGTAAGATGAAGCATCCGAAACCAAGTACAACAGCGCGTTGCTGATCTCTTCGCGCTTAGCCATTCGTCCTATCACTGTGTGCGTTGAATATCGACGGACAAATTCATCGTCATGACCGGCAAGAACGCCGCCAGGTGTCAGGGTGTTGACCCGGATGCCCTTTCCAGCGAAATAGGTCGCCAGGTAGCGCGTCAATCCTAATACAGCCGCTTTTGAAACTGAATAGGATACAGGCTTAAATTGAGAGGGTTGTCCTTCACGCTTGTAAAGCCGTTGGTCTGGACCTACAAGGCCATAGATCGATGAAATATTGACCATCACACCCCGATCTGCCTCGAGCATCGGTCTAGAGACTGCCTGCGCACACAGAAACATACCCGTGATATTTACATCTAAGGCCTGCTTCCAAACTTGAAAGGGAAATTCTTCGAACCGATTGCTGTGTTCGTCAGCATGCTCAGGATCGAACTTGGGATCAATCGCGGCGTTGTTCACCAAAATGTCCACTCGGCCGAATCGGTCAACTGTCTCGGCTACCATGGCGCGCACGGAATCTGGATCGGAGACGTCTACCTTGATCGCCAGAGCATCGATCTCATTCATCTCTGTTACCTCATTCGCCAATTGAGCAGAACGTTGATGGTCTATATCTGCCACAACGATGTGCGCACCGACTGAGGCCAGTGTGTGACAATAATCTGTACCAAGCAATCCAGCGGCACCGGTTATTATCGCCACCCGATCGCGCAAACTATAATGTTGTAATGGATCTCTCTTAACCAACAATCACACTCCTTTTTAGGCTATAGATCCGATATGTTGATCCGCTGACCAGAGGCTGCGGATTGGTGAGCGGCGACAGCTATTTCAAGCGCTCGAATGCCATCCTCGATCGAACATAAAGGAAGCGAATCACCAGAAACCACTTCAATGAAATGCCGCATCTCCTCTAGAAACAATGCATTGCGCTCAAATCCCGGCGATACTTCGATCTGTTGCCAGCTTCCCTCATCTGATGACCACCACCTAGCCGCGCCGTCCTGATTATCCCAGCGAATCGTCCCTTTTGTGCCGATTATCTCCAACCAATGGCTAGCAGGTCGCTGATTGTAATCCAAATGGATACTGGCGAGAGGACCTTGCTTAAATTTTAGCGTAACCTTCGCCGTATCCTCCACATCAAGGTCAAGATCGCCCAAGATACCGAGTTCGGCAGATACAGTAGACACTTCTCCTAGCAACCAGCGAAGGTAGTCAAAGGGATGAGCCAGCGTATGGACCACACCTCCCCCAAGATCCTTTCTGGCGCTGTAACCTACGCGGTAATCCTCCCATGGATGCCAATCTGGAAGATACTCGCCCCAATGTACATGAGCACTTATTGTTCGTCCGATCACATCCTCCTGAATTAATCGTTTTACCGCTTGCAAGCCAGGGTGGAACCGAAACTGAAAACCTACTAGAACTTTTCCTCCCCCAAGTTGAACTGCAAGACGGAATTCGTCGATTCCCTCCAAGGAATGAGAGACCGGTTTTTCAAGTAGCAGATGACAACCAGACTTGGCTACCGGTATCGCGATTTCCAAATGAGTGGCGGTTGGATTTGAGACGATGACCGCTTCTGGATGCCAGCGCTCAAGCGCTTGCTCTAAATCGCTCTCAACCGGATTTCCTGCGAGTTCATCTTCAGGAAGAGTGCTCTTACCGGTTCGCAAAAGTACCACGTCCTTCTGATCCAACGCATTTAGATTACGTAGATGGCGGCGTCCAATCGACCCAAGACCGCAAATCAGAAACCTCATATGTGCTCCCAAGTGAAATGCTTTAAGACTTAATTCGTCTTTCTGACATTCACATCACAATATTGCATGTCAAGCCAATTCTCCTAAAACCAATACTCCTACGGAGCTTTGTCGGAGTGCTTTGACACATTTCTCTTCCACGGGATGTTAATAATATTCTGGCCGTCAATGAATAATCCCAACCGACGGTAGAGCTTCCGTCCCCAGTTTCTGACCCGACCACTTTTCATTGGAAAGCGTTCAATGGCAGTTAACCGAGGTGGAGCCACAGAAGGGGTCACACTAAGCCCCATCTGTTGGACCTCCTTACGAACATCACGCTGTACATAGTTGCCCATATGACGTACTTTTCGCTCGGCAGTAGACAACCTCATAAAGCCATTTACATTTATTTGTGTATCTAATTCCCGCATTCCTCCCATCAAATTCACTGGCCACTCGCCCGGTAAACACGACGCGATCCGTGATGCGAAAGCTGAGAATTGAAAGTGGGTTGCCCCCACAAAAGCTTCAACGCCGTTTCGTACAAGCTTCGTGACCTTAACCGTTCGAGCTTCAATTGCTCGTTTCTCGGGATCTCTGCCAGTGCTTGCCGCCCAGTCCGCTTCCCAGTTCGCGGGAATGTATGCCTCCTCAATCATGGTTATCGATGGATCTCGCCGAGCGTTCGCTAATGTGGATTCTAGGGCGAACCCAGCACCGTCCAACGTCGGAACACCAGAGACCATACCCACGTTTGGAAACGCATTAAAGATATCGAGCTGCGACTCCAACCAACCCGGATAAAAGAAAATATCATCATCGCTAAAGGCGACAACGGCACGAGGTGAAAGTTGGAAAATCAATCGCATCGTAGCCAACTTACCAATGTTGAAATGACAGCGGTACAAGTATCCAATATCCCCTCGTCTTACCAGATCGATCAAAAAGCTCTCGGTTTCCGCACAACTGCCATTGTCAAATATCAAGAACTCCGCTTCTTTAGGCGTATGTTTGAGAAGGCTTTCTAAGCATAAGCGAAGAACCGATAGGCGGTTGGTGAAGTAACCCATGAGGTGTGGAATATATACCACTACCACAACCAACACATCGGCGGGCTTTATCACCTTTTCTTCCTGCAAAATCTTAGACTGAACCTTTGTCATAGAACGATCCAGTGATCAATCGTCAGTTTTCGATTAATTCTTCTAACTCTGGCAGAGCCTGCCATGTAAGTCCTGGCAGTTTCTCGGTAAGATAATTGAGTATCGAAAGGCCGATTGCACGTCGGAATCTAACTCCACGTGAGCGAAATTTTACCGACCTAACAGGCTTGCTATCCGGCTGAACACTTGCCAGTGCTGTCACGTATAGCTTTAAGTAGGGAGAACGCGGCTTTCCGTGGCTAGAAAGTTTGATCAGATTAAAACCAGCCAAGTAAAGCGTTTGACGCAAGGTCCTACGCGAGAATGCCGTTAGATGGGCAAATTCCATACTCTGATGGCCGAAGAGGTTGGGTACCTCAATCAACAAGTATGAGTCAGCCACCATCCACCTCTTCTTCAAATCAGTGAGGTATTTAACGGGATCTGGAATGTGTTCCAGAACGTGAATGATCGAGACGAGATCGAAAGGTTCTTGATCGCTCGATGCCAACTGTGTCAGATCGGTGTAAATATTGACGCCTTGCTCTTGGCTTCTCGTCCGATAGATCTCCCCAGGCTCAATTCCAACACTATGACAACCATAAGAAGATTTGAAGGCTCGAAGTAATGCCCCGCTTGAACTGCCAATATCAAGATGGCGCGATAAAGCCGGAACGTATTGACGGACAATTCCCACCAAATGCCGCGCACGCCCAGCCTGAATTCGAAGGTCTTTATCCGTCGGCTCCTCTGAGCCCTGAACGGCCTGACGATAGCCGGATGTGTAAAAAGCCTCGAGGTCGGTTTCGTCTGCGTGTGGTGATTGAAAGACGAAACCACAGGTCCGGCACAGTTGATACGTCAAGGCTTGACCATTCTCCTTTATAGTTTCAAACGGAGCATGGTCATTTCCACCGCATAATGGGCAGTTTTCAATCACGACACTCATTTATCATCCGTCTCAGTCATCACCAGCCAATCACCCGATTGCTGGGCAAGCAACCAAAATAGGCGATTGTATAATCCCTGCAGAAACCATCGAACCGGTTTCCACTGAATGATCCGTGCGGTAAAACCTGGTTGGACAGTCTTAAACAAAGTCGTTTGGGCCATATCATCCGTTGAAATACCAATGTCACCAGCTTCTGCCGCCATTGCAGGGCTGATCATGTTTCCCATGTGCTTGGTGGTTCGTTCAATGGTTGATAGACGAAGATACCCACCTTCGTCAATCGCGTTATCAAGCTCATTCATCTCCCCCATCAAACGACCGCTCCAATCTGGTGGAAGGTGCTCGGAAATGACTAACTTAGGTGTCAAAAACTGGTTGTGGTTCGCGATTGCAAACCCCCTCACTCCCCGACGCTCAATTACCATGTCCTCCATGGAACGGATAGCTTCCAGGTGTGCTTCAGGATCCCGCCCATATGACTCCGCCCATTCATGCTCCCACGTTTCAGGGATTTGCTGACCCCGAATAAGTCTAACCTCCGGGTCCGAGTCTGCTAGACGGAGGTTACTTTTAGTTCCATGATCAAAAAGCGTCCTCACTGCGCAACCACTAACCATGCCGACATTCGGGAAAGAGTCGAGCAGTTTGAGGTGTTCAGAAAGCCACCCCGGATAGAAGAAAATATCATCGTCGCTATATGCAATTACTTCACCAGGCGCGGCCCTGAACAAAATCTTCAATGCCCCGATCTTACCGATATTCTCACTACTTGTAAGAAGGTATTGAATCGCGCCAGAATCGAAAATTTCATGCAGGAAACTCTTGACCTCATCGCAGCTGCCGTTATCAAATACTAATAAGTCATACGGCTCCTGCGTATTCTTGACCAAACTGCCGAGGCATAGTTTCAACACATCTAGTCGATGGCGGAAGTAGCCTTCCATGTAAGGGACATACACCAAGACTGCTACCGTCACTCGTGCTGGTCGATACGTCGTCACCCGATTCCGGGCTGGGTTGATGCCAATTCTCGTCATACTTGACTCCGCCTGATGCTGTAATTTTACAAATTCGCTAGCTAAATATTCGCTTCAAACGCCTAAATGCTGCTCGAATGTAATACGTAACCGTGTCGAGTGGATGAAATGTGCGATGGATCAATCTCGCCCTCTTCCCAGGTCCGGCCCTGGCAATTAGACCCGCTTCTAACCATCGTGAAATGCCCACTTCGGTGATGCGCGTGCGTCGAATACCCACTCTAGTGATTTTCCAATTCGCGTCTGGAAGTTCAAAAACCGCTTCTCGACCGCCGCCCAACCGTATGTTTTCCTTACTCTCCGGGAGACGATAGTGCGGTTGACCACCTGGTAGATGGGAGTAATCGTGGTTTTGGTGCACTGCAGTAATCACCTCAGAAGCATCAACGAGTGATAGTCTATCAGCTCGACCAGCGAAAATCATCCAATTATCCCAACCCGCTCGCCCCAGCGTAAATGGTGGTAGATTCAAGAATAAGCCCTTGGGGAAAATGAAATAATCGCTGCCGGTAGGTGGGTGCATTTGACCATCACGTTCCAATCGACGGCGGAATGTCTGCTCCCAGTCATTAGAAATATGTAGCAACTTCTCAACATTCAGATCCCAGCGTTGGCCAACAATTAGGAAATGATTGAAGCGTTCGCTCACCCGCGGCACTGTTTGCAGCAGATCATTTAGAAAGATGATATCGGTGTTCACGTAGCATAGGATAGAACTCTTGGCCCGTTCCTGGGCAAGCCGAAAAATCGAATTGAGGAGCGGTGTACCAAGCTCATTACGCTCGATATCCAACAAATGGCTTACACCTGTCTCAGCCGCGAAATCTGCAATCCCCTCCTCGTCCCCTACCAGTAGCACCTCCACATCCGAACCCAAATGTAGCCAGGATCGTATCGCATTGCTCTGAATTCGCGCGATGTGATCGTCGGTAAAGGGTTTAGGAGCGGTGAACAATGTCAACTTTGGCATAAAGGAATCCGGTGCGTCAATCACTTATTCTCATCGAATTCGCGTAATGTCTTTCGGCGTACATTTATGTTGATTTGCGATAAAGAAGGCTGAGATTGAATGAGCGCTAGCACATCCAACCAAGAGAAATCGTCTCGACCGTCGAAATGCTCATAAACTTGACGGACGAATTCTAGATCCTCTTCGGTGTCAACCGTCCAACGAAGCTGACCATAATCTTGTTCGTTTCTCACGTGCAGCACACGAAAACGTCCTTCTTCCTCATACAGATATGGCATAACGTGTTCACGTTGATGAGGTTGATCTGCATGCTTCCATGCTTGCATCAATGCCTGAAATGAACACACCTCTAAATCGAGCCCGATGGGGTAAGTACGATCGTCGATAAAACGGTTTGTTGCAAAATCTACCTGAGGATCGGCATCCAGGAAGGCATGAACAGTACGGTCAATAACCCCCGGATCAATCAGTGGACAGTCACCGGTAATTCTAACGATGATATCTGCCCGGCTGATTTTGGCGGATTGCAGATAACGGTCTAACAAATCATTAGGGTGCCCACGGAAACACCGATAACCGCGTGCGGCACACAGAGCTTCTGTTGGATCATCTTGCGCGTCTGTGGAAGTAGCCACTACGATCTCTTCTATGGTAGTCGCTCGGCGAGAACGTTCTACCACACGGACAAGCATCGGTGCACCGACAATATCCATCAAAATCTTGCCCGGCAACCGCCTGGAAGCCATTCGCGCTTGTATGATACCAACCACTCTTCCCGACATTTTCATCCGTCAACCATCCTTCTAGTCGCAGCAGCCAACTCATAAGCCATGAGTAAAGACTTGAAGTTCCGCTTCCAATCTGCTCTCCTCTCTGCAACTAGGCGGTTAGCTTTTCCATATTCATTTCTTTCAAGATCAGTCTGGCAAGCAGCGATGATAAAATTTGCCAATCCAACCTTATCTCCATCCGGGAACAACCATCCATTAACCCCTGACTCCACCCATTCACGATTGCCTGGGATATCGGACACCACAACCGGTAATCCGCAGGCAAAAGCTTCGAGCAAAGAAATCGATGTGCCATCACTCCGGGAAGCGCTGAGGTATAAATCGGCAGCGTGGTAATGTGCGGGAAGATCTGGATAATCCACCTGACCGGCGAAGTGTACAAACTCGAGCATCCCGGGTTTATCTAGCATGGCCTTAATTCTCGGCTGCAATGAGCCACCTCCAAGCATCAATAGTCGTAAGTTCGGGTTGGCTTGTGCAGCTTGGATAAAGCCTGCCACTAAAATCTCGATACCATAGATCGGTTCCCACGATCGAGTAGAGAGGAGCACAAAGTTATCTTCCCACCCCAACCTGGCTCTCAACCCTCTATCACCTCCGGGCGTAAAATGTCTAATATCAATACCCCAGGGAAATGCTACTATCCTCTCGGGGGGCATTCCTAGTTGCTGTGCGGCATTACTTACGGTCTGACAATCACATATGAGCACATTGCTACGAGCGAGCGTGTACTTCGCCGCCCAACGCCCCACTCCCCGTGCGGCATTTACAAGTAAATCCGAACCCCACGACATGGTTACTAAAGGTTTATAGCCGGCTAAAGCAGTTAAGAATGCTCCTTGCTGCACAGGACCCGCTTGCACCAAATCCGGATTGACCTCACCAAACACGTGACGCAGACTAAAAACCAAACTTGGCCCATCAGTCAAATGCATTTTTCGTCTTCCACCCTGCCAAGATATTTCTTCGATGGCGGAAGGCAAAGGGCGTCTTTCCTGGACTCTCCTGTCATTCTCCAGCCTCAAGTAATAGATCTGATGCTCGGATTTCGACAACGTGTCCAGAAACCGATAGTCGTGCGGTGTGTAATCACGGGAGAAATATAAAATTCTCACTATACACTCAGCATTTTCCAGCGTAGCGCTTCGCCGAAGGGAATATCCACTAAAGCCACAGTGCCAATCACCTGCTCTATGCGGTAAGGTTCGATTGCACCCTCCGCCGCTGGACGCAAGACATCAATCACATCACGGGTGAGTCTTTCCCCGGATTTGATCTCCCGCGCCGCGCGTAGACAACGGCGTTGAAGAACGACCGTTTCTTTCTCATTGTCAGCCACACGCTTATCGGAAGATCCAAGCGCTCGTTCAAGTTCACGCGTCCGCTCCATCATTTCAACCCAGGACTCAGGACCCATCGCGAAGGAATGATCGGGACCTTCTCGGGATGTATCGTCAGTGAAGTGCTTCTCGATCACCCGCGCCCCCAACGCCACCGCGCCCAGCACTATAGCATGCCCGGGCGTATGATCCGATAAGCCAAGCACAACTTCCGGAAACATGGTGGCGTAGGTCTTTAGGACGTTCAAGTGGATGTGATCAAAATTCTCAGGGCTTCCGGTGTAATTTGTGTTGCACTGCATGAGGACGATTTCAGGGTTGACCTCCAGGACTGCCCTAACCGCTCGTACGACCTCGCCAATATCACTGGCACCGGTCGATATTAGAAGTGGTTTTCCTTTCTTTGCCATGTAGATTAATGCTTCCGGCCAGGAGATTAAACCAGATCCAGCTTTATAGGCTGGCAAATGGGGCTCCAGCATGTCGATGGCTTCAAAATCGTAAGGTGAGGATAAATAGTGGATTCCAACCTCCTCACATATTTCCCTCAGCATTGGCGTCCAGTCGAAAGGTATCGACGCTTCTTCATAAACCTGGAACACGGTCTTCTTCCACGTCGATTGGTGGCTTAATTGACTACCAAGAGCTTTAAAACCAAAATCGGAAACGATCTGTGGGGCGCGAAAGTTTTGGAATTTAGCCGCCTCTGCACCGCATTCCTTTGCCAGCCGGATCAAATTCTTGGCCCGCTCGAGATCACCATCGTGGTTAGCCGCGATATCGGCAATAAAATATGTTAGGTGACCATCTCCCACGCATCGGTTGCCGATCATAATTTCCTTCATCCAGCCCTCCTCATAAGACCCTTCACTTGGGCTCTGAAACCCTCTTCATGCAACGCATGGAACCGTTGCAATCCCTCATTCACCTTTGGAAGTTGGATTCCTAGGATGCTTTCGATCTTTGTCCCTGCTAGGCACAGGCTGCGCGCGCGTGGTGCCCTCAGTCCAGCCTGGCTGACAGGTACGGGGTCTATTAGTGAAGCATCCAGGCCAAATGTGTGCGCCAGTCGTTGACCGAATTCATATTTACTAATGCATTCAACTCCAACCACGTGAAACAAGCCGCTCAACTCTTTGTCCATCATATTAAAGAGTATTTCAACTAGATCGTTAACCAACATCGGCGTAACCCAGACATCGGTAAAGCCAGGACATCTTTCCTCATTCTCAAGCCGCTCGAGAAACCACTCCCCCAGGCTTGGTTTGGGTTGGGAGTTCCAACCGTAAATGTTTGTACGCACGATGATCGCGGCCGGGTTTGCTTCGATAACTGCTTGCTCTCCATTTAACTTGCTTCTGCCATAAACATTAATCGGGTTTGGAACATCACTTTCACTATAGCCGCCCTTCTCACCATCAAAAACGGCATCGGTGGAAATGTGTACAAAATTGGCACTTGCTAACTGAGCCGCTCGAGCTACATTGGCTGCCATGTCCTGATTCAAACGAAATGCCCAATGTTGATCATCCTCACAAGCATCAACGTTCGTAGCCGCGGCACAATGGACAACCCAGTTTGGTTCATTCGCCTTAATAAGGTTTTCTGCTTCTTCGGATTGACTTAAGTCCGCACAAACTACAACCGCGGCATCCAGGACAATAGGGTGTTGATGGCATACCCCAATAACCTCATGCCCTCGCTCAAGGGCTATGAGAGCAAGATTGCCGCCAAGCATACCGCTGGCTCCCGTGATCAAGATCCGGGTCATGAAGGACCACGCCCCTTCGGCTCGATCTCCCCAAAGGGCGCCACAAGGGTCTGGATATCCTCAGGTGTCAACTGCCTATCATTGGTATCACTGGAATAGCGATAGCCTTCCGGCAAGGGCTTCCCACGTTCAGCCCACGCATGGCCAAACCACAATGTGCCTGGTGGCTCGACAACAAACATGTCTTCAAGCTCGATTGTATGGCGTGCTTCATCCTCTGAAATGAGTACCTCATGAAGCTTCTCGCCAGGTCGAATGCCGATATACTCAATCGCACAATCCGGCGCAATAGTTTGTGCCAGATCTACAATCCGCGTGCTTGGGATTTTTGGGACAAATACTTCCCCACCCTGCATCTGCTCGATGCAACGGATGGTAAATCGGACGCCTTGCTCAAGTGACAACCAGAAGCGTGTCATGCGCTTATCTGTGATCGTGATCAGACCATTGTCTCGTTGTCGTAGAAATAATGGGATCACACTTCCCCGACTACCTACGACATTGCCGTAGCGAACGCAAGAAAAGCGAACACCCTTCCCGCCAGAATAAGCGTTCGACTGAATAAATAGTTTTTCAGCTGCCAGCTTAGTGGCACCATAAAGATTGACAGGGTTCACCGCCTTATCTGTGCTCAATGCCATCACGAGTTCAACATCCATGTCCAAAGCGGCTTCAACCACATTACGTCCGCCCATTATGTTGGTCATGATGGCTTCGATCGGATTGTATTCACACGCCGGGACTTGCTTCAATGCCGCAGCATGAATCACGACATCGACCTCAAACATCGCTCTCCGCAAACGTAAGCGATCGCGCACATCCCCGATGAAATAGCGTAGACTGGGATCGGTAAAACCATCCTCACGCATTTCGTGCTGCTTCAGTTCATCCCGGCTAAAAACGATGAGTTTGGCAGGGTGAAAATCGCGCAGCATGAGATCGACGAATTTTCGACCGAAAGAACCCGTACCACCAGTAACAAGCACGACCTTTTGTGTCCAATTCATAGCTTCTATCCTTCCTCAAGGCTCCGTTCGCGCTCCGGCTTGTGAAAAAGTATCATCGGATATTGCCCCACCCGCCCGAGGAAGCGTGGGGCACGCTCTTCAAGACCATAAATGAGTCGCAGCCAACCCGTCCCCCACAGCTTTCGGTGGATGAAGGCACGCAGGAAGGAAGTGCTCACGCTGCGCCATACATACACTTCAAGCCCAGGTAAGGCTCTTAAATGACTTTTCAACCACGAATAGCTGTATCTTTGGATATAACTGCCTGACGATCGCAGCCGCGCCTCCGCTTCAGGATGAGCGCCCATCAGTGATGAGGTTTGATCCACTCCCAGCTTTCGCACTCGACGATAGATCCGAAGTATAGAAAAAGCCAGCGCGATAAAGGGTTGAAAAAGCCTCATGAGTGGCGAATACTTGCCCCAACTGTTGACCACTACTACCCTACCTCCAGGTCGAAGCACCCGATAGAACTCCATGAATGCCTGCTCGTGCTCTTGCATTGGTAGATGGTGGACGGTA
>Ga0164321_10000093_pt1 | contig 12554 bp, 16 predicted proteins | sample GuaBasSediGuay12_FD_121799 | JGI IMG/M metagenome (GOLD analysis project Ga0164321, IMG submission 121799) | Subseafloor sediment microbial communities from Guaymas Basin, Gulf of California, Mexico - Guay12, Core 4567-28, 21-24 cm | ecosystem: Environmental > Aquatic > Marine > Hydrothermal... | reverse complement strand
GTGTGAGATATAAATAAAAATGCCAAACAGAATAAATAGAAAACACACATTTGAAGCTAAATGCCAGTCATGCGGCAAGAAAGCAATAACAGCTTATAAAAGCATAAAATCATTTGAGCTAAAGGCCGAATGCCCTAAATGTAAGAGGCTTGGCACTATGGAGATAGATAAGGTAAAATAAACTCCTCAACAATAATTATTGTCCTCAATGAGGAGACATTCAAACAATAATAGGATAATGGGAGTACCCACCTATGACCTTCCAATCTGGTAATCAATTCTGGAAAGCCCGAAGCAGCCACGGTAGAAACTCAATCTACACAGAGCCAGAGGTGCTATTAGAGGCCTGCAATCAATACTTCGAGTGGATAGAAGAAAACCCACTAATTGAACATAAACCTATGATTGTTGATAAAACAGTCGAGATGGTTTTAGTTCCTAAAATACGCGCCATGACTATTGAGGGATGCGCTAGGTTCGTTAGGCTTGGTTATTCTACTTGGTGTGAGTATAGACAAAAGCCAGACTTTTCAGAGGTCATAAAGGAAGCTGAAGAGATAATGAGGGAGCAGAAGTTTACAGGGGCGGCAGGAGGCTTTTTAAATCCAAATATAATAGCGAGAGATCTAGGATTAAAAGAACGCTCAGACGTAACCACAGACGATAAGGCAATAACTGTCGAATATGTCGATTCAGATACCTAAAGTATTCAAACCTTTAAATGACCCTTATCGCTACAAAGTTATGTATGGTGGCCGTGGTGGCTCTAAAACTTGGAATATAGCAAGAACTCTTATTCTTAAAAGCTTGCAAGATCCTTTGCTTATACTCTGCACAAGGGAATTACAGAAAAGCATTAAACAGTCAGTCCATAGAGTTATCAAAGGCCAGATAGATATGATGGGCCTAAATGACCGATTTGATATAACAGATACCTCTATAAAAACTAAAGCGGGTGTATTTGGAAATGATGTTTATTCTGAGTTTATTTTTCTAGGCACTAAATATAATCCTGAAGAAATCAAGTCCACAGAGGGTATTGATATCTGTTGGATTGAAGAGGCCCATAATCTAACAGAATTGTCTTGGGATGTTATCGACCCCACTATAAGGAAAGAAGGCTCTGAAATATGGGTAAGTTTTAACCCTCGGTTTAAATTTGATCATATCTACCAGCTATTTGTTATTAATGAGCCGCCTCCTAATTCATGGGTAAAGGAGATTGGATACCAAGATAATCCATTCTTTAAAAAAACAGCCATGGTCCAGCAGATGGAAACAATGAAATCTAAGGATTTTGATAAATACCAGTGGATATGGGAAGGAAAGCTTAAAAAGCTAACAGAGGGCGCTATATTTGGTAATCAGCTTAGAAAGGCTAGAGTGGAGGGAAGAGTGTGTAAACTGCCTTTGGATGATTTAGCGGTCTATACCTTTTGGGACTTGGGAAGGAATGATCACACAGCTATTTGGTTTATGCAGGCTGTTGGCAAAGAACTAAGAATGATTGATTATTATGAAAATCGTTTACAAGATATTCCCCACTATTGCAGGGTGATAGCTGGACGGGCTTTAGATTGGGAGTGTGAGCAGTTTAATATATCTAGGCAGTCGCAAGAAAGGCGTAAATCTTACTCATATGAAGAACACTGTATGCCGCATGACGTGGAGGCTCAGGTGTTGGGCATGTCTAAAACAAGGCGGGAACAGTTTCAGGACGGTGGTTTAAGGAATATTAGAACTATTGAAAGAATCAAGGCTAAAGAAGATGCTATTAGCTTGGCTAGAAATATATTCCCTAGAGTTTGGATAGATGAAAAACATTGTGAAAGGGGTTTAGATTGTATTTCTAATTACCGATATAAATATAATGATGAGAAAGACACTCACCAACTAACACCTCATCATGATTGGTCTAGTAATGGCGCTGATGCTTTCATGCAAATGGCTCAAGGATGGAAAGATCCGTCATCCAGTTTTGGCGATGCGCCTATATCAATGGATAACAGTTTTGATGTGTTTGATTGTTAATGTAAGTGAGCATATACTAACGGTTTTAGGGGGTGAGTTATGGGATTATTTAGCAGCATTAAAAAAGAATTTAGACGCGCTGGAAGGAGCATAAAAAGCGAGCTTGCAAGAGAGGTCAAAGATGTGACGAAAGCTGGATCTCTAGGTTTTCTTGATATACAAAAAATTGAACAATCTATTTCAAAGAAAAAAAGATTAGAGAAAGAAGCTAGAGAAGCAGCCGAGAAGATCCAGAAAAAACAGCGACAGTCATCTCTCTTAAGAGAGGCAGAGCTTACAGGTGAGTTGGCATTGCGCAAAAGATCTACCGGCAAAGGTGGCAGATTAGGCATTTTAACTCGTAGCGGCGAAGCTGGAAGCTTATTAGTGTGAGCGTAAAAAACCCCACAACACCTGAAGCTACTATTCCATGGACTGGTAAGCAGATAGGGGCCAAGGTTAAAGCAGCCATTCAGAGAAAGGAGCTTTGGGTAACGCATTACCGAGAGGCTATGCAGTATATCACCCCTCAGAGAGAGACTTTTTACCGTCATACTCCGGGTGAGAAGAAAGCAAGGCAGCAATTTGATAACACTGCAATGGAGGCTATACAGGTCTTTGCTTCTCGTATCATGTCCACTATTACACCTTCATGGCAGACTTGGAGCGAGTTTAGAGCAGGTTCTGATATTCCAGAAGATGCTAAAAGTGATATAGATAAGCAGTTATCAGAAGCAAATAAAATATTATTCGACTTTATAAACCATTCTAATTTTACCACCCAAGCTACAGAGACTTACCTCGATATCGGCTATGGCACAGGGGGAATGATTGTTGAAGAAGGAGATTTAGAGGATTTGTTAGTATTTACTAACATACCTTTATCACAGTTGTATTTGGAGGAAGGCCCTGATTCTGCGGTACGTTCTGTTTACCGAATAATGAACCCTTTAGCCTCTAATCTTAGAACTATGTTTCCTAATGGTAATTTCTCTAAAGGTGTTGAGGATTTAATAACAAAGGAGTCTGATTCTCGTATAGAGATTGTGACAGGCTCTATGTTCGATCCTAAGTCAAAACTTCATTTTCAAATAGTTCTAGAAAAGGGTGAAAATCATTTAGTACAACATCACACAGAAAAGACCTCCCCTTACATAATTCCTAGATGGTCAGTAATACCGGGTGAAATATACGGTAGAGGCCCGGCAATAGATATGCTGCCCACCGTTAAGACCTTAAATAAGATGACCGAGTTTAACCTTAAACATGCGGCTATGGCTGTGAGTGGTGCTTATACTGCGGTTACTGATGGGGTTATCAATCCTTATAACGTTAAGATTCAGCCTAATACGGTTATTCCAGTTAAAGCGCCTGATTCTTTGCAGCCCTTGCCTATGGCTGGCTCCCCTGATTTCTCGCAATTTGTTAGGTCAGAGTTAAGAGAGGATATTAAAAAAGCTTTCTTTGCTGACCCCATGCCTAGCTTTGATGATCCAGTAAGAACAGCTACAGAGATCAGCATCCGTAATAGTAATATGCTTAAGAATAGCGGTGCTCAACTTGGTAGGCTTAAAAGTGAATGGATAGAGCCTATTATCGAGCGTTGTGTTGATATCCTTCAAAGAACAGGGAAGTTGCCACCTATTTCGGTGGATGGTAGACAGGTTACAATTAAACATACGTCCCCTCTCGCCAAGATTGAAGATCAAGAAGACTTGTTAGGGTTTAACGACTTTATATCAACTATGGAGCGTTTAGAGCCTCATAGCCCCGGATTAATGGCATTGACTACGAAGTTGGAAGATGTGCCTAGCTTCCTTGCTGCTAAATATGGTGGTTTTGAGACATTAATCAGAACTAAAACAGAGTCGGAGCAGGCAGCTCAAACGGTGATGGATACAGGGGAATCTTTAGCGGCTGGTGTTGGTGAGGTTGAAAATGTCGTTTGATGTTTTTGAAGATGGTGAAGAAGGTTTAAGTGAGATAGATGAACTTGCCTTAGTTGAATACCATAACCAGATACATAGGGTATTTAAACAGAATCAGGAAGGGGCAAAGCTCCTTGATAAATGGTTTGATGATTACGTAATGTCTCCTACAGTTATTCCGGGTAATAGCTTAGAGGCCCACGGTATACGAGAAGGGACAGCAAGTTTTGTTCGACATATAATTAAAACCATTGAAATGGTAGAAAATAACTATAACCAACCTACGGAGAATAGCGATGACTGAAGCTACCGAAGAAACTACAGAGCAGGCTACAGAAGAAACTACAGAGCAAACCACTGAAGAGACTACTTTAGCTGAACGTCCTGAGTGGTGTGACGAACGCTTTTGGGATGGTGAGAAAGGCGAGCTAAGGGCTGAAGATGTGCACAAGTCTTGGAAACACGCTAGCGATAAATTAAGCGGCAAGAAATCTGCTCCAGATGCTTATGAATTTAATTTCTCTGAAGATATTCCAGAAGAATTACTAGAAGGTTTAGATAGTGAATCAGACTACGTAAAATCACTTATAGAAATAGCCAAAGATTCAGATATGGATCAAGAAGGTTTTGATAGGTTATTAAATCTCACCGCTAAAGATGAATTCGAGAAAGAGCAGGCTGTACAAGCCGAGAAGGCTAGAGAGCTTGATGCTTTGGGTGAACATGCTTCACGTAGGATTAAAGATGTTAAATTATGGCTTGATGCAAGTCTACCCAGCCATTTGGCTGATGCCCTTAAAGGTGCTGCTAATTCTGCTGCTATTGTGGAAGCTATGGAAGGTTTGATATCTTCTACAAAAAATCCTACTCTACCAAAAGAGGATTTATCGAGTGAAGTAGTTAGTATTCACGATGATTTAAGAAAGCGTCAATTTGCTAAAGATGAGAACGGCAATAGATTGATGCAAAACAAAGCATACGCTCAGGCTTGGCGTGATGATTGCGCGGCTTCAGGGTTTACGGGGTAATTTATGGCATTTACACAGCAAACATTTAGTCCAGTTGGGGCCAATAGCACGGAGGCTCCAGCGGTCTACGCTTATAATACTATCGACTCACTGGCAACAGTAAGTTCAACAGACTATTTTATTGATAAGCAGCAGCAACTAAATGAAGATGATTTTATCATGGTAGCGGCTTCTGACGGTCCAGCAATCGCTACAGTCAATGCTGATATGTCTACCGTAACTTTGAGTATTACATAATGGCCTTTACACAAAGCACATTTGCCTCGGTAGCAACTAACTCAACACTAGCACAAGCTCTTTATTCCTATAAAACGGCTGATGATACAGCCACGGTTACGGCTACAGGCTATTTTGATACTAAGAAGTTGCAACTTAATGAAAAAGATCAAATATTGTGCAAATTGTCTGATGGGGTTGTTATTGTTCAGATAGGTGCTGATACCTCGACCGGTTCAGTGGTTATTGGTGGCGCTACTTTCTGCGCATCTCCTACTTATACGCCTACCGTTATTGCTGGCGGTCAAACAACTAATATAGTTGGCAATAACATTACAGGTATAAATAACGCCTCAACTGTTGGAAATAATACGCCTGTTGTTGTTGATTCTGCCTTTGGGTTTACAAGTCAATCATCAATTGTTCATATTGAAACAACCTTTCAAGCTCAGACAGGTACGGGGAATAGTTTTATTTTAGGGTTTATTTCGGCCTCGCCTATTACAGGTATTTCAGATGTGCTATGCGGCTTGGTGATGGACCCAAGCACGGGCGTTATATTTGATGCTTTAGGTGCTTCACCAGTTGGCGTTGTATCGGTAATGGCACCTGGCGTTTATACGGCCTCATTAGACTTAAACACAGCGACCAGTACAGTAACCTTTAAGGATAATAATGCTAATACATCGCCGTTATCCGTTACTTTAAGCCCTGCTTATAATAACCTTAATCCTACTTATGCGGGGTTTGGTGCTAATGCTGGCGATACATTAGGTGATGAGATAACGCAAACAGCTAATATAGGAGATTCAGCCTTTGTAATCTCTACGGTTGGCGCTGTGAGCTATTGTGATGCTTAAGAAATATAGCGAGGTTATATAATGGCTTTTACTCCTGAAACATTTAGTCCATTAGGTGCTAATTCTAGTGAGGGTATCTCTGTATATAAATATGAAACTGAAGATAGCCTTTTGGACGTTTCTGTAAGTGGATATTTTTCGCAAAAGGATCAACAACTTAAGCAAAATGACATAATATTAGTCGTTGCTCAAAGTAGTGACACTGCTTTTTTTAGAATGGGTGTTGATACCTCTACGGCTATTCCTGATATCTCAGGGGGGTCTGGTACTGTCGATTCTGTTTTTGGTCGTACTGGTGCTGTGATTGCTCAGAGTGGAGACTACGACACAGGCGAAGTAACAGAGGCTTCTAATCTCTATTACACAGAGGCTAGAGTTAATGCTAATGCTTTGGTTTCAGGAGCCGAGCAAGCCGCTAATAAAAATGCATTAAATGGATATGCAGGGCTATCAAGTGGAAAGTTAGATATTTCTGTTATTCCTACCTCTGTTATTGGGGGTATTAAAGTTGTTGGCTTTTGGAATGCTAATACAAACACTCCTGACTTATCAGCTTTAACCTTGGGTCAAGGTGAAGCATATCAAGTAGATACAAACGGTTCGACCAATTTAAATGGAGAAACTAATTGGCGTGTTAAAGACTTAGCTGTATGGGATGATGGTTTAGCGGGTAATTGGTTTAAAATAGATAATACTGACGATGTATTAAGCGTACATGGCAGAACTGGAGCTGTAGTTTCTTCTAATGGTGACTATGACACAGACCAAGTAACAGAGGCTTCTAATCTTTATTATACAGATGTTCGCGTTAGTTCAAATTCTGATGTATCTGCAAATACAGCATCTAGGCATGATGCGCTTACGCTTAACGCTGACACCAAAACACAAGACGCGCTTGCTTTATCTGGTCAAGAATTACAGATAAAGTTGGATGTTTATGATAAAGCTAATGAAACTGGAATTGAGCAAATTACAGGCCCAATAATCACCCCGCCAACCTTAACAGCTACTGCAGATAATTATAATCCTACAGGCTTCTCCACTGCCAACATGATTCGACAGGATATAAACGCTAACAATCGAGAAATTAGCGGATTTTTAGCCCCGTCGGCTGGCGTTAATCGTATTATAAGAATAAATAACCTCTCTACTTCTGGGTTTGATCTTAGATTTTTAAATAATAATTCAGGCAGCGTTGCTGCAAACAGAATCCTTGTTAGGGATAGTGCAAATAAATCTATTAAACCAAATGAGACAGCGGCTTTTTGGTATGATCATACCTCATTGCGCTGGAGACCTTATAATAGAACAGGATAAATTATGGGATACAAACTATACATAGAAGACATTGCTATAAATCCAGTTGTAAAGGTATTGCTAGACACTGACCCGATACCGATAGGGGATACGGGCGACTCCTATATTGATTCTTCGCAAGACTTACTGGCATGGAAAGCTTACGGCCTCCAAGGTTGTCGAGACTATACACAATTTAGAACTAGGGTAATAGAACAGCTCGACATAAAAACATGGTCCGCTTTGAGTGATGCCGAAAAAGATTTTGTTATAGAAATTTATGCTAAAGAAACGGCTATAACTCCTGAAGCAGATGCCACTAATAAAATAACTTACTTAATAACAACTGGGCAAGCCTCTACAACTGAAGAGGGTCGCATTTTTCTTGTGGATGCTTGGGCTGATCATCATGTTTTGGATGTGGTTGCATGTGGACAACGAGCCACAGCAGTTAGGCTATATTCTGATATTGGGGTGTATCTTAGCTTGGCAGATACAACCGACTTTTTCACGACTGTAGAAAATCTATATTTTGCTTTTGAAAGGCAAGCTATAAAAGGCTCTAAAGATGGCTCAGAGATAGGGCTTTTTGATTATGTAGAAAGCACTCCGGGCACTGTGTACGAATTCGCTGGCCTAGCGTCAAAAGGATACACCATGCAAAACGGTGATCCAGACGAAACAAACCTCATAAATGATATTATGAACATAATCAGGAAAGGTGAATATTAATGAAAGCTGATTTTGTTCTTAGAGAAATGGTTCTTAATGAGATTATGAAGGGTCGGATAATGTGGGTTCAAGACGATCAAGAGGGAGAGGATCAAAAAATAGTGGATTATGTAAAAGTGGTCCCTCAATCCCCTATAGTTCTAGTACATTTCACCGACAACACGGTAATGGAAATGAACGAGCATAAGCCTTATACCTTTGAAGTTAATACAAAATTAAATTGGAAAAAAGCCACTAGGCGACAGATAGCGCAATCTAATAATAATATATAAATACTTTGGTTGACGTATCGAGACATAAAATTATGACTAAAAATAACTACTCATGCGGCCCTTATGGCGATGGTTCTATTGCCAAAGTATTATCGTGGTGCATTAGAAAGCTTCTTGATATTTGTGAGATGAATTTTGAAAAATCATGTAAACGCCATGATCATGTGTGGGAGCCTGAATACGGAGGTCCTAATACTCGTGATGATATAGAGTTTATGCTTAATGTTTATGATGAGGCTAAAGAGCAAGGCTCGAACTGGTCATGGATTTATGCCTCAGTAGGTTTTGTAATGGTTAGGATTACAGCTTTTGTTTATAAGGCTCATTTAAGCGCTCTTAAAATGATAAAGCCTATAAAATCACAATTTAAGAAATTAAAGAATAATTACTAACTTGCTATAAAGCTTTAAGTAATTATAATGTAAGTATTCACTATCAAGGGATAACCTTATTATGAGGCCCAAATGAGATAGTTTAGATCACCTTCGGGGATAATGGTCAAACGTAACACTTAGTTAATTCTAAGTATTTTAATCTTTTTTGGAGAATCATAATGTCTAAAACATTATCATCCGTTGCAAGCATTGAGTTTGACAGCGAAGTAAAACAAGCCTATCAAGGCATGTCTAATCTGCGTAGTACCGTTACACAGCGTCAAGGCTGTGTAGGTGATACTTATAATTTTCGTTCAATGGGTAAGGGCTTAGCTAATCAGAAAGCCTCTCAAGCCGATGTAACTCCTATGGATGTTGCAAACGGTTTAATTCCAGCGACCCTACAAAATTGGAATGCTCCAGAGTATACCGATATTTTTGATCAAGCTGCTGTTAACTTTGATGAGCAATCAGAGCTAGCTGAAGCCATCGCAATGGCTATCGGTCGTCGTGAAGATCAGCTTATTATTGATGCTGCTGTTGCCGGTACAGGCTCTACTGTTGCCGCTGGCGGTACTAATCTTACAGTCGCTAAACTTCGAGCTGGAGCAAAAAACCTTAATAAAGCTGGGGTTCCTAGTAAGGATCGTCATATTTTGGTTAGCGCTGAAGGCCTTGATTCTATGCTTGGAGAAACAGAGGCCACTAGTTCTGATTTCGCAGTGGTTAAGGCTTTGGTTCAGGGTGAGATTGATACTTTTGTTAGTTTTAAGTTTCACACTATAGAAGATCGAGATGAGGGCGGATTACCTATTGCGGCTAATATCCGTTCTACAATGGGGTATCACATGAAAGGTATAGGTATCGCTGTTGGTATCGGTCCTAAAACTGAGGTTAACTACATCGCCCAAAAGACTTCTTGGCTTGCCAATGGAATCTTGAAAGCTGGTGCGGTTGCCCGTGATCCTGAAGGCATCGTTACTATAGAAACTGACGAATCATAAACTTTACGCTTTAGGGGGTTGCTCGCCCCCTATTGCCTTTTTATTAATTAATTTGGAGAAATACAATGGCTTTTGAATCAGAAAATTTTTTACCACTTTCAAGCCTTGCCAATAGTAACGCGCCACGTCAATTCAGCTATAGTTCTGATTCTGACAACTTGGCCACAGTTAAAGGAGCTAATTATTTTGATAACGCAGCTCTAACCACTGGCGGTTTAGGTTTAAAAGATGGTGATGTTATTTATGTTAAAGCTTCCGATGCTTCTAGCTTTTTAGATATGGCTGTTGCTGCTGGTGTTTCGACTGTAAATAGCGCTAACGACTTTGCATAATGGCAAGTCAAATAGATATGGCGTCTAACGCCTTATTGTTATTGGGTGACGCTCCTATATCCTCTTTTGAGGGTGCAGGGGCGGGTGCTCAAGTTATGAGTAATTTGTACGAAAGTACCTATCTTGACATGATCACGTCAACACCTTGGGGCTTTACTAAGAAACAACAAAACCTATCACAGAATACAACACCTCCTACGTTCGATAACTACCAATACAGTTATACTATTCCAGCAGATGCGCTTACTTTGTTTGGTCTGCGCTCTAATATGGATTACTACACGTATGAGGGTAAATTAATCTACACAAATGATTCCTCGGCACAACTTGAATATTTTATAAAACCTAATGAGGGTGACTTACCTCCTTATTTTGTAAGACTTATGGAAGCTGAGCTTGCCGCTAGGGCTGCTATGGCGGTCACAGATCGTTCTACATTAGCCGCCGAGATGCGTAACCAAGCAGATGCTCAATGGGTTAGGGCTGCTGGTATCGACGCTCAAAACGACACTAACGAGGCCATAAGGTCAAGTCCGTTCACAGAGGTGCGCGGATGACATGGGAAATACAATCTAACTTTTCAGCCGGTGTATTAGATCCTAAGCTAAAAGGTCGTATTGACTTAAGCACTTATTATAATGGCGTTGAGGAGGGTTTAAATGTTATCGCTCTACCTCAAGGCGGTTTCACTCGTCGACCCGGTTTTGAATATCTAAATAGCACAACTAATCCTGTTAGGCTTTTTGCTTTTGAATTCAATGTAGATCAAAGCTATGTCGTTGGTTTTGATGATACTGATTGGATTGTATGGGATTTAGATGGTGTTCAAATCGACACGGATACGCATACTTTTGGTGCTGATATCTTCGATGCTGATTTTGTACAAAGTGCTGATTTCCTGATATTGGTACATCCTGACCATGCACCCGCGCAATTGGTTAGAGATACAGCAGTAGACTTTAATTTCTCCGATATTACTTTACTGAATATCCCTACTTTTAATTTTGACGATGCGAGCAGTCCTGTGCCTGTTTCGTGTGTTCAAACATTAACATTTTCAAGTTTTGCCGTTTCAGACCGTTATAAATTGGTATTAAATGATTTCTTGAGTGCTGAGATATCATTTGCATCTACTTCAGCCGATAATATAACCAGAATAAAACAGGCTCTATTAGATATGCCTTTGATCGACAGTGATCCCTCTACGGTAACGGTAACGGGCGGCCTTACAACTTATACTATTACTTTTTCAGGTAATAGCGCCTCAGATTACGAAGAATTAAACGGTGTTATTGTTGAATCACAGTCTTTAAGTGCAGCAGCAACAGCGGTTGTTGCAACTCCTGGTACCACTAAGAAAGAGCCTGTTTGGAGTGCTGGTCGTGGCTATCCTGTATCAGTGATATTCCATGAGGGAAGGTTGGTATTTGGCGGCTCAAAGTCTCGACCAGCGACTATATGGTTTAGCTTTGCTAATGATTTCTTTAACTTTAAAGAAGGTACTGGGCGCGATGATGAGGCAATTGTAGCGACTTTAGATACTGACCAGCTAAACGGTATTGTTGGCTTAAGTACAAATAGGAATTTACAAATATTTACTACAGGTCAGGAATTCTTTGTGCCTGTATCACCCATTACACCGGGTAACATTGTTATTAAGCCTCAGTCTAGATATGGCGCTTTGCCTATTAAGCCTCAAGTAATTGACGGCTTTACCTGTTACGTACAAAGGACAGGCAGGGCTTTAAGACGGTTTATATTGACTGAGTTTGAATCAAGCTATGAATCTATCAGTGTTTCGTTTCTAGCGCCTGAATTGGTTAATGGTCCCACGGAGATGACCGTACAGAGGGGTGCTTTTAATATTGACGCCTCATACCTTTATTTGCTTAATGGCGATGGTACTTTATCGGTTTATTCCTCTAAAAAAGAAGAACAAATTAATAATTGGGTTAAGTGGGATACTAACGGCACGATTAATTCAGTGGTAGCGGCTCAAGATGAATTGTTTTTCTCAGTTACTAGGACAATAGATGGTAATACGGTTCATTTCCTTGAAAGGCTTTATAACAGTCAAGATGATCAAATGTGGTGTGATGCCGGTGTTCGTTATGATCAAGCTGCCTCACCTACTATAAACGGATTAGGTCATTTAGACGGCGAAGAAATTCGAATAGTTTCTGATAACAACGTACAAGCCGACCAAGCGCCCGTTGCCGGGTCTGTTACTTTGGGCCGTGATACAGAATTTGGATGGGTTGGGTTAAATTATAATCCTAATATCAAGACAATGCCCGCTGTGGTACAGACTCAAAGGGGTTCAAGTTTCCCATTGCGCAAGCGATTCGTTAGAATAAGACCATTACTTTTAGATTCTTTAGGGGTTTATATCTCTAATGGTACGGATGAGATATTTTTATCAGACAGGTTATTTAATGTGGACACCCTAAACAGTTCTTTAGATCCAAGAAGCGGTATAGGTCAGGGCGTTAAGTTCTTGGG
>Ga0164321_10000092_pt1 | contig 12570 bp, 8 predicted proteins | sample GuaBasSediGuay12_FD_121799 | JGI IMG/M metagenome (GOLD analysis project Ga0164321, IMG submission 121799) | Subseafloor sediment microbial communities from Guaymas Basin, Gulf of California, Mexico - Guay12, Core 4567-28, 21-24 cm | ecosystem: Environmental > Aquatic > Marine > Hydrothermal... | reverse complement strand
TTATTGGTGTCACATATTCGATACCAGGGTTTTCAGGGCAACATACGTAATACAACCAGACCGGTAAGCCTGGATCCACAAGCTCATGATCAATTGATGGCTCTCGAGCCGCTCGCGAGTTGGAGCGAGGGTGGGGGGATTGTGGTGAGCGACTCACTAGGTTCGCGAGCAATCAGGCGATTTCGTGACCCACGCGAAAGGACATTCAAAGCTCACTTGGTCGCGCTGGACGCGTTTCTAGCGGGCAATGACTTGCTTATTCTCTCAGATTTTGTAAGCAATAATGACCATGACGAAGTAACGACAATCCGGTCGACTCTTTCAAGCTTTGCCCAAAAGTATCGAGAGGATTCGTATTTTGCTGAACTAGTAGATGAAGCAGTGCTGAGAATCCTGCAATTAAAAATGAGGTTATATGGAGGCACCTTCTTGCCGGGGATTGTGATTCCACCTGAATATAAGGTGGCTGATATCGGTCAGGATATCGACATCACATACCAAGTTGCCAGAGCGGCTGCTTCACTAATTAGTCCCTCACAAGAAGAAATTGAAGAGCATCTCGGTGGACCTCCGCAGTTGAGTGACAAGATTGTCTTCTTCAGTGATGTTCGAGTGTACCGTCAGTGTTCAACATGTCCACCACAGCCAGCCATGGGTTTAACTGATATTGAGGAAACCGTCCTTTCCCTCTATGGGCAAGCGGGTGCGGGTCAAGTGGGCTCCTGGAACCTAAATTCATATACAATGGCTGACTTAGCTTATTATTTAGGCTATCCTCCAGGATCTGTGCCCGCCATACCTATCTCGTCAGCTGAACAGGTTGAAGAGCATTTGCAGAGCGCGGATTGGCTCGTCTTCTCGGTGTTAAACACCACCGATCAGGCCGACGGATCAAACGCATTAAAGCTATTACTAGACGAACGCCCTGACCTCGCGCGTAGTAAACGAGTGGTTGTCTTCGCTCACGATGTACCATATGGATTAGATACGACGGATATAAGCAAAATTGATGTTTACTATGCGCTCTATGCGCAGGGGATCGCGTTCGTCGATGTAGCAGCACACTTGTTGTTCATGGAGCTATCCGCTCCTGGAGCTCCTCCGGTGAGTGTTCCCGGGATCGGTTATGACTTAATAGAAGCTACCTCTCCTGACCCCGAACAAGTAATATCGCTCAGAGTGGTATCTGCAGAAGAGGAAGTTACTTCAGAGAGTGATCAACCCTTATTTTCACTAGGGGACTTGGTTTTTATTGAAGCAGGAATTATCCTTGATGCTAACGGGAATCCAGTCCCCGATATGACACCGGTAGAGTTCACGATTATTCAGCCAGGAGAGAATGTCTCTTCCCTCACCATCAAGGCTACAACTCAATCTGGAGCAGCTCGTATCAGTGTTCAACTTGATCAGATAGGATTACTATCAATTTCGGCGATAAGCGATCCTGCTCGGGTCTCTGAGACTCTCCAGTTAAACATCCAAGAAGGTTCTCCTGCGCTTGCGACAGTAGTATCGCCAACCTTTGCGTCTACCGTTTCACCCGTGCCGTCTATCACCGCAGTCCCAGCCACGTCTACGGTAGAAGTTGAGGGCGGAGGATCAACCTCAGAGTTAAATGATACAACTTCAATGAATGCATTTCATTTAATCTTGGGCATGCTTGGCGTTGGAGTAGTGGCGGGTTTGGGCTATTTGTCAGCTGAACGCCAAGGTGTCGATATAGAAATTCGAGTACGCTATACATTCCTCCCGATTATTGGAGGTTTGATGGGATACAACTATCTAGCACTAAATTTACCGGGTAGTGCCTTGCTCCTAAAAGCTATGGGAGTGGTGGCTGGTTTTGTGCTTGCTATAGCCTCGGGAGTGGCGGGATTATTAATTGTTAGGCAATGGTACAAATGGAGGGAGAGTCTTAATTGAAAGTCGCGATTACCGAGATTAGAAGTAGCACTAAGGCTGTCACGGCAATGAATCGATCCATAGTTGAGCGTTGAAATGATTGAAATAATGAAGAGGGATCATGTGGGGTGGGACGAGTTATCGGCAGGGCAGAAACCAGGGCGTCCCGAAATTCTTTTATGCTTTGTGGTCGATTGTCAGGATGAAGTGACATTGCCCATAAAACGGCACTCTCCACGGAAGGGTCGATTTGTGGATTTAGCTCTCTAAGTGAGGGGAGTGCATCCGGTTGTAAGAAACGCTGCTTGGCTTCGACAGGTTGGTGATTAGTTAATAAATGATATAGAGTTGCCCCGAATGCGTAGATATCACTTCGGGCGTCAGTATGCCCAGAATCACCACCATATTGCTCAAGAGGTGTGTACATTGCAGTGCCGCGCCCTTGAATGACGGTAACTGTCACTTCATCAGGCGCCATCTGCTTGACCAAACCAAAGTCTACAAGCTTTACTAAACCGCTCGGGGTAATTTTGAGATTGCTTGGTTTGATATCGCGGTGGATTACAGGAGAGGGTTGACAGTGCAGGTACTCCAGAGCGTCAGCTAGTTGGTTAGCCCATGCAAGGATATCTGATTGGCGGAGAGATTGTCCTTCTCGACGGGATTTGTCCATCATTGTTTTTAGATCCTCGCCAGGGACGAAATCCATCACGAGATAATCGCTTTCCCCTTCGGAAAAGAAATTCGAGACCTTAGGCAGGTTGGGATGGTCAAGTCGTGCAAGAACCGAAGCCTCACGGTAGAATTGCTCTCGCCCTTGATTACGAAGTTCATCCGAAAGATTGATGTCCTGCTGAACTTCCTTAATCGCGCAAAGACGTCCGGGAAGACGATTATCCTCAGCCAGATAGATCGAACCCATTCCACCGCGACCAATTATCTGTCGAATGATGTACCTATCTTTCAATATTTGATTGGGTTCAAGTGGTTCTTGCACTCCAAGGATCCTTAATGTGTAAAATAAATCCGTCACATATGCATTATACTCGGTGTAATTTCTAGAGATAGGGAGGGTGGCTGAATGCCTGAACGGGTCACTGAAGTTCCAGTCATCGTTGCTCAGGGCGGGATGTTTAGGGGGCAAAGCTGGAACTTGGAGAAGAATGAACTCATTATCGGACGCGGTGCAGACTGTGACATCGTCGTTCCGGATAGGCAAGTGTCACGCCATCACACACGCATTCGTCGGAATCCAGATGGTTATGTTGTTGAGGATTTGGGGAGCAAGAATGGCACTCATTTAAACGGTGAGCGATTAAAGGAATCGGTGCTGCTTCAAGATGGAGATATCATACAAGTGGCATTGGCGCTGCATTTTACTTATGTCGGCACCGAGGCCACCATGCCGCTCATGATGTCAGATGTGACTCAAATGGGATTGGGGCGGTTGCGTATGGAACCACAAGCTCATCGGGTCTTGATAGGAAAGGTGGAAATCGATCCTCCACTCTCGCCTCCGCAGTATAGATTGCTCGAATTGATTTATCGAAACCAAGATCGGGTGGTTTCCCGTGATGAAATCGCTGAATTAGTGTGGCCAGGGACAATGGGGGTGGGTGTATCGAACCAGGCGATCGACGCACTTGTGCGTCGCGTACGTGATCGACTATCAAAGGTCGATCCCGCTCACTCATATATCATCACAGTGCGAGGCCATGGTTTTCGCCTTGATAACCCCGCGTAATATCATACCAATCTAGTGAGTTCTTAAATAAAAGCACCCTCATACTATGAGAGTGCTTAGGTGGAGATGGCGGGAATCGAACCCGCGTCCGCAGGCTTCGGTCACAAAACATCTACAAGCTTAGTTGGCTTATTAGATACTCATCGGAAGGTTGCCAACCAACGGGCAATCCTTTCGATCAGCCACTGGAGCCCGAGAGCTCCTCTTACGTGCGTTTAGTGGCACCCCGCACTGCACCTTGGCGCTTTGTCACCTTACCCTACACATGCCAAGGGGAGTGTAGGAAGGCGGGCTCTGATCATCAGAGCCGAGCTCCACTCAAAGCGACCTAGGCCGCTAAGGGAAGAGCCGCAAAGTCAGTGCGATTGGCACTTATTTGTTACGCTGATTTTACGAGTTCGGCGTCTCTCGACTTGCAGTTTTGAGCCAACTACCTCCGTCGAAGCCGATCATCCCCTAGATAAAGTATACCACGAAGTATGTAAAGCATTGCGCATAGCCACCAATGTAATGATATCGCTTCTTTTATATAGATACAATAAAAATATTTAGGCTATGCGAAAATTGCTACCACAACCCGTCAGGGAATGTGGATATCTCGGCGTTCTCACCAACACGTTTGTACATTGTGACATTAGAATATGGTTCGCTAAGAACTCCATCATGGATTGCCCAACTTCGACCGCGAATAGAGGGCTGCATCCACGGTTTTCGAAAGGGGGAGGAGCCATTCAAAAGTGTTGTAAGACCACCATCCGGCTGAAAACCATGATGAATACGTTCCATAAGGTTACGACCTTGTTGGTAGGTGAATCCATATCGTTCAAATACTATCGCATTATGATAATAGAGAGGTTCAACAAAGTATAGATGATGTTCAAGAGAGGAGATAAAAGATTCAAATGCTTCAATGGATTGTCGTAATAAACGGACGCCGCGTCGGATCTGACCCGGTGCCAACCCGGCGTCCATCGCAGAAATTTCAGCTTGGATATTGCGGCCAGAGGTTCCAAATTGGGTCGGGGTGCCATTTGGCATGCGATCAACATCAAAACGCGGAGAGTTTGGGTCATTGATAACATAAAGCAACACATGGATTTGATTAAATGGAGTGTCGGTTAAATGGGCATATAGTAGAGGATCCTTGGCATCGGCTTCGTGTCGGAGAGTAAGCTTTACATCTCCTGATCCATATTCACAGTGTAATATTAGTAAGTTCCGCCCTAGGTCATCTCTGAAATCATCGGGTATAGAATAACTATCGAGCAAGGTTTGAGGTATGAAACGGCGATAGATGGAAACTTTCTCATCCGGTGGGAGCATGTTAATGGCAAGTATTGAGCGAAGCGTCATTGCTTTCCCTTGCGTCGCAAAACCCGAGCCATCGTACGTTCAGCATCGCGCTTGGCAATCTCGCGACGCTTATCATATTGCTTTTTACCACGCGCTAATGCCACCTCGACTTTAGCGCGTCCGCTTTTCATGTACATCTTTGTTGGTATGAGCGTATGGCCTCGCAGATCTACCTTAGTCTGAAGGCGCTGAATCTCACGTTTATGAAGTAGCAACCTGCGTGGACGTTGCGGCTCATGATTGAATTTACTGGCGGGATCATATGGTGCGATGTATGCGTTCATCAACCAGGCTTCTCCACCATCAAGCCTGACAAATGATTCGCGCAGACTCACCTGACCGGCGCGTATAGACTTAATTTCGCTCCCCTTCAACGCGATTCCGGCTTCGAACCTATCAAGTAGGAAATAGTCACGACCTGCTTTGCGGTTTGTAGCAACGGTCTTAGTAGTCGTTTTTTTCATACAAACCTCACTGGTTAGACTGAAACCACTTCGCGGCCTCAGCGATTGAGGTATCCACATTTTCATCTTCAGATGTGACAAGAATGTCAGGCTGTAAACCAAGAGAATCCAAAATAGCTCCGTCTGGAGTAAGCCATCGAGCTGAAGTTATATGAAGGCTGGAATGATCACTAAGCTCAAATACAGTTTGTACCGACCCCTTGCCATAAGTTGGCTCCCCAATTAACGGTGCTCTACCATTGGCCTGTATTGCCGCGGCTACAACTTCTGCTGCGCTGGCAGTTCTATCGTTGATGAGAAGAACCAGAGGTTGCTTTTCAGCCTCACCGTTAGTCTCAACCTGGTATGTCTTTCGAATACCATCACGACGCTCTTCTATCAATATGATTCCGTCTGAGAGAAAGAACCGAGCCACATCTATTCCAGAATCGAGGAGCCCCCCGATGTTATTTCGTAAATCGAGAACTGTGGCTTTTCCACCTCGACGCGTGAGATCCTGGAACGTATTTCTAACTTCTTGTGGAGTTTTTTCGCTAAATATAGATATTTCAATCACACCGATGTCGGGATTGGAGGGGAGCAGGTAACCAGTGACCGAAGGGATGAGAAATACCTCACGTAATATGTCTAGGGCAATTGAATCTCCTCCAATCTCTCGTGGTGCGAGGACAAGGGTTACTGACGTCTTCACTGGTCCACGGATCAATGCTACTATGCTATCCAAACTGTCATCTGGCTCAATCGACCAGTCGTCTATCTGTATAAGAACATCGCGATCTAGAATGCCGGCTCGAAATGCAGGTCCGCCCTCAAATGGGATGAGATGAACGCGCATGTCTTCATCTCGAGTAATATAAGCACCAATACCGCCATATTCACCTGCTAAGTCGTCCGTCTGAAGTTCATGTTTTTCTGGGTCTACGAGAAATGTGTGAGGATCGTTTACTTCAGCCAACATTCCACGAATCATCCCACGCTCAAGTGAAAGTGGATCGGGCAATTCACTTATGTAATGGTTTGTAAGTAAACCGTAGGCCTCCTTAAGTAACTTGTATTCTTCAGATGCCGGAGGCCATACCGTGTGCGCATGATAACCTGCAAAAAATGCGGTTGCGGTTAAGATCAGGCTATAAAGAGACAACGCCAGGATCTTTCTCTTATCACTATTCATGAATTTCCTTTCGGAGAACCGCATTTTAGCACGATCTTTAGGTGCATCCCCTATATAACAGGATGTGGCAGTGGTCTACCTTCCAGCCCGGCAAGCAGGTTGTCAACTGCCATGAGAGCCATTTTTGTCCGAGTCGTAGCCCCGGCTGATGCAATATGAGGTGTGATAAGGCAGTTGGGGAGTTGATATAAAGGATGGTTATGAGGTAGTGGTTCAGGATCTGTGACGTCAAGTCCTGCGGCAGTGATTTTTCCTTCCTGTAAAGCTTGAAGCAAGGCGGCGATATGGACCACAGAACCACGTGAGGTATTTATCAGAATCGCGGTGGGTTTCATCATTTCGAGCTGTGAAGAGCCTATTAAATGGTGAGTGGTTTCCGTCAAGGGAACATGAAGGGTGACAATATCGGATTGAATCAGCAATTCATCTAGAGGGACAGCTTTAATCTTCAAATCTTCCTCAGTCTTAATATCTCGGTTGGTATCGTGATAAAGAAGTCTTGAGCCAAAGGCAAATGCGCGTCTCGCGACTGCCTGGCCGACTCTTCCCAAGCCGACTATCCCAATGGTTGATTCACCAAGGTCTTGGCCTAGCAGCAGCTCAGGTTCCCATGTTTGCCATTCGCCGGATCGTGCGAAGTCGGCCGCTTCAGGGATGCGGCGGGCTACACTTAAGATTAGAGCTATGGTGAAATCCGCAGTGGTCTCGGTAAGAATTCCAGGAGTATGGCCGACATGAATTCCACGTTTCCGACAACTCTCTATATCGATATGTTCATATCCTACAGACATTGTGCTTACCACGCGAAGATGAGGCGCAGCGACCAACAAATCTTCATCAATCCGATCGGTGAGAAGACATAGCAAGGCGGCGCATTCTGTCACCATCTTCAGTAATGTTTCACTTGAGGGTGGTATGCGTTTAGGCCATATCGTTAAATTACCTATCGCTCTAAGTTGCTCAATCGCTGGTTGAGCGATTTTTCGTGTGATTACAATATTTGGCTTGTCCATGATTTCACCGAGACGGATTTATATCTCAGTATACCTGAGCGGAGACTCGATGACTACATCAACCGATTCGACATTCCCCATGGAACTCTAACCCGCTTTCGGGTTCATGGTGGACATCACCCAAGCGACCTAGATACTCCATGTGCAGCTTGGCTGTATAATCAGAACATAATCACACAAGGAATATGTACGGATAGGCCTATGAGTAAACTTCGCTCTGGGAGTGATGGGCATTCTGCTGCCGAAATCGCGTCCCTGTTTCAACGGTTGGCCCAAGAGCTTGGCCAGATTAAGGATACAGATCTGGCGTTGGACATCATCTTGCGTCAAGGTCAGAAATTGCTCGGAGCGAGCAGCGCAATGGCACTTGTCTTGGGAGAGTATGGCCGGTCGGTACATAACGTTTTGGTTAATCTCCCTCCGGAAGCCGGGGATTTGTTCGCAGAGGCTTTTGAGACAATGTTCTACGATGCTCCGGACGAGCTACTCTCCGGAGCATTGATAATAAATGACTTGACGGTTGAGGATACTCCAATCGTAGACAGTCTTGCGAAGTTAGAAATGGAAGCATGCATACTCCTTCCCATGGCTTTACGCGGTGATCTACTTGGTGGTCTTTGTTTTTTGTTTGAACATCCACATCAGATAAACGATCTGAGATTGAGTTGGGCCGTTGTTCTGGCAGGGCACGCCGCGCTCGTAGTGGAGAATGTACAGCTGGTCGATGTGGCGCTCAGACAGGCCACAGAACTGGGAGCATTCTATGAAACTGCAGCTGCGGTAGAGGATAAGAAGGATTTGAATCTTCTTCTTAATCAAATAATCAGACAGACCACATCCTTGCTGGACTGCCGGATGGGGATTATTTATCTGGCTGATGAAGATCAGCAAATGTTGACCTCCGTTGTCCACCAAGGGATTCCGGAGGAAATTCAACCTTTGACGTGTCTATATGGCGAGGGAGTTGCTGGAGAGGTAGCTGAGAGCCGTGAGCCCATAGCTGTGGATGAATGTCAGAATTGGGAAGGAGCAATTGCGACCTCTGATGGAAGCAACCATATGGTACGGGCGTTAGGTGTACCTATGATCTGGCGGCAGAGACTCATTGGTGTGCTTGACATCGCGGCAGAAACATCTAGGAGACCGTTCTCGGAAACAGACATACGACTTGCGAAATCGGTTGCCTATCAAGCGGCAAATGCACTCGGTATCGCCAATCTAATTGAGTCTGAGCGAAGACAATTTCACATGGCGGAGGCTCTGCAAGAAGCGTCCTTAATTATTAATCATCAAGTCGAGCTCAAGGAGATTCTTGATCGAATACTTGAACAGGTGATGCATGCCTTTCCTTGCGATGCCGCGAATTTTCAAAGTGTTCAAGGAAATCGTATTCGCCTGATACGCCATCGGGGCTATGAACAATTTGGTATATCGATCGAAGCCATAAACGACCTCGATCAAGTGCTAGAAGATAATGTTATTATGCAGCGCCTGATGAGAGGCGAGGTAATTGTTGTACCTGATACCACTAAAGAGCCTATCTGGTCGATCCATCCTGACCGAGAGTGGGTAAAGTCCTGGGCTGGTGCACCAATTCAATATGGCCAGGAGATTCTTGGTTTCATCAACTTGGACAGCGCTAAACCTGGAACCTTTGATGAGGCAACAATTCAATTACTGGCAGCTTTTGCGGCTCATGCTTCGGCTGCAATGCATAAAGCTGAGCTATACCAGAAGTTGGCAGACGAACATCGTCGATTACGAACTCTTTATAAAATCGAAAGAGCTGTTACCGCGAGCTTGGAGCCCGATGAGATATTGATAAGCTTGTTAAAGGGAGCGATGGATGCAATAAGAGGGGTGTATGGACAGATCTTCTTATTGTATGAAGACGAGGATCAGGCCATAGTGCAAGGTCCGAAAGTGAACCGAGCGGATACGGATGTAGACCTCGCGCTTCACCCTTTAGCAGAACAATTGGTTGAAGAGACAATTCGCCAAATGGCACCTCTTGAAGCTAACATAACGTATCACGCGGGAAGCTATAGCGTCCTTGCATTTCCCATTGCATCTGGTCAGAACGTATGGGGGGCAGCCCTTGTCTGGGCTACAAATGATGTTGAGAGTAGAGAAGCGTGGCTTGAAGTATTCCGTGCAGCTGGGCAACAAGCTGGATTAGCGTTGACAAATGCTCATCAGCATGAGCAGGTACAACGCCGCTTAGCAGAAATGAGAATCCTCCAACGAGTTGTGGGGACGATAGCTGGCAGATTAGAAGTGGAAGCCATGCTTAAAGAGGTGACTGAGCAGCTCCATAACCAACTTGGTTTTCCGTCGGTCCAGATATTTCAAAGGGTTGGTGATGAGTTGGTGTTACAGGAGGTTTCCGGGCCACTTCCTATTATCGAGAAGATAAGTATTGAGCGTGGGATAATCGGTCGCGTTGCTCGAACAGGCACCCCAGCATTAGTTGAAGATGTTCAGAAAGATCCAGATTATGTAGCAGGTTTAGTGGGATCAAAAGCTGAGCTGGCAGTCCCAATTCGTCTTGGCGAAGAAATCATTGGGGTTATCAATATCGAGACCTCAGATCCTTCCCAGGTCGATAGTGGTGCGTTGGAAATCCTTATGCTTCTTGCAGACCAAGTATCAGTCGCGCTCCAGAACGCTAAGTTGTACGAGCAAGTGCAAGAAAATGTCATTAATTTAGAGGGACAAATCGGAAAGAGGACCAGAGAGCTGGAAAAGGCGTTGGAATTGGCGCAATCAGCAGATCATGCGAAGGCACAATTTGTTGAGGATGTCTCCCACGAACTGCGTACTCCATTGACCAATATCGGTCTTTATCTTGACTTGATTGAAATGGGAGATGACGAGCGCCGTGAGGATTATATGAAAACTCTTCGGCGTGAGATGGACCGCCTAGCTACTCTTATTCAGCAGCTATTGAACATTTCACATCTCGACACAGGGCAAGTGGAATTGGAATCTGTCCCAACTGATATAAATTCCCTGGTCCAAATGTTGGTTGTTGACCGGGCGCGAATGATCAGCAAGAAAGGTCTTGATCTAAATGTGATGACTGGTGATGACCTTCCATTAGTTAATGTCGATCCACAACTCATCATTCAAGCGATGACTAATCTGTTGACCAATGCCATGAACTACACCCCTTCGGGTGGAAAGATCACCATTGCAACCCAGCTGTCTAAATGGAAAGGACAGTCGTGGATCACGATCGATGTAATTGATACTGGACCGGGAATCAGCGAATCGGAGAAGAAGCGATTATTCGACAGGTTCTACCGTGGGCTTGTAGGGCGAGCCAGTGGTATCCCTGGCACAGGACTGGGATTGTCTATCAGTACGGAGATTGTCGAGCGACACGGAGGTCGAATAGTGGTTGTCAGTAAAAGTGGTGAAGGGACAACTTTTACAATATGGTTGCCGATAGACGGTGAGGAGAGTGGTGAAGAGTAAGAATCAGATTACGCTGTAAAGTGAAGTGAATTATTAATATACGCATGGAACAAATTCGGAGTCGATAAAGTTAAGCCAATATTGAGAGATTCGCAATGGCAAATCAACCAAAAGACAACTTGCAACCAACACTGCTAATCGTTGAAGACGACCTTCCTATGTTGAAGGCATTACGCGACATTTTAGAGGGGGCTGGATATCAAGTGCGGATTGCCATTCATGGGGAGGAAGCAATGGAAATAATAAGGGAGGAGCCGCCAGAATTAATAATCTCTGACATATCGATGCCGATCATGGACGGCTTTGAACTTTTCGAAGCCGTGCGAAAGGAGCCGGGAGGCGCGGCCATACCATTTATTTTTCTCACCGCACTCGGCACCAGACAGGACAGATTCGCGGGCCGGACTCTCGGAGCCGATGATTACATAACCAAACCCATTACTACAAAGGAATTGGTATCTGCGGTACAAGCTCGCCTGAAACGAGCAGATGAAGTTATGGTGGAACAGCTTAAAGCCGCGATAAAGTATAGTTTGCTCGCTCTAGCAAATGCGATTGAGTTGCGGGACAAGTATACCCATGATCATGTTGTTAGAATTAACGCTTACGCACAAGGATTAGCACTAGAGCTTGGGTGGGAAGTTGAACGAATTGAGTTTTTAGAGTATGGAGCTATTCTACATGATATTGGAAAGATAGAGGTGGATACAACTATCTTGTCGAAAAACGGGCCATTAACACCAGGCGAATGGGAGAAAATGCGTCGCCATCCAGGGGATGGTGCACAAATGATTGGGAATGTACCTCATCTAGCGCCGGCTGTTCCAGTGATCATCGCGCATCATGAGCGCTGGGATGGTACCGGCTACCCGGAGGGCTTAAAAGGAAAGGAAATTCCTGAGGAAGCGCGCCTGCTTGCCGTCGTAGACAGTTTTGATGCAATGACTACTAACAGGCCTTATAGAGCAGCTATATCCCCTGAACTTGCGTATCAGGAGATCTTAAGCCAATCTGGTGCACAATTCGACGAAGAAATGGTAGAAGCCTTTAAGCGCTGTTGGGATGGCGGTGTTATTCGGGAGATACTAATTAGCAATGGTGAGGTGGAATCGGATTAAACGGATCGAATATTCAGTAAATGTCTGGCAGTTGGTAACCAGCGCTTCTTCGGAATTTGCATTGTGTCTCTGGATCAACACCTCGGAAATCGACGGTCCGAGGTGTTGTCGATTGCGAGTATGGGGTGTCAGCGGAGGGGAGTAGGGGAATTGAAGCAGTGAAACGTATTAGGAGTTGTGAATCAAGTGATTAATATTAGAAGGTTTATGAAGGCTAAATCTGGAGATAGAGGGGCATGGAAGATTGTTGAGAGAGATATGCTATACTTAAAACAAGCCTCTCTATTATCAAGTGCAAACTATTAAAAGGAGGATGCAATAATGG
>Ga0164321_10000091_pt1 | contig 12573 bp, 6 predicted proteins | sample GuaBasSediGuay12_FD_121799 | JGI IMG/M metagenome (GOLD analysis project Ga0164321, IMG submission 121799) | Subseafloor sediment microbial communities from Guaymas Basin, Gulf of California, Mexico - Guay12, Core 4567-28, 21-24 cm | ecosystem: Environmental > Aquatic > Marine > Hydrothermal... | reverse complement strand
GTTTCTGCGGTGATTAAAATCCTCCCAAGCCACAGGGGGAACATTTCGGCAAATGTGTCCTCTATGACGCAAATGTTTCCTGTCGGGTGATGCTTAACAATGAAGTCTCCATTATCGTCTCGACCTATGACTTCAAGCCTACTTTCGCTTCCTGTAGATTTTGACTCCATCTCTCTCGGTGACATCCTTATAACCGTTCTCAATAATTCCCTCTCTTCTTTAATATTATTTTGTAATTAATGTCTGATATTTGTCGCCTTTAAAACCTTTAAGAATAAGGAGAAACGCTTCGGAAGATTATGTCCATAACAGGATATTGGAGTCTTACGCTTCCAGAGACTCTTTATAAACAGCTTAAACAATACGTTGAAACTTCACAGGGAAGATATGTTTCCGTTTCAGAAGTGGTTAGAAAAGATTAGAGAAGTCATATGGGGTTATTTAATAAACAATTTTGTTCCAATAAGTCGTTAACACTAATTAGCATCCCTTACTTTCTACCAGTATACATATGATGATTCTCATAGGGCCTGACAGTCAGTTTAATTTGATGATTACATTCTCTCCAAAGAAGCCGTGTAATCTTTAAAAATTGACCAAATTGTTAGAGACTCCATGTAACCTTAAAACACATGTGCCCACTCTTTCTATAACTTGTTTTATGGTTAGATGTTTTTGTTGGGTGAAACGTCGAACAATCATGTATGACTGACGTTGACAAGGCCTACTGGTGTCGTCGACCTAGGGTTTCTCAAGTAGGACTTTCACTCCCTTATTTTTTGTGTTTCTTACTTGTGGCTTATCCGTTCTAACGTCTAGTCTGACTTTAAATTCCGGCTCTTAACACTACAAGATAAAACGTGAAGGTAAAAACAAGCTTATTCAATAAAAAAACCCTACTCTCGGTCAACTGTGGTAATCATCTTCCTAACTGGAGGACAAATAGACCGGCGTTCTTTGGTATATAGTATTGACTTCGGTTCTAATGGGTTTTTGAGCTAGAACTTATGAGACATAGTTAACATATTTGTTTTGTTAAGTCTATACGTCTTCTTCCACGAAGCTCGTAACGAATGCAAGGTAGTGATACAGGAATCAAGATATGCTAAGCTAAAACGCGTTGTACTTGTTCTGCGCCTTACTTGAGCAGAAATAGTTAACCCGATACTTGATATTGTTCCAAGTAATCGGTCTTCAGTCGAACCCTTTTTTAAATTGCACACTCGTTCTACCTTATAGCATCTAAATAGACGTCAGCTAAATAGTAATCATAGCAATCCCATATCACTTGTTTGTACGTCGTATTTTCTCCGCTTTCATGATCAACAAGGTTTTCTCATTTAAAATTTTGCTTCAGATGGGCTTTTATCTCAAATCCAATTCATCGTAGTTAAATTCATCTGATATGTACCTTTGTCAGGTAGACTCTGAAAAGATTATGCTAAACAAGCTGATTAAGTTAAATGACAAGATTTTTCAGCTGATTTACATAATAAACTTTATAAAGAGCGTATGTTTGCTAATTACGGTACTTTCATAAAGAAAGGGTGCCTCTGCGCGTATTTGAGTGTCTAAGCCTTCTGGGTTATGACTTTTATTAATTGTATGGTTATTGAAAGGGAAGAATTCTTTTGTCAGAAAAAAAGGTCAACGTATTCAATCATATGATGGTTCCTATACACACTCTCCTAAAACAAGAAGAAGTTGAGAAGGTTCTAAATAAGTACCGAATAAAACCCTATCAACTACCAAAAATAAAGGATTCAGACCCCGCCGTAATGGCTATTCAAGCACAGGCGGGAGACATAATCAAAATTCTCAGAAAAAGCCCTACGGCTGGCGAAGCTATCGCATATAGATATGTAGTTGAAGGTTAAGCAGAGCCATCCATAAAAAGAGAGGAAATCTTAATGAATATTTCAGATTCGGATTTATGGTTTCTTATGAAAGCCTTCCTTGAAGAAGAAGGCTTATCGAGGCAACATCTCGACTCATATAACGACTTTATCGAAAACAATCTGCAAAGAATCATTGATGAGGTTGGAGAAATATCGATAGATGCCCCGATTAACCCCTTCAAGGTCAAACTCAAAAGAATAGAGGTTGGAAAACCAAGAATAGTGGAAGTCGATGGCTCTGATCACCTCATTTACCCAAAGGAGGCTAGACTACGAAGTCTCTCCTATTCCGCACCACTGCAACTAGAAATGGTCTACAGTAACGATGACCGAGAGGGCATAGTGGAGTACATCCACATCGGTGACATTCCCGTCATGTTGAAGTCGAAACTATGTCTCCTTTACGGCAACTCTTCGGATTCACTGATTTCCCTTGGAGAAGATCCTTTTGACCCTGGAGGCTACTTCATAGTGAATGGGTCGGAACGGGTCATAGTGGGCTTGGAAGACTTGGCACCCAACCGAATCTTGGTGGACGTGGATACCAGCGGCACGAAGCCAGTGTATAGAGCCAAGGTGTTCTCTACAACAGTTGGATTTAGAGCAAGAATCACTTGTAGGATGAAGCCCAAAAAAATGATAGTCGTTTCTATACCAGGTGTTCCTCAAGAGATTCCTTTCGTTATCTTGATGAGAGCTCTCGGCGTTGAGTCGGATAGGGAGATCGCTGAAATGGTTTCCTTTAATCGAGAAATTCAAGACCAGCTTGAAGTCTCGTTTGACGAAGCCATTGACATTAATACCGTTGAAGATGCCATAATCTACATCGGAAATCGCGTTGCCCATGGTCAAGTTCGGGAGTACCGGCTCAGGAGAGCCCAGACCGTTCTTGACCGGAACTTTCTCCCTCATATCGGGAACTCACTTGAGACACGTACGGAAAAGGCGTATTTCCTTGGAGAAATGGCTTTGAGGATAAACGAGTTGAAGCTCGGTTTTAGAGGTGAGGATGATAAGGATCACTACGCCAACAAGCGACTCAAACTGGCTGGACCCCTCTTAGGCGACCTCTTCAGACTGGCCTTCAGAAACCTCTGTCGAGACGTGAAGTATCAGCTTGAACGTATGAGCATCAAAAGGAGAAAAATTCGAATATCAGCTTCGGTTCGACACGGTATCATCACGCAACGAATAAAACACGCCTTGGCCACGGGAAACTGGGGTTATGGGCGAGTGGGCATAACACAGCTGTTAGACAGAACAAATCACATCTCAACTCTAAGCCATCTGAGGCGTCTTCAGTCACCCTTAAGCCGTAGTCAACCAAACTTTGAGGCCCGAGACCTTCATCCAACCCATTGGGGAAGACTCTGTCCAAACGAGACTCCAGAGGGGTCAAATTGTGGTCTGGTGAAAAATCTTTCTCTCTCAGCGAGCATTTCAGTTAAAGTGGATTCGGAAGAAATCCTGCAATTCCTAAAGGGATTCGGCGTTATCAAAGTGCGAGACGCAAACGTCGAATCTAAAGAGGTGAGTACTAAAGTCTTTGTAGATGGGTCTTTCTATGGATACTCCAACGACGCTGAGATGTTGGTTTCTTCTTTTAGGGCGTTGCGGAGGAGTGGAGGAATAACCCCCGAAGCCAATATCGCCTATTATAATAATGAACGTGAAGAATTATGTAATGAAGTTTACGTGAACTACGGCGCAGGAAGGGTTAGACGCCCCCTGATAATCGTAGAAAACGGTCAACCTAGGCTCAACTCAGACCACATTGCAAAGCTTAAGCTTGGAGACCTAGAGTGGAGAGAATTAATAGGCGGAGGAATTATAGACTATTTAGATGCAGAAGAAGAAGAGAACGCCTTAATCGCATTAGATTATGACCATTTAACGCCTAAACACACGCATATGGAAATAGCACCATACACAATGCTGGGCATCTGCACTGCCATAATACCCTTTCCAGAACACAATCAGTCTCCACGAAACTCCTACGAGGCCGCCATGGCTAAACAAGCCCTTGGCATGTACAGCACTAACTACTTCAATCGAGTGGACACCCAGTTCCATGTTCTCCACTATCCTCAGCTCCCATTAGTCAAGACAAAACCAATGGATGTCTTAGGATACTATAACCGACCGCCAGGTCAAAACTACGTGTTAGCAGTAATTTCTTTTGGAGGCTATAACATGGAAGATGCTCTAATATTCAACAAGGCATCTATACAGAGAGGTCTAGGCCGTTCAAGCTTCTTTCGAGTGTATAAAGCTGAAGGCAGAAGATATCTGGGTGGAATGCAGGACAAATTTGAGATTCCTGAAGCAGGTACACGGGGTTTCAGAGGCGAGCAATATTATCGTTTATTGGAGGAGGACGGTATCATCAGCCTCGAGTCTCAAGTAGCCGGTAACAGCGTACTGATTGGAAGGTCGAGTCCCCCACGATTCCTCGAGGAATATCGAGATTTCGAGGTCAGAGGTCCTACGAGAAGGGATACTTCGGTCACTATGAGACCCACAGAGTCGGGTGTCGTAGACGACGTCTTTTTAATGAGTTCCTCTCAGGGAAGTCAGTATGTCAAAGTCCGGGTCAGAGATGAACGAATCCCCGAGTTAGGTGACAAGTTCGCGTCTCGCCATGGACAGAAAGGCGTGATGGGTATGCTTGTGCCCCAAGAAGATTTGCCCTTCACGGAGGAAGGAATAATCCCCGACATTCTAATTAACCCTCATGCAATCCCATCGCGTATGACCATCGGACAGTTTATTGAAGGTATAGCGGGGAAAGCAGCTGCTCTGGAAGGAGAAATCATGGATGGAACGCCATTCAGCAATCGGGGGAGAAGCGAAATAGGCGCGTTTCTTGAGCAACATGGATACCATTTCGGTGGCAGAGAGGTTATGTATAACGGGGTGACAGGCGAGAAGCTTGAAGCAGACATCTTCATGGGGGTGGTCTACTATCAAAAACTCCACCACATGGTTGCGGATAAAATGCATGCTAGAGCCCGAGGACAAGTTCAAATGCTCACAAGGCAGCCGACAGAGGGGCGTGCAAGAGGTGGCGGCTTGAGATTCGGGGAGATGGAGCGGGATTGTCTGATTGGTCATGGAGCCGCAATGCTTCTTAAGGACAGGCTTCTGGAGGAATCAGATAAGGTTATCCTCTACATCTGTGAAACATGTGGCTACTTAGCATATTATGATTTCAAACAGAGGAAGTATCTTTGTAAACTCTGTGGAGACGACTCACCAACATCACCAATCGCCATATCTTATGCGTTCAAGCTCCTGCTTCAAGAATTGATGAGCCTCTGTATTTCTCCAAAATTGATGTTAACGGAGAGGGCTTAAAAACGGCAAGTCTCAGAGAAACACCCTATAAAATCGTTGATGGTATAAAGTTTGGCGTGATATCTCCTAGTGTAATCAGGCGGAATTCTGTAGTAGAAGTTCAGATGGCTGACACCTACGACGAAGATGGACTGCCCATAAGCTCAGGGTTGATGGATGGACGCTTCGGAACCCTTGAACCCCGTCAAAGATGTAGAACATGTGGTAACACCGCATCTCGATGCACTGGGCATTTCGGTCATATAGAACTCGCGGCACCGGTTGTCCACATAATCTTTATTAAATTAATTTACAAGTTACTTCGCATAACCTGTAGAACCTGCGGTCGACTCCTCCTCGATGAAAACCAAATAATTGAATACAAAGAAAAGATTGAGCGGGAGAGGATAATGCTTGGAACTCCCTCAAAGGGTTTATTCAAGGAAATAGAGAAAAAGGCAAAAAGACCTAAAACCTGTCCCCACTGTAGCGCTAATCAATATAAAGTAAGCTTCGTTAAGCCAACGAGCTTTCAGGAAATATTGAGTGAAGGTGGAGCATACAATCTAACGCCAAACATAATCAGGGAACGCCTTGAGCGAATGTTAGATGATGATTTACGCGTCGTTGGCTTAGATCCTGAAGTGGCTCGGCCTGAATGGACGATTCTTCAGGTCATGCCCGTTCCACCAGTCTACGTTCGTCCCTCCATCACACTAGAATCTGGTATAAGGTCGGAAGACGACCTCACCCACAAACTTGTCGACATCATCCGAATCAACCAGAGGCTGAAGGAAAACATCGAGGCAGGAGCTCCAACCCTAATCGTTCAGGATCTCTCCGAACTCCTACAATATCACGTAACCACCTACTTTAACAATGAGGTATCAGGCATTCCCCCCGCACGCCACAGGTCAGGGAGAGCCCTAAAAACCCTTTCCCAACGACTGAAGGGAAAAGAAGGCAGGTTCAGAACTAACCTCTCAGGGAAGAGAGTTGACTTCTCTGCCAGAACCGTCATCACCCCCGACTCCAACTTGGACATCAATGAGGTAGGTGTTCCCATTCAAATCGCTAAACGCTTGACCGTTCCTAAACGGGTGACTTTTTGGAACATAGATAAATTGAAGAAACTTGTAAAAAACGGACCTGGCAAATATCCTGGTGCCCTATACGTTGTCAGACCAGATGGAAAAAGGATTCGACTTGAATTTGTTACAGAAAGAGAGAAAATAGCAGAGGCCATTCTACCAGGATTCATCGTCGAGCGGCATCTAACTGACGGAGACGTTGTCATCTTCAACCGGCAACCATCTCTACACAGGATGTCCATAATGGCCCATCAAGCGCGCATACTCCCCTATAAAACGTTCCGTCTTCACCTCTGTGTTTGCACACCTTATAACGCCGATTTCGACGGAGACGAAATGAATCTTCATCTCCCCCAAAGCGAAGAAGCGCAGACTGAGGCCCGCCTTTTAATGGCGGTTCAAGACCAAATCCTCTCCCCAAGATATGGTGGCCCAATCATCGGGGCGACAAGAGACTTCTTGAGTTCAGCCTATCTCTTAACGCGTAAATCCACAAGGTTAACTAAAAAAGACCTCAGCCGACTCATATCGGCTGCTCGCTACGAAGGACCGATACCTGATCCCTTCACAGAAACTCCTGAACCTCTCTGGACTGGCAAACAAATCTTCAGCTTATTCATCCCAAAGGGCGTCAATTACGTCTTAAAAGCAAGCATATGTCAACATTGCGACACATGCAAATACGAGGATTGTGAATACGATGCCTATGTAGTTGTCAAGGACGGCATCCTTGAGAGAGGTGTAATCGATAGAAACGCTATTGGAGCTGAAAAATCAGAAAGCCTCTATCACAGAATCGTCAAAGATTACGGGACAGAAATTGGAGGAAGAAAATTCTTAAACGCGATAAGCAAGTTACTCGCCGAGTTCATTACTCTGAAAGGCTTCTCATACACCTTAGACGAGTTAGAATTGACCAAAGAAACCTATGCCGCAATTAAAAATACCATACAAATAGCGAATAATAATATCCAAGAATTAATATCCAAGTATCAAAACAGAACACTTACAAGGCTTCCCGGACAAACCCTCGAAGAATCACGGGAAATATACATCATGAATGAACTTGCTACTGCCCGAGATAAGGCGGGGATAATCGCTGACGAATTCTTCGGAATGGAAAACCATGGGATAATTATGACTAGAACTGGCGCCAGAGGCTCAAGCTTAAATATAGGACAGATGACGGCCTGCCTAGGTCAGCAAGCCGTACGAGGTAAACGAATCTTTAGAGGCTATAGGGAACGGGCTCTCCCCCACTTTGAGCAAAAGGACCCAAGTCCTAAGGCAAGGGGATTCGTGGAATCAGGCTACAGAGATGGCTTAGACCCAATAGAATACTTCTTCCACGCGATGGGTGGGAGAGAAGGCCTAGTAGACACTGCAGTACGTACTCAACAAAGCGGATATATGCAAAGACGACTGATAAACGCCTTAGAATTCCTCCGCGTTGAATATGACAACACCGTCAGAGATTCAAGGGGAAACATAGTCCAGTTCGAATACGGGGAAGACGGAATCGACCCCGCGAAAAGCGACCATGGGAAGGCCGTGAACATCAAAGGCCTCATCGAAAGAATTAAAATAACGATTGAAGAGGAAGAGCCCGCATCAAAAGAATACATCGAAAAACAGATAAAAAGGATTGAAAACAAATTAACGCCCCTCCTCTCCAGCGAACTAAAAAGCCAAACCTTAGAGAATTCTCTGAGTAAAAAATCCACTCAACAACTCTTTCAAAGGGTCGTCGAAGAATATGAGAAGGCGCTAGTTGAACCCGGAGAGGCTGTGGGAATCATTGCCGCCCAATCAATTGGAGAACCAGGAACTCAAATGACTCTGCGGACGTTTCACTATGCCGGAGTTAAAGAGAGAAACGTAACCCTAGGTCTTCCACGACTGATTGAAATTGTTGATGCGCGGAGACGTCCAAAAACACCGATAATGGACATTTACCTCGAAGAGGCATATCGTTCCAACAAGACAAAGGCAACGGAAATCGCAAGAGAACTTGTTTCTACGTCGTTAGGGGATATAGCCTCAAGAATATACATTGATTCCCTCCAATCCACTCTAGTCATACAATTGGATGCTTCTGTAATGAACGAGCGGGGCGTCACCAACGAAGACTTGGAAAACATCAAGGTTTCTAATTTTACAGTGAGCCTCGAACAAGAGAAAATCATTTTCACGCCTAAGGACATCAAGAGGCTGATAAAAATGAATGAGAAAGCCCCCACGCTTCTGGTCAAGGGGTGTAAAGGAATTCATCGGGCCCTAGTGTCTTATGAGGATGGTGAATGGATGATTACAACAGAAGGCTCTAACTTACCCAGTGTTCTAAAGGTTCTAGGGGTTGATACAACTAGAACGATGACCAATGACGCCCATGAGGTCGCAGCAGTCTTAGGCATAGAAGCCGCTAGAAATGTGGTGATTAAAGAGGCGGGAGGCGTTTTAGATGAACAGGGGCTTGACGTCGACATCCGACACATCATGTTAGTCTCAGACATCATGTGTCAAACAGGGAAAGTTCGCCAGATAGGTCGCCACGGCGTCAGCGGAGAGAAGGCAAGCGTAATTGCAAAGGCTGCGTTCGAGGTAACGGTTGCCACCCTCGTCGATGCAGCTATAACGGGAAAAGTGGACACGTTCAAGGGCGCAACAGAATCAGTCATTGTCGGACAGAGTATCCCCATTGGCACAGGCTTGATTGAATTATACATGGGACATAAATCTTCATCTACAGAGACTTAATGCTAAAAACGAAAAGGAGAAGCTGAAGGAGAAAACCAGATATGATTGATTTCGAAAAAGTGATAAAAGCAACAAATAAATCAGGTAAAATGTTTTTAGGCTTCAATAAAGCGATGGAAGCAGCTCAAAGTGGAAAGGCAGTTGCCTTAATTATTGCTTCCAACGGTCCTCAAGGCAACCTACAAAAGCTCATGCACCACGCCGCTCTCTCGAAAATGCCAGTACACAAATATCCAAGCAGCAGTGCAGATTTAGGCATGATGTGCGGCAAACCCTTCGCTGTGTCTGCAGTGACTATACGAACGCTGTCGGATTCCAGCCTCCTCAAATCATTAAAAGAGACCTAGCTTAAATGTAGTAGATGCGAAAGTAAATATACTAGTTTGAAAATCTCTAATAGAATCGACGTGAAGAAAAAGGTTAAATCATGACTCAGAAAATTCGGTTGACAAGCGACGAAATGAGTTACATCGCGCTGTTTGAAAACGTTACAGGAGCAGTGGCAACCGACTGCATAATTGACGAAGAGCGGAATAGAATCATTTTTGTAGTGAAACCTGGCGATGTGGGGTTGGCCATCGGCAAACACGGGTCACGAATCAAGCTTGTAAAAAACATGGTCCAAAAAGACATCGAAATCGTTGAGTACGCGGATAATCCAGAAGCTTTCATACGGAATTCCTTTGCTCCCGCTAGAATCAAAGAGATACGTATAACTAACAGACTTGACAACAAGAAAGTGGCTGTTGTAATGGTTGAGAATAAAGATAAAGGTATCGCCATTGGTAAAAGTGGTAAGACAGCTGAACGAACTCGTTTCCTCGCAAAACGATATTTCCAAATTGACAACGTAGTGATAAGATGAGAGAGAAGACGTATTGACGTATCTTTCATCAGATTTGCTATATACGAGGTTTTACCTTAACTTCAAATAGAATAGAAACGTCAGCTTGAAAGATTTTATTTAACGAGAGCAGACTTCTAAAACTAGGATAATTTTCTATGTACCATTTCTTTTGACTCATACTTTTTATTCGTTCATAGCACGTTAAAACATATTATGAATTATTTTGTGAACGCAAGCAAACTATTTTGAATTTACAGTTTTCTATAAGAACAGGTTTAAAAAGCCTAGAAATTAATAGGAGTGCGTTAACCTTTATTGCATATTAAACTACTGCTGTATGTTAAGCTACTGTTGTATGTACAAGTCGATGAGTCTCTATCCATTCGTTCATCATAAGGAGGGGGCGTGAATTGAAAAAATATTTTTTTGAGAAAAAGACTAAATTACGGCGTATTTCCTCAAAGACGTCGGAAAACGACTCGTTACACAGGTAAAACACACAGATATTATATTCGACATTTGACGTATTATTATTCGACATTTGTAGAAAACTTATAAATAGAACCGCTAGACTTTTACGAAAAGAGGGATTCCAAGATGATAGGTATCGCTGCTTATGGAGTATACATTCCAAGATGGAGGATTAAAGTCGAGGAAATAGCACGTGTCTGGGGTCACGACGCGAAAAGATATCGGGAAAGCCTTCTTATAAAAGAAAAGGCTGTACCCGCTCTTGACGAAGACACTGTCACACTCTCCGTGGAAGCAGCTCGAAACGCGCTAAAACGAGTACCAGAAATAAATCCAAAGGAGATTGGCGCCCTCTATGTGGGTTCAGAATCACACCCTTACGCCGTCAAACCGACAGCTACGATAGTTGCTGAGGCTATCAATGCAACGCCTTCCCTGACAGCTGCCGACCTAGAATTCGCCTGCAAAGCAGGGACAGCAGGTATCCAAGCCTGTATGGGCTTAGTCGAAGCAGGATACATTAAGTATGGAATGTCCATCGGAGCAGATACTGCGCAAGCCAAGCCGGGTGACGTCCTTGAGTACGCTGCAGGTGCTGGTGCCGCTGCCTTCATCCTCGGTAAGGACGAGGTTCTCGCGGAAATCGAGGGAACCTACTCTTATACTAGGGACGTTCCAGACTTTTGGAGGAGAGACGGTTCAGCTTATCCGCAGCACGGTGGACGCTTTACTGGTGAAGAGGGCTATTTTGCGCAGACCATCAAATGTACGCGAGGATTAATGGAACGACTGGGAACGACTCCAGAGGAATATGACTACGCTGTTTTTCACCAGCCTAATGGGAAATACCCCTTGAGAGCAGCTGACATTCTGGGATTCAACAGGGAAAAAATCGTTCCAGGCTTAGTTGTGGCTGACGTTGGAAACACATACTCTGGGTCGTCCCTAATAGGCTTGGCTGCTGTTCTAGACCAGGCTGAGGCTGGTAGCCGTATTTTGATGACATCCTATGGGTCAGGAGCTGGATCCGACTCTTTTAGTATAGTCGTGACCGATAATATTGATGCAAAGAGACATTTGGCGCCTTCTGTAGATTATTATGTGAAGCGGAGGGCATACATTGATTATTCTTTTTACTCGAAGTTCAAGCAGCAGTACAGAGGATTTGGAGAATGACACTTAAAGTAAATGAATTCACGAAGCAAGATGTGGCCATAGTTGGAGTGGGTATTACGCCTTCTGGCGAACATTGGGACAAGGGCTTACGGGAATTGACAATCGAAGCCGGTTTCGCAGCGGCAGCAGATGCTGGAGTTCAAGGTAAAGACATCGACTTGATTCTCGTCGGAAACATGTCAGCAGGAATGTTCGTAGGCCAAGAACACGTTGCGGCCTTAGTCGCTGACTTCCTTGGGCTGAACCCAACCCCTGCCGTCCGCGTTGAAGCAGCCTGTGCCTCGGGTGGGGTAGCCTTTAAACAAGGGTGTTTGGCAATTGCTTCGGGCCTCTACGATTTGGTAGTAGTAGGCGGAGTTGAGAAGATGACTGACGTGCAAGGCAAATGGGCCACTTCTGTGCTGAGTGGAGCTATGGACTTCGAGTGGGAAGCCTATTTTGGCGCCACGTTCCCAGGGATCTATGCCCTGATGGCGAGGCGTTACATGCATGAATATGGTCTAACAAGGGAACAGTTAGCCGAGGTCGCAATTAAAAACCATTACCATGGAAGCTTAAACCCTCTTGCCCACTTCAAAAATAAAATTACATTGGATCAGGTTTTAACATCCAGACTCGTAGCTGATCCTTTGAGGCTTTTTGATTGTAGTCCTATCTCCGATGGCGCCGCCTGTGTTATCCTCACTTCTGCTGAAAAGGCTCGAAAATATACGGACACGCCCATCCTCGTTGACGCGTGTGTCCAAGCGTCCGACACTCTCACGCTCTTTGAAAGAAAGGATATATGCACACTCGATGCGACTGTCGAGGCTTCCCGAGAAGCCTACCGGCTAACTAAGACCTCTCCTAAGGACATCGATTTAGTCGAGGTTCATGATTGCTTCACAATCGCGGAAATTTTAGCTTTAGAAGATCTTGGATTCTGCAAGAAAGGTGAAGCGGGAACCCTTTATGATGAAGGGCAACTGTATGTCGGTGGATCCCTTCCCGTGAATAC
>Ga0164321_10000090_pt1 | contig 12591 bp, 16 predicted proteins | sample GuaBasSediGuay12_FD_121799 | JGI IMG/M metagenome (GOLD analysis project Ga0164321, IMG submission 121799) | Subseafloor sediment microbial communities from Guaymas Basin, Gulf of California, Mexico - Guay12, Core 4567-28, 21-24 cm | ecosystem: Environmental > Aquatic > Marine > Hydrothermal... | reverse complement strand
GCAAGTCTATCACCAATACCTAAACCAATATGACCCAATGCGTCATCAATATATTCCCAATCTTTTTCTGCAAATTCTAGTTCGCCTGCCTTGACTTTTTTAGAAAACTTTTCTGGACCTTCGATAGCAACTCCTTGCCTAATCGCTTTTTTCTTACCTTCTGGTCCAGTATAGCATTTTCCTTGATCTCCCCATTTCCATCCACTTTTCTTATCCTCAGAGCATTTCTTCAAAGGCATATCTTAGTTCCTTATAAAAAAAGAAATCTTACACTAGTAATATACACCGACATAATCAGAGCAAACACCATAAGCTTGGTTTTCTTTAACGATTTTTTGTGTCGATTGTTTATCTTTACACACAATAATACTTTGATCTAATGTATCTTTATTTGGATAAGTCCATATTTTCCTATTAGAAACTAGAGCAAAATCATCTTCCTGATGCCAAAAATATTTAAAATCAGTTCCGTATAGGTATCTTAAGGCATATAGATTTTTACAATGTATCCATATTTTATTTTTATGTATTTTAAGAAAGTCGTCTGTTATTTGATAGGTAGGTAAATCATGCCCAAGATATAGTCCATTTGAGTTAAACCAAAAATCTATTTCTACATCATATCCATCACTTACCGCATCACTAATATATGAGGGATCATTTTCTAGATTTGGTATTGGACCCGCTACATTTCCCCTGTGAGATATTAGTTTCATTCTTCGACCATATATTTATCTGAAGGGACTGAGGGCCATTTAATAACAATCAACTCTACATCTTTCAAGATTTCTGCATCAGCGATTTCATGTGGCTCATGAATAAACATATCACCAGATTTTAAATGCTGTCCATGAACTATTAACTCACCGCTAACAATATATGTCAACTCCCTAGCTATTTTATGTGTATGCTTAGGAGTTTTGTATCCAGTAGGATGCCTATGATGGGCAACCTCAAAATATTCATTTTTAAATAAAGATGGTTCAAAGTTCCCTATAAACCATCCATTCGTAAAATCTGATATATTCCTAACAATCATTTTCTAAATCCTGTATTCTAGCTTGGTGACGACCACCATCAAAAGTTTCATCCAATAAGTTATTAATAATAGATTCTAAATCAAGATCTAAGTTTGCTGGAAAACTGAAGAAGTTTGCACAGTTATGCCTAATCGACATAGATGCAGAATAAAGATCATAAATCAATGCACTTCTGATTCCCTTAAACTTATTTGCACACATATTTACCCCTTGACCTGTTCTGCATGAGCCAAAGATAAAGTCACATGTGCCATCCCTCTTAGCCTGAACTGCTTGCTCTATAAAATATTTATAATCACAATCATTTTCTAAGCTAGTTCCATAGTCTATATAGTCTATACCTTTAGCATCAAGTATTTGCTTAATCGTTTGCTTGGTTTTATACCCTGAATGGTCAGAGCATAGTGCGATTGGTTTATCCCCCATCTTTTTTACAACATTATTCTTATAGAACTCAAACTCTTTCGGCGTTCCAAAAATGTGCATCTTCTCAACAGGTAACGCATTTATTTTCATTCCCTTTTCAATAAGTACATTATAAAGTGGCGAAATGTAGAACTCACCATTAGTTCTCAAGTCTCTAGATATCATTTCTTTTGCACTATCACAAAAGACTTTGCCATTTTTAAAGTAGTATATTCCTACACAGGCATGATCACTAATAACTTTCTTTTCTGCTGTTTGAATAGCACAGCCATTATCATCTAATGAAACATAACTATAGTTGGTAGAGTTAGATTTGAAAGTTAAGATAGTCCCATCAATATCAGACACAAAATCTACCGGACTAACTTTAGGACCAAACTCAATATCTAAAGTATGAATAAACAAAGGCATATCGTTATTAATATGCTCTTCAGCTAATAAGCAACTACATACAGAACCTTCCGTAAGCCCATCAGTTACAACGATTTCAATATCGTTTCCATATTTTGACCTTAGTATCTGGTCTACATTATGATTAGATATCTGATCATCTCTAACCACAAAAATCAAATTGCAATCGCTTAGATCGAAGCAATCTAAAGATATATCTATCAGTTGTTTTTTATCAACATAAATAAACTGCTTGGGGACTTTATAGCCAGCATCTAGAAATCTTTTTCCCAAACCGGCCATTGGCACAAGTAGATTATATTTTTTCATCCTGTATATCCTTTAATGTTTTTACTGTTAGATGATGAGTAATAAGTAAAGACCTACGAAGATTATCTTCAAATGCACGACCTGTTAATCGGTGATGATTCAATGATATGAAACTACCAGCGAATATATCTCCGGCACCATTAACTTTTAGATTTTTTATTGGCTTAATATCAATATCGCAGTCTACTTCACCATTAATTATACATTGTATTTTATTTGGATCATGCAAAATTATTGGAGTATCTATCTTAATAGAGTCATATAGATAGCTTCTTTCTCTTGAGTCAAAGATTACATACGCATCCCGCATAATATCTAGATATTCGCTTCTATCTTGACAGGTACAGAAGTCAATACTAAAAGTTCCCTTAAGATTTAAGTTATTGTAATACTTAATATCATCTAGATAGGCGATATGTGTCCAATGAGCTTCTGGAAGAGCATCAAAAGATTCAACATCAGATATTCTACTAGTAAATGATGTTCTCTCAGACTTTTCTATATCATTAATAATAGTTGCCTGAGTATTACCTGTAGAGACGATATTATAAGAGAGATTCTTAATATTATCAGCAATATTGTGAACCCCACCAAGTCTCGTAATAATATTATCTAACTTATTTGTATCTCCATATAAGATATTGTCTACATTAAAAATATTATCAATATATGTTTGACCGATAAGATTTATGTTTGCTAGTCCCATACTTCTACCACACCTCTAACGAATCTACCTGAAGAATATCTTGAAGAGTTACGTTTTTTACTAATCCATCTTCTACAAGTTTCTCATATAGTTCTTGGATTACACCCTGACCGCCTTTAGATTCTAGTACTGTACAAATATCTTTTAGCTCTTTCACTGAGTCTGATGGACAATACTTATATCCTACTGCGTCTGTAATCTTATAATCAAACAGATCATCTCCAATGTAAAGGGATTCTTCTGGAGTAGTATTGTATATAGAACATAACTCGGGTAAATAGTCTACTTTATCTTTACCTTTTGCAAGGTAGAAATCTGTATTTCTATTCTTTGCCATACTCTCATTTACTATGGAATCGCCAGATAGAAAGCAAACATTTAAACCTGCAACTTTAAATCTTTTTATCGCAGTAAAATCTCTATCACAATATCTTTTAGCGAAACATTTACCATTTAAATCATACATTTTAGTGCCATCTGTCATGACACCATCAATATCTAATATTATTAGTTTAATCATACTTTCTTCAGTTCACTAGAAGAATAAACTTTGGGCAAATCCAAAAACTTAGTTGAAGCACCATAGTGTTTGCAAACACTAGCTTCTTTGCTTTCATAGGTATCTGGATTTCTATCGCCACTATTATAAAAAACTACTTCTGAGTCTGGATGAAACTTAATGATAGCCCTAAGACTTTTAGCAACAGATCTGTCCTCATCAATAGATAAAAATACTTCATCTACAGATTTTAGACTGTTAACTATAAATGCTCTATGCCTAGTATCCATAAAAGGAGTAGAACCTTTTAATTTAACCTGATAATCATTATTGACAATAACTACAAGATGATCGCAATCCTGTTTAGCGGCATTAATATATTCAATATGCCCCTGATGAATCGGATTGAAATAACCAGAAACTATACCTATTTTACTCATTCATTTGCTCCTTAATCCATACGGAAAGTTTCTCTAATCCTTCTCTTAGTGGTCTAGTTGGTCTCCAACCAAGCTTATCTTCTATCATGTCATTATGTGAGCATCTTCCCCTAACTCCAAGAGGACCATCAACGTGGGTCAGATTAACTTCATGACCAGCGATATCTGCTGCTACATAAGCCAGATTATTAATACTGATCATTTCATCAGAACCAATATTTAAAACATCTGTGCATTCAGACTGCATCAATTTTCTAACACCATCTAAGCATTCATCAATATATAAGAAAGATCTAGTTTGCTCGCCATCTCCCCAGATTTCTACATCTCCGCCAGCACCAGCCTCTAGAACTTTCCTAGTAATGGCAGCAGGAGACTTTTCTTTACCATTATTCCAAGATCCTTCTGGACCAAAAACATTATGAAATCTAGCAATACGAACTTTTAATCCATAGTTTCGCATATAGGAATGATATAATCTTTCACTAAATAGCTTCTCCCAACCATACTCTGAATCTGGATCTGCTGGATATGCAGATGATTCTTCGCAGTTAGGATTATTTGGATCAAGCTGATTATGCTCAGGATAAATGCAGGCAGAGGAAGAATAAAAGATTAGAGGTTGACACTCAAATCCAGCATGATGTGCTACTGCATCTAGTACATTAAGATTAATCATGCAAGAGTTATGCATGACATCAGCATCATGATCTCCACTAAAAATATATCCTGCACCACCCATATCTGCGGCAAGCTGATAGATTTCTTGTGGGCTAAACTTATTGATAAGCTGCCTAACAGTTTCTGTTTCTCTCAAGTCTGCAATATAAAACTTATCATAATATCCATCTAAAGTCATATCTCCAATAGAATCTTTATCTGCATCAGGCCAATATTCATTATACTTAAGATCAACACCAACAACATAATATCCTTCGCTCTTCAGTCTTTTACAAAGATGACCACCAATAAAACCACCAGCACCACAAACTAAAGCAACTTTCATTTTTAACACCTTTATTTATACTGACTATGAAATATATCTAATACTTTTTGATCGTCTAAACGTAGACTCTCTCTATTCTTCTGACAGGCTTTCCAAATATCTTTATAATCTTTTTGCAAAGAAAGCAACTTAGTTCCAAGATCTTCTCCGTCTTTTACAGTTATATACTCTTCTGGCATAATCATGGATTGCTGCTCTTTGTTATCTGTCCATACTAATATAGAACCAATAGCCATCAAGTCAAAAGTTCTCCAACTGATTCTCTCATGACCCGTTGGACATAACCCAACCCTATATCTTACCATAGCATTTATCATATCTCCATAAGATACTCTTCCAATGCCTAACTTGGAAACTCCATCACCAAAATATTTAGATTGCCAATCTAACTTTAAGTTATCAACTCCAAATGTCAAGCCTCCAACATGGAATATGTTATTCTTCCTTAAAGAACACAGCCAATCAATCCTTTGATTGTACATAAAATGCTCCGCAATATTAGTCTCATGCTTACCAAAACAAGAAACATCACTTTCACTATTATATACTCCTTCAGGGTCAGGTTTATAGCCACCAATGAATGTTGGGCTGCATATCATTAAAGGAATAGCAAACTGATGTGAGAAGTCTGGTATGTCAGCATGAGCTATTTGATATAAGTTTTTATAACAGTATAGTGGAAAACCTATATTTTTAATACCATCTTTTCTATCATCTTCTACCCAGTTCATCTTAGCATAAGCAACAACTTTGTCCTTCAGAACTTCATAGGCAACACCCGGATTAAAATCATAAGGAGAATCTTCACAATCATAAAACATCAATACATCCGTATTTAGTTTATTGCTTGGATCAAAATCTACGCTTGGATCTACAAAGATTATATCAAACTTTTCTGTAGGAATATTTTCGTATGCTTTTTTAACGGTTACATTACATCCGTAGTTTTGAAATCCGGGGACAATTCTATGACGAGTATGATTATCTTTTCCCTTGACGATCAAGATCTTCATGACATTAACCAACTTTTATTATTTAAAGTCCAATGAACTACGCTCTCCAAACTCTTTTCAAAGTTAACTGGAAGTTCCCATCCAATAGATCTCATCTTTTCTCCATCAAGCGAGTATCTCAAATCATGACCGGGACGACTACTATGAAAATCAACAAGTTCATAGTTTAAAGGCTTACCTACATATTCAGCAATCAACTGTGCAAGCTGAAGATTATCCACCTCTTTCTCTCCAACAATATTGTATTTCTCTCTTTGTTCCCACTTGCCCTGCATCAAAAAGAGAACAGCAGCAGAAGTATTTCTAGCATGAATGTAATGCCTTTTTCCCGGTTCTCCTTCAGGACTAGAATGGATAGTAATCTTTTCTCCTTTTAGTACTTTACTGACGCACATAGGAATAAACTTCTCTGGATGTTGCCTCTCTCCAAAAACATTCATACAATGCGTTTGAATCAATGGCAATCTATATGTATTTGCAAAAGCAAGACACATTTCTTCAGCACCAGCCTTAGAAGCAGAATATGGATTTGTAGAGTTGTATCTATCCCATTCTTTGTAGTTTACACCTTCAGGTGCAGGCCCAAATACTTCATCAGTAGAGAAGTTTACGAACAGTTCAAGGTTATCTAGTGTTCTAGCAAAGTTAAGTAGATTAGTTGTACCAACAACGTTATCCATAACAAATGACATTGGATCTTCAATACTGCGATCTACATGAGAACCAGCAGCAAGATGTAGAATATAATCTACCTTACCAATCTTATTAGCAACAAAACTATTGATTTCAGATTTAAGATCATGATAAACAAAAGATACTCTTTTAATCCTATCTGGATAGTTAGAACCTCTTTCGCCATGTAATACATCATGCAATCTATATAAAGTTCCAGAGGTATCAAGTCTATCAAGGCAAACGAATTCCCAATCTGTATTCATCAACAGATGATCAATGAGGTGATGACCAATAAACCCAGTGCCACCAGTAACCAAAACTCTTTTCGACATTATTTCTTAACTCCCCAAAAATAAAGATCTCCATGGTCAACTTCGACTTCAAAATTATACCTTGAAAATACTTCATGCAAATCCACTATTTCTTCAATATCTGAGATAGTTACATTTTTATAATATGTATTATCCCAAAGCTCTGTCAATACATTAGGCATAGTTGTCCAGTTTTCATTAGCTGCTTTAGCTTCTGCCTCTAGTTCTGGAACACCATGCACTGCTCTACCAGTTGTAGCACATGTAAATACAAACAGTCCTCCAGATTTCAGCATTCTCAAAGCATTAAGAATACTTTCTTTGTAATATGGATTATGTTCCCAGCACTCACAAGAGATAATGGTATCAAATGAACCATCTGGTGCATCATAATCTTGTGCGGGACAAACAACATCAACACAGTCTCCCTTCGCAATATCCAATCCTGTAATATCTGCATTGCCAAAGAAATCCCTCTCAGTTCCATTAACATTAAATGAACCAATATCTAGTACTTTAACGGAGAAGAAACTTTCTGGAAATAACTTTTTTACTCTACTTAAAAAATCTCTTTGTTCTTGATGTGCCATTAGACGGTCCTCTTAAAAGTTGTATTTGTTTTAACACACTTGTAATTTGTAGGAATACTATCAGCATAATATTCTCCCTGCTCTGCATATCCTCCATATGGATATGTCATATTATATTTTTCCCACCATAAATTAATCTTAGGGAAAACTTTAAAAACCTTATCTCTTATCTTATCATATGTATCCATAGCTTCTTGTCTTTTTGGAGCTAGGTCAACTAAGTATTCTTTAAAGTTGTTCAAATGTAGTTGAACATTAGGATCAAAATGTTTGTAGTAGTGAGCACCTAAATAAATTGGTTCTCTTAGCTGATGATCAAACTGATCATCGACTCTAAGTATTTTACCATCCATTAGTGGGATGTCAAATAGTTTCAATAAATCTTTTCGATATCCCCAAAATACATGGTCTTGAGGATGATATGGCATACAACAACCCAACCCCAGTGCAAAAATAGGTGCTTCAGGTCCATCTCCATTGATATAGCTAATCTCATTATGTTTATGATGTAGAAAGAAGTCTTTCATCATAATCATGCTCTGATGGTCAATTCTTTGATCACTTCTCATTTTAGCGACTATATCAGAACTTGTATACTCAATACCAACTTTAGAAGATACTATCTGCCAGTTCATCCTACATGGACTATCTATCTCATTTACTGGCGGTTCTGAAAAAACAAAATCAATATTATCATAATACAAACTAACTTCAGGTTTCCATGTAGAGATAATAACCTTTTCTACAAAGTCTAACTGATTATAATAATGAGCAGTATCTATTGTTCCTTCATATATCGGTCCCTGTATGACTATCTGCATTATTTTATCCTTACTTAGGAGTGATGATCATATAACCTTGATGATTTGGAATAACTTGTAGGTTATGAGTATCTGCAAAGTTATCATAAAAGAACTTATCATTTGCATCGCCTACCAGTTCTTGCCTAGTAATATTTTGACCAATACTTTTCATATGGCTTTCAATATCTCCAGACTCATACTGATGCTCAGTATTATATAGCCAAAAATCATCTGCGATAATGACATCTTTGTATTTATTTTTTCTTTGCGACAATAACTCTATTTCTGTTTGCAAAGGTGCTCTAACTTCCATATCTTTTTCATCAGTATAAGATTTCTTATGGCAATCAGCACTTGGGAAATGAGCATCTAACCAAAATAAACAGTTGCCATCCAAAGTCAATAGATCTTTAATCTTTTCATGAGAACTTCCATGAATAATGTTGACACCGCCATGAAAAGCATATTTTGCTACCGCTCTTTGATATAGATCATCATCAATCTCTATTGAATAAACATCATCAAAACCTTGAGCAATAGCATGATCTGTTCCCTCTCCGAAAAGAGTTCCCGTTTCAATGAAGTACTTTAGATTAAACTTTACTTTCAACTCGTTTAAGTTGAAGATTCTTAGATCTCCCATTATTTATTCCTTACTGCTAACGTGATTCATTTTACAATCTTTAAACTCTGGCTGAGATACTAAATCAGCAATGTCATTTTTAATAGCAACTCTTTCCCTATTATAATCTCTAATATTAATAGCTCTTCTACCAATCTCTTCTAATCCCAAATCATCATCTAAACCCTTCCTGATTGCATGTTCGGCATCCCACATTTTTTTATTTGCATCAAGTAACTTATTTATAAGTGCTTGTAGTTCAGGATTGGTTTGATCAATACCTTCGGTATAATAATCTATTTGTTTAGCTAGACCGTCTTTATCTATTTCATCGTCAGATAATCTTTCTGCTTTAAGTAATGCTATTGTTAATCTATCACACAACTCACATATTGGCATTGGAATCGGCTTAATACTCATTCAGTTCTCCTATTTGTAAAACTTTTTATTCCAAAACTTTGATAGCGTTCTATTATTGCTTCCTCTAGATATAAGATATCTTTCTTCTGTTTTGATATCTTTAATAAAACCATCCATAAACTGATGGACCGAACTTTCTACAGTATATATCTCTTTAGCATTTACAATAACCTTATACCAATCAAAAATCGAAAAGCCTTCTACTATTTTACATTTAACTTGAGGGATATTTATTTCTACTGGTATAGGGATATTTTTAGTATCGGAAGTATCATTATGGCAAAAGGCATATTCCGTATCTTTAGGAACTACCATATCATACAACTCATTCTCTTTATCAATATCTCTAGTCCAAAATAGCTTATGCTTTTCTGTTATAGGAACCTGTCCTAATCTATATTTACATTCTTCAAAGTTTTCCCAATACATTTGTGCTGTGGGGTGAGGACCACGATCAGCTAAATTTATAACTAAATCATAATCTACGGTTGAGGGCCATATCTTCATCACATCGGATCGTAGCCAGTCTTGATCTAATGTGTCCTCATTTAATAAAAGAGGATTAACGTATGGAAACTTTTTTATTGTATCATGAAACTCTTGACGACAAGGCCAATATACCTCATATCCCCTATCTGCATAATACTTAGCGATTGGAGCAACTACTATGATATCTCCATACGGTCCCGGTTGTATAATCAGACATTTCATTAATCAATCCTTTTAAAGCAGAACCACTGTGGGTGCTTTCCTTTAAAGTAATAAACTATTGGTTCAGAATAATTTCCTAACTCATTAACCTTTTGAGTTATCTGTTCTCTACTTGGATAATATAATGCAGGGTCATCAAAACAATGTAGATCATCCACAGCAATCAATGCAGGAGGATTATTTTTTACACTTTCTAACTCATCCAAAACGGGAGATCCATACCTACCAACTCTTTCGTCAAATGTAGTGTCGCCGCCAGAACCGTGAGCATCTAAAAATAAAAAGTAATCGCCATCTATGTTACCTACTAGCTCTGTTAGCAAATCTGTACTTGCCCCATGAATGAAATCAATAGCCTCTTCAAGATGAGTTGTCTTACAGTAATTATACAACATATCTGATAACTCTATGCTATATACTTTCTCAAAAACCGAAGCTAAAATCAAAGAACCACCACCACGATGAGAACCTGTTTCTATAGCAGTTTTAATCTTGCTAAAGTCAACACCTAAACTTTCCAGATATTCTAAATAGTGCATTGGAAATTGTTCAGGATTATTTTTTATCATAGCAGTGCTTGTATCACTAAGCATATCAACATTCCTTCCTAGTTCTAAATAAGTAAGTATATATCGGATTCTGGATATAAGATTCTGTTTTTAAATACTTCAAAATACCCATAGAATAATGCTTATCTTCTCCCATATTTATTTCAGGAAACATAGTTCTTACAGCATATTCTTTTCTTACAGGGTTAAGATGGTTTGGGTTTCTATAATAGTTTTTAAGTTGAGGATTATCTTTATTTACTTCATCCCACCAATGATCATATTGTAAAGAATGATATGTTAATCCCCTATGAACACCATCTTCAAAATGTAACAGATGAATACCAACTACATCTGGCTTATCTTCAATCGCTTTTAAAATAAGTTCTACATAGTCTTCACTAACAACATCATCGTCATCAACAAATGTAATGTATTCGCCATTCGCATTAACAATCAAAGCATTCCTCTTGGCACCAATAGATGTTTCTCCTTCATCGCTCGCCATGATGATTTCTACATCATCAGCAAACTTATCTCTTTGAGGTTTTAATATAGACATTAATCTTTCTAAATAATGTTCTCTTCTTTTCAAGCTGCAAACTAATATAGAAAGTTTTTTGGTTGGCAGATGACTATATTTTGCCTGAATAGTCCTATCTTCAGCCTGTGCTGTTTTTAAGTTTTCTGGATTAGTGCTATTGCCAGTTGGATTAAGATAATAACTACCAACAGATTCTGGTATGCGAACAAAGTTCATGCCCAGAAATGACATCCTAATCCACATTTCATAATCAGCAGAGTATGGATAAATAGGATCAAAGTATCCAGCTTTTTCAACAGCAGACTTTTTAAGCAGAGGAAACGGACCACAGATGCATCTCTGCATCAGATTGGCATGTGAATATTCAGGCCAGTTGTATTCTCCAATTTTGCTTGTATGCTCCACATTATCCATGATATCACAAGGACCATAAAAGATATCGGCATCTGGATACATTGTAATATATCTATTATATGTCAAAAGTCCAAACTCGTACAAACGATCATCTGTGTTCAGATTCATAACATATTCAGTATCTGCATTTTCAATACCTAAATTCCACGCCTCATAGATATTGATTCTATCCTTGCACTCGATAATCTTAGCAGTGATGCCATCTCTAAACTCAAAGTTCTTTATAGTACTCAATGAGTTATCTGTTGAGTTCGCATCTACAAAAATGACAGTAAACTCTGGATGTATTTGCTTATTCAATGCTTCTAAATAACCATCTATCCATTTATCTGAGTTGTAGTTAGAACAAACAATACTTATAGACATTCTAATATCTCCCAAAAGGTTTCTTCTGCCTTGTTACATTTATCTGCAAAGTTTACAGGATCTTCTTTTAACATATGTAAAGATCCGATCTTATCAGAGTCTCCAATGATATTTACGCCACACAATAATGCTTCTCCAACTGCTCTACAAAATGGCTCATCAAACTCAGGTTTGTAATACATTTGCTTATGCGTATTATATAGGAATGCCATATCTGTGTAGTCGATTTTTCCTATAAAGTTTACATTGGGAGTGCTATTCATGAAGTCTTCGTATTTACTATCTCCCCATCCTGCAACCTTAAATGTTTTATCTTTATTATTTATGACATAGTTGATAAAGTTATCTGTGCCTTTTAGTGGGTGCATAAACCCAACATATAGTATATCATCGCTTCTATCCATCTCCATATTGTAGAACTTTTTAATATCTATTGGGTCTGGAACTATCTCAATATTTACAAAGTAATCTCCGTAGTACTCAACAAACTTCTTATAATGGTAGTTAGTTAGAAAGAATGTTTTCTTACAACTAGTATAAAGATATTCCCTTACATTGTTATCTAAGTATCTACAGAAATCATGCTCAAGTCTTACATGATTATTGGCAGTTGCACAATATTGTAAAACCATAGGATTAGACCTAGAGATAACTTCTAGATTAGAAGAAATAACTATATCGTGAGTATCCCATAATACGGAGGGATCAGTATCATAATGATAAATAGATATATCATG
>Ga0164321_10000089_pt1 | contig 12673 bp, 1 predicted proteins | sample GuaBasSediGuay12_FD_121799 | JGI IMG/M metagenome (GOLD analysis project Ga0164321, IMG submission 121799) | Subseafloor sediment microbial communities from Guaymas Basin, Gulf of California, Mexico - Guay12, Core 4567-28, 21-24 cm | ecosystem: Environmental > Aquatic > Marine > Hydrothermal... | reverse complement strand
TACTGGAAATCGCGATACAGTGCCTGCCGTTCTTACTCCCGGTGAATTTGTTATTAAGAAAAGTAGTGTTGAAAGTATCGGTGCTGGTAACTTAGCTGCAATGAATTTCAATAATGGTGGCAAAGGAGTGAAGGGTGTTACTCCTATTGCTGTAGATAAGAAGACACAAGGTTTGAGAAGGAAATTTCAAGATGCTGGAGAGGTTACTCCTTTAAGTATAAAAGAGATTGCTAAAGGTCTTAATCTGAATCAAAGTGATCCTGAATTTCAAAAATATAAAGCTAGAGATGCAGAGGGTCAGAGGTTAAGGCTTGAGGCTACCAAAGAAATACAAGGTAAAAAGCAACAGCGGCAACTAAAAAAAATCGAACAGGCACAATTTAGCAAAAAATTTGGAATTTCAGTTTTAGATGGAAGTTTCGGTAATAATAAATTTAATGAACCAACCATTGCTCAAGTCAGAAGTGCAAGACCTACCAGTGGAGCAAAAGTTCTTAATGAAGCATTAGCTAGATCTGATGTTCAAAAAAAGTTCCCCGGAGGTATTTCCACACAACAACCGAAAGTTGTAAACAGGGTCGGAACATCAAAGAGAAATTTATCGGACAAGGGTAAAAACATTTTTAGAGATGATGTAGAGGCCGGTATACCTTTATTGTTTGATAAAGCTTTATCTTCATTTCAAGATACAGAGCTTGCAGATGTAGGTTCTGTTCCCCTTAACCAATTAGTAAGTAATTCTGCCATATCTTCAATTTCAGGAAACTTTTTTGAAGCCTTTGCTAGAAGATTAGCAGGAATAGTGCTAGAAGATAATAGCGGTATAGATGATGTATTTGATTTTAGACAAGTTCCATCTCCTGAAGCAAAAAGTATTTTGACAGAATTATTTGGAGCATTTCAACTTCCTAATGAATTTAAAAATAATGATAGCTCAAGTAATATAGCTAGTGCTTATGCAAAAGCTTTAACTCTAGTTAAACCAAAAGACATTGAATTCTTTAGAGAAGGTGGTTCACCAGAAGACACAGTTCCAGCATTGCTTACTCCCGGTGAATTTGTCTTCAATAAAAAAGCAGCAAGTAGAATTGGTTTTGGCAATCTCAATAGAATGAATAAGAAGGGCGTTCAAGGATTTAATCAGGGTGGGCCAGTTGGTTTTCAAAGCGGAGGGACCGTATCTTCTTTATCATCTGGTTCAGGTGGTCCATCAGAAGTAAAAAAAGAGAGTATTGCTAGAAAAATTCTTAACAAACTTCTTAAAAGGGGTAATAAGGAACAAAAAGAAAACAATAAAGCTATTGAAGAAGAAAGTCAGGCTAGACAAGGTTTAGATTTTGGTGCTTTATCTGGAGCACTGATTTCTCTACAATTTGCTGCATCAGATTTAGGTAGATTATTTAGTGGAGAAGTTGACTCTTTAGGTGATGTATTCAGCACTCTCATTTCAGTTGGAACAACCTTAGCTTTAACATTACAGGCGATTAATTTTCAACAAATTGCTCAGGGCTTTACAAGTTTAGTAGATACTTTTTCACCTTCTAATGTAGCTGGATATGCAGGTGTTCTTAAAAATTTATTCAGTGATTTTTCTAACTTGGGTAAAAAAGCAAAAAGTCCAGATCTGGGAACGCTCTTTAAAGATTTGTTTAAAAGGGGTGGCGTAAAGAGGGTATTTGCTGAATTGACAAGTAGAAGAGGTAAGGCTACTACACTTGGAGATATTAGCAGAAGAGCTTTAACTAGAGGTGCTGCTGCTGGTGGAAAAATAGGTGGATTTGAATCCCTTTTAGGTAAAGGTATTGGTAAGCTAGCTAAAACAACTGAGAAACTTGATAATGTTTTAGTAAGGTTTGGTAGAAATATTAGCAAGGTAGGAACTCAATTCAAGCGTCGTGGAGGAGGAGGTGTTACTAGGCAAGTAGTTGGTAAGGGCTTACAATTTGGTGGACAGGCACTTGCCAAAGGAACTCTACAAGCAGCAGCGGCAGCGATTGTAGCTCCATTAGCTGTTGCTATCGGCATAGCTATTACAGCTATACCTTTAGGAAACTTTCTAGGCAAAGCTTTTGGCAAAGCTATAGATGAGGGCATTTTTGGACAAAAACAAAAGATTGGTAGATTTGAAGGTAGGGAAGGTCAAAGTGCCGGTGGTGCTGCTGTTAGTGGAGCAATTACAAGCGGTTTACAAGGTACAGGTCTCGGAGCAGGAATTGGTGCCGCTATTGGTGGAGCTATAGGTGCTGCTGGTGGACCCATCGGAGCCGCTGTTGGTGCTGCTATTGGTGCAGTTATAGGTGCAGGGGCCGGTGTTATTTTAGGTGCAATTAATGGTCCATTACAACAAGCTTCTTTTCAAGCAGCAAAAGAATTTGTAGATGCACAAAGTAAAGTCGCTGATGCATTTGCCGCAGTAGAAGAAGAATTTACATTCACTGAATTTGATGCATTTTTAGATACATTAACACAAAAATCTATAGCACAAAATAATTTAATAGATACATATACAAAACAATTAGAACAGCAGGTGAGTGCTTTAGACGTATTAGCACTTCTTAATGGTCCTGTTACGGCATTATTAAACTTCGGTGGAACAGTTAAAGTAGTAAATGGATTATTTGGCTCTTTAATTGGTGTTCTAGGTAGTATCGGTACTCCTGATGCAGAAGAGGGTCAGGTGAGAGGTGTTGGAGGATTTGAAAGGTTCTTCATTGCTTTAGAAGATAGTGCTGTTAGTGCTATTAAATCTTCTACTCCAACAGGAGTAAGAAGGCTACAAAAACAATTTGCCAATTCTCCATTAGGTAAACAATTAATTACGGCAGCAAACTCAGGTATAGCTTCAATTAAAAGTCAGTTTGATGCTTTTGCTCAAAATATTGGTCTAGATGAATTTTCTTTACAAGCCCTTGGTAAGTTTTTAGATCAGGAAATTCGTAGAGAAGTTGATACTTTTGTACAATCTATAGAAGAAACCTTCCCCGCTCTTGGTTCTACAATTAGTGACACAGTTAATTTTGCTATAGAACAATTCACTGCTCCAAATAAGGGCTTACAAGCTTTGGGAGGAACAGGATTTATTATTGAAGATACATTAAGTGTTGTTGATACTCTGTTTGGAACTGCTTTGAGTAGTGCTAATAGTACTAGAAAGAAACTTGCAGAATCTTTTGCTGCTGTTGCAGAAATTATTAATCCTGAAGATGTTAAAAAGGCTAGAGAGGGTCTTACGATTGGAATTGGTCAGTTGATTGAAGCTGGTCAATTAGATGTTAGCGGTGTTGATATCGCGGGTGAAGAACAAAGAGATTTAAAGCTTAGAAGAACTGAGGCACAAAAAGAATTAGATACTCTTGATCCGGGAGAGTTTGAGACCACAAGTGAATTTAGAAAGAAGCAAAAAGAGCTTCAAGATGAAATCAAAAATATTGACACAAATATAGGCGATGCAAATCCCGGTGTGCAAGTTTTGAAAGCTTTAGAAGAACAGGCCGAAACTGCTTCTGGTGAAACTAAGAAAAGACTACAGGCAACTCTTGACAATGTGAATAATAATTTTAACGATGCTCTTTCTGTAAGAGTAAAGACTGCACAAGAGAGGATTGGAGAATTAGAACGTGCTAAAAAAGATAGTGGTTTAACTAAAGAAGAGAAAGCGGAATTACAAAAACAAAAAGATACAGTTGCAGGATTATCAGAATTTCAGTCGACTTTAAGAACAAGTGGTAAAACTATTTCTGATTTATCAGATGAAGAAATTCGCACTTTGGCAGAACGGCAGAATAAGAGTGAAGAAGCAACTGACGCTATTGTAAAATCTGTTAAGGCAGAAAGAGATAGGGCAACTGCTGCACTTTCTGGTGCTGCATTACAGGCTCAAGCTAACAGATTGTTAAAAGAAGCTAATGTTGCTTTAAGTACGTTTAAGAAAGAGTTATCTGAGTCCGCAGATAGATTGGCCTTTGCTAATGCTCAGGCCGCTGCATCAATCGCCAATTTTGCTGCTGAAGCAGATTCTTTATCTGGAGGTGGATTCTCAGCACCTGAATTAGTTTCTGGTTTTGACTTTGGTAAAGCTGGAACAAACGCTCGACAAGACTTTTTTAATAGAGTTGAAACAGAACAAGGTATTGCTACTGGAAATATTAGAAACTTTGAAAGTGTCATTACAAATGCTGATGAAATTGGGCAAAATGTTTTAAAGAGTTTGGGTGGAGGGAATGCAAGTGCTAAAGATGCAAGCAATGCTTTTGTTTCAGAAATTGAAAAAGAATTAGGAGGACAGAAATTAGGTCCAGAGTTATCAGCTAGTATCCAGAAAAGCTTAGAAGGTCAGTTATTGAAACGTCAAGGTTCTACTGGTAATGTGACCGCTGACTTAAAAGCATTTCTAGAAGAAGGTGGAGATTTAGGAGAATTACTTGGTCCTCAGTTTAAAGCAATTCAAGATCAGTTTAAGGTATTAGATGAGGCTGCACAAGAGATACGAGCCAATACAATTACCTATCTCCAAAACTTGGAAGCAACTAGAAATCAAGAATTGGAAGTGAGACAAAGGCTTACAAGTGGATTGGCTAAAGTTGCAGAAGCTCAAAGGTTTGGACTAGACCCAGAAGCTAGAGACGTTGGTCTGTTTGGTGCAGATAGAGATATAGCACAGAAAGGTATAGATGATCAACTTCAAGATTTAGCCACTGCTGGTTTTAGCCGTGAAGAAGGAGCAGCTTTTGATATAACAGATACCAGCTTAAGTGGATTAACTAGTCAGTTTGAGGCTCTTCAAGAACAGCTTAAAGCAAATAAAGGTGTTACTGATGCAGAATTGAAAGAGAGAGAACTTCTAACTTCTAAGCTTCAAAGAACGAGACAGGCTATTGAATTATTGGGTACTGAAACAAGCCGTGTAGCTGCTATTGAAAAACAAGCTGCTGCTGTTGTAAAGAAGCGTGCAGAAGCAGAGGCATTCGCTGGTAAATTTGTATTAGCTAGTTTGCAAGGAGATCAAAAACCTCTTAGAGATTTTGAGGATGCGGCTAATGCTACTGCTGATGCTTTAGCAGGTGTAAAATTTGCAGGAGGAAAACTTGATTTATCTGGTGTTAGTCAAGAAGCCCAACAGGAATTATTTGTGCAATCACAGCAAAATCCTCAATTCGCTGCCGCTGCTGCTGGTGTTATTCAAGCTCAGGTGCAAGATCAACTAGCTGCTGGAGAGATTACTCAGGAAGAAGCTGAAAAGCTAGGTGCATTATCCCCGCAAGCATTAACAAGGGAATTTCAGGCTAGACAACTTGAAGAACAAGCTGATGCTGTTGGTGCAGATACTCCTGCTGGTAAAGCTTTGAAAGCACAGGCACAAAATTTAAGAGCATCAAAGACATTAGAAGAATTAGCTAAAGAAAGAAATCAATTATTGCAAGAGCAGGTTAATGCCTTAAATACTTTAGGAACAAATCAATCACAACAACTTAGAGAATCCGGTGAGGGACAGTTGCGGGCTATACAAAATCAACAGGCACAATTAAATGCTGAAACTTCAAATTTGAATGATCTATTAGCATCTCCTCCAACAGAACAACCAGTTGATCAAAGAGCTTTTGAAAGAGAGTCCGCAGCAGCTTTAAGTCCAGAGGAAATTGCGTCTTTAAATGCTTCTGTTCAAGCCGCAGCAACCCCGGACGTTCGTAGAGTAGCACAAGGGCAATTAACAGATTCACAAAGACAACAATTACGAGAATTAGGACCAGCGGGAAATATTAAGATTGACACAGAACAACTCCAACCAACTGTACAATCATTTAATGATGCTGTTGCAAAATTTGGTGAATTTGAAGAAAAACTGGCATCAATTTCAGATCGTTTACCAGAAAAGATTGTTGTTTCTATGGATGAGCCAATTAGAGTAGCAGATCAAACCGCAAATAGTCAAGTTATTGCTCAGGAAATACTTGCATCGCTTGGTCCGTCACTTAGGAATATTATTGAAAATACTAATAGTTATCAAGGTGCTCCCGACCCCGGAGCTATCAATAGAAATTTAAGTTAAAGGAATATAGATAATGGCAACATCAGTAGTAATGACATATGGGGATTATAATTTTAGTCCCGTTCCAGTGTTTACTTATTCTTCTAATGCGGAGAGAACTCCCGGTACAAACATATGCTTATCTACGCCAATTCAAATGCAATTGGAGGGATTATTATTTCCAACGGGTACTGGTGGCTTTGGAACAGTTAGTGATGAAATAGCTATACTTGCACAAACTTTTCAATGCACTGGATGTCAAGACTTTTTAATATCTTGTGGCGGTGATAATGTCATTAATGGACCAGCTAAAGTTGTAGATATTAGTATTAATCCAAGAAATGATGGTGATCCATATGTGCAAACTGCTGCTTATTCTATTACTCTAGAAATGATTAGTATTAGTGGTGATGATTATTCTAATCAACCTAGTGGAATATCTGCTATTAGTGAAGACTGGAGCTTCGAGATATTAGATGAAAGAATAGCTGGAACAGTTAGTACTGAAAATGTATTTAATAGTGATGTTAGGTCTATATCTTTACAAGAGGCTTTTACTATTAGTCATAGTATCAATGTTAGTGCTCCTTTTTGTTGTAAAACTGGTGCTGGAGATGTTGATGTAACCGGATGGCAAAGAGCAGTAGATTATGTGCGTAACGAATTAGCTGTTTCTGTTCCAGAGACAGGATCTTTAGGTTTGTTTGCTATTAATCCAGATTTAAATTATTATAATCATTTTAGAACATTTAATAAGAATATCCATGATGGTAGTATTTCTGTAACTGATACATGGACTGCTGCTGAAAGTGGTGCATTAGAAGATTTTGAGGTTAGCTTTGAAGATAATATTGATAGCTTCTTAAAAACTGTTACTGTTAACGGAACGGTACAAGGTTTAGCAACTGTTGGTTATGATACAAATGTTACAGGTATTCCAAAAATTGAGAATGCTTTTACTTATTGGAAAGCTATTTCTGGAGATTTATATTCTAGGGCCGCTACGATTTATGATGGAAATACTGACAGTAGTGGAAATAGTATGTCATTAAATATTAACCCCGTATCTAGGTCTATAGGATATAATAATCTTGGAGGAACAGTAACTTATAATTATAGCTATAATGATAGACCATATAATTGCGTTCCTACAGCTAAGTCAGAAATCATTAGTATTAATGAAACGACACCTAATGATATTTTTGCTAGTTTGACAGTACTGGGTAGAGCATCTGGTCCTTTATTACAAGATATAGGAACTAAAGGAGAGAGGACTAAAGAGATTAGTATAGAAGCAATTTTACCACCAGATACAAATTGTTTAACTAATGGTTATTATACTGTTATTGCACCAACAGGTTACGATGCTTTTGTTAGTGGTTATGAAACATATTTATTTGCTAACTATGGACAGGTATTTGTAACAAATGAAAATAAGTCATGGAATCCTAAAGAGGGTAGATTTACATACAATAAAGCTTGGATTGTAGGAGATTGCTAATAAATGTCTCAGAATAATTGTATACCTGCTAATGTATATGGACCTTTTAGACATACTTTGTTTTTAGGGCTATCTGTTATTGATTTTTCTTGTCAGGCTGGATGGAACGATCAATCTTCTTCTTTAACTGTGACATTGGTGGATGATCCATGTGAAGGGAATAGAGAATATTTCGATACAAATTTTAATTGGACATCAGGTGTACTTCCTAGTGATCCGGGTTTTAACCAAGCTCCTTTAGGATCTGCTGCTATATTTAAAATAGGTGAGACTAGAGATGAGTTTGGCACAATTACTTTTGATGGATTCGAGTACGCTGGTATTGTTCAATCATATAATACTCAGACTAACACTAATGGTAAGGACATAATTACTGTTACTTTAGTTTCTCCATTAACATTGTTAAAAGGCACCAATTTTATAGTTGATCAATATGTGTCTCCTATTTCTGTAGATGGAGATCCTCTATATCCTCAGAATGTTCAAAATTTAATTAATGTTTATGGATACTTAGAAAACTTAGGTTTTGGTTGTTTTGATTTCTCTGAGACAGATGATCCTTTTGGTGCTGGTCTTGGTGCTCCCGGATCGTCATTTGGAGGTGCTCAAAAAACAAATGCAGGTGTTCCTTGGAACCTGATAAGAAAATCTATTCAAATATTATGTGGTGGTAACTATTTTGGAGACCTTAGATTAGCTGGTAATGATCAAGCACAAAAAACATTCTTACAAAGTAGTCCTCCCGGAACATTAAAATATATAGGTGGTGTTGGAACCTATGGAAGTATTGTTTCAGATCAATATATCTTAGATATTTCTGAGTTACCGGGGGAAATTACTAGCTCAGATGGATTACCAAATAATCCCGGAGGCGGTGGTGGTACTACTGCTACATTAGATCTTTCTAATAATCAATATAGAGTTCAAGGCCCAATCATCAGTGCTCCAGATATTATCAGTCAGGTAGCTGAAGATGGAGGGTTAGATTATACTGTTGATCTTTTACCTACTAAAGCAATTATATCTGCTGCGAACAATTCTAAGACAGGTGCTGCTGGTAATATTGTTAATGTAATTAAAATTAGGGCAGTCCCTCGTATTGATGTTCCTGATAGTGTTACACTAGGAAGTATTCAAAATTTTGTTAATGTAGCATCAGGTGCAGGTATTTTATCTGATTTTAACATAGGTCAAGAGCTTGTTCAAGAAGATAATGCCGCTTTTATTATAGGTGGTCAAAGACAAGATTTATTTCAAGTATATGGGACAGATACAGCTTCCGTCTCTAGAGATAGAGGGGCTTTTGGAACTGGTCCCACTAGTGGTAGTAATATTAGTCCATTTTTTGGTTATCAACCTGAAATTGCTAATCAATGTTTGACAGGTGTTGGTGCAACTGAAACAAGATATAGAGAACCTGTCTATGTTTGGTGGGGATTAGAACCATATGCTGTTCCTCCCTCTCAGCCAGAAGGTAGTAATGGTTGTCCTGATTATCAAGATTGGTTCCGTCACCAATACTTTTTTGGATTAGATTGGAATAAGCTTCCGTTAAACTTTTATTATGAGCCAGTTGTTACTGAATATGCTGGTGAACCAGAAAGTATGCTATGTGCAGCTTTAGGTGATTTTGAATCATTTTGGCAATGGCTATTTAATAAAATGTTTGAGCCAAATTTGCCTCCTGCTGGTTTAGGCAAGAGAAAACCTGTCAGGGTGAAAGGTGCATCCTTAACTCCATTGACAAGTGCTATACTTGATACTTTTGATGTGTTATTTCCAGACACAGACTTATCTCAGGCATTACAAGGTCCGGGATCAGCAGCACTTCAAAATGCTACACAAGAAAACTATCTTGGTTTTGAAGACATGAATATGTTATATGCTGGAAGACGTTTTTCTAAAACAGCAGATCCAGAAGCTAATTTTATTAAAAGATATCAAAATCTAGTATACCAAGATATACAAACAATCTACAATTATTTGCATGATATGGCAAATAAGTATTATGGAAAAGCTTTTAATGTAGAAATTCCGGGTTTATGTTTTTATGTAGACCCTGATAGTGGTGAAGTTGTTTTTAGTGATGATCCCGCTGTAGATGGTGCTTGGGTTGATACATTTTATAGTTTTGATTGTGGTGATGGTGATGATATAGGGTTTGGAGATCCAAACATATATCCAAATTGTGTCTCTGGAGGGCAAACTGGTATACTTGGCTTGCAACATCCTGAGCAAACAGATTATTTTGCAGATGATCAAGGTAAACTTCCAGCAATTATTAAATTTGATCCGTACTTAAGTTATGGTGTTCCACAAGATACTTATGAAGAGTTATTATCTCAAGAGGGTATTGATCTATCAAATCCAGAGTCTGTCAAGAAAATTGGTCCTCCAAACTTTTTCAATGCTGGTAATATTGGAGATGCTGGATTTAGAAATTCTCCATTTGGTTTTAGTACTCTGGGATTTACACCTTTTACCCCTTTATATATGAGGGGACAAGTTAAAGAAGTTTGGAATGTATTTAAAAAACCTCAGTGGCGTTTTGATGATGAAGGTTGCTTAGGACAAGTGCCAGAAGAACTTACTGCATGTAGTGTATGTGCTGTAGTAGAGATGCCTCAAAGAGTTACATTGACCCCCTCTCTTGGTTTTAGAAATAAACTGAAAAAAGGCAAAGATGAGAATGGTAATGATATTATACTGGTTGAAGATGAAGATTATTTACCAGAGTTCCCATATTTTGGATTAGGAGAGGAGAACTGTACTAAACTTTTAGGTAATAACTGGAGACTTGGCACTTGGTTCAAAGAATGGCAATTTAGTCAAGACCCAGATGTTAAGCCAAGAGAAGTAAATGATCTAGAATATTTTATTAATAGAGTTGCTAATATATCTTCTAATATATTAAAAAGTACTGCTATTGGACTTGGTAATTTACCTTTTGCATTACCATGTAATGCTGTTGTTCCTGTTAAAAGTAATACTAGAACATACGGACCTTGGTTTCAACAAGGATACACTGATGAAAATAGTCCTATATTATCAAATTTAATCCAAGGTAATATTTATACAGAAAAAGACGATTCTGCTGTGCCTTGGGAATTTGGAGGGTCGCTATTCCTTTATCAGGGTATGAGTGCTAAGGTTAGAAGCCTTATTATGAAGATGCAAAATGCGGAGAGAGGCACAGTTACGGTAGCTGGATATCCGCAGAAACAACTAGGAACTTCGTTGTACGAAAGACCAAGTTATATTAATAACGCTAATGAACCCGGAACGCAAAGGGGTATTCCAAGATCTTTAGATTTAAACTTTTATGATTCTGCGGAAGGCCAAAAAAGCTTTTATGCAATTAATACTTATCCTTCTGGACAACCATTGACACAAATAACAGATATGTCGGTAAATGTTAGTGATGGTGGTATTCAAACAACATATACCTTATCTGCATACACTCCATTTAAAGACAGATTTACTAAAACAAATTATGATAGAATTAAAAACCAAGGTCTTGAAAGATTTAAACAAAGAAGAAATGCTATAGCAAAGAATAGAGACCGACAAGAAAAATTTGGAACTGCCCAAGGATCTAGAATTGATACCGATGGTGTAATGCAGAGATATCCTATCATTACAAGTATTACAGAAAGAAGTCCTGCTGTTGGTTTAGCTGGTAGATATCTAGGTAAAAATGAAAATATATTGCCAAGTGGGAATGAGATCTTTGATGGCAATGAAGAAGCTGGAGGAGTTTCTAGAAAAGAAATCGGTACTGTTAGCATTAGTCAGATGATGCAGTATGATGTTTCTACATGGAATGATATGGGCTTTATCTCTTGGGATGGTCTTATTAGGCCAGTAAGAAAAAGAGCTAATGTAAATGAAACAAATGCTCATACAACAATTAAAAATGGTAGCGGCCTTGGATCTGAGTTACCCATACAAAATGATACTGGAAACTTTCATGTTAATTTAGATCCATTTTCTATTAGCGGGTGGGGAGAGCAAGGTCAAAATCCATATAATAGAATTCCTATTGCAAATAGTGGTATTTTAAAACCACCTAGTTATGCTAGAGTTCCAGATCAACAAAATTCTGCTGAACCTATGGCACCTTTAAATGGTGGCGTATCAAGCAGCTTTTTCCCAAGACCAGAAATTAATGCTGAATTTCTAAACTTTTTAGCTAATCCAAATAGTGATTTATCTAATAGGGGCAAAAGAGATAAAGGAGAAGGTCCAAGAGGAGATTTTGGTCATGATATAGAAGTGGTTGCTAGAAGTAGTGGTGAAGCTATTGTAAATAACAATGCTGGATATGTTTCTTTATTATCTACTGGAACTCCATCTGGTTTAGGCTACACTGAAGATTATAGATTTATGGCTATGCGTGGACCGATTATGGTTCATGGATGGGGATATGATTTACAAGGAAAGCCTATTCCTAATTCTAATGAAACTGGAGTATTTTCTGGACAATGGGATATTACAGTTAATCAAGCTGGTTTTAGTTCAACTACTGGTTGGTTGGATGAAAATTACTGGACATCTGGTTCTCCATTTTCTGGTCAGCACAGAAAAGATTATAACTTATTAACAGATGATTTTTATTCTGGATGGTTACAACAGCCAGAAACTTGGCCTGCTGGTCCCATTGATCTAAGGTGGGATAGACAAAGAAGTGTATGGACAGTTCCTAATAGTTATGAGTTTGCTTTTGTTGATTTAGAAACTGGTATTGGTGGTTTTGCTAGTGGTGATGGATTTGTTAGAAATTATACTGATATGTATGATGCTGCTGGAGAGCCAATATTTACAGATGTAACTGTAGTCAATCCATTTGAAGATGAAATACCTGCTCAAAGTATTATTGCTTTTTATAGTAAAAGATTTGGGACATGGTTCCCTATCCAGTATTGTTGTGGAACTACTACTCCAAGTCCTCCACCTCCTCCACCTCCTGAACCTACCGGATGCTTTGACTGCAATGGTCAAGGTGCTTGTTTTTGGGAGTGCCAAAATGGACAATGGATGCAACTAGGTGAGTGCCCAGCTAGTGCTAATTGTAATTGTATTCCTCCCGGTAATTGTAATAACTGTCCCGGCGATTTTGAAGGTAAGGTAGCGGCTGGACTTTGTAT
>Ga0164321_10000088_pt1 | contig 12735 bp, 10 predicted proteins | sample GuaBasSediGuay12_FD_121799 | JGI IMG/M metagenome (GOLD analysis project Ga0164321, IMG submission 121799) | Subseafloor sediment microbial communities from Guaymas Basin, Gulf of California, Mexico - Guay12, Core 4567-28, 21-24 cm | ecosystem: Environmental > Aquatic > Marine > Hydrothermal... | reverse complement strand
GTACGTTAAACTTGTAATGCAAGGCTAAAACTATCAACAAGAAAAATAATATTACAATAATTGTAAAAATAATGGGCTCAACATCTAATATCATAGGTAAAAGTAAACCAGAAGGATAAACAGCAATACTATTTTCAAAAAGATATAATTTTTCTAATAGAAATGCTCCTGCAAAACCTGACATGAGTCCGATAAACCCAATTACTGAACTTAATTGCCCCTCACCTATTCTAAATAATATTCCAGCTACACATCCACCAGCAAGGATCATTCCAAAACCAAAGATCAGACCGCCTATAATGTGGCGCTCAAGGATTAATGGTGCTTTGAAGAATGCAGGATTTACTCCAACATTTTGTAAAAGATTGAAATTTTCTATTAATCCAGAAAATACTGCTATGTTGAATAGTATTGTTGAAAAAAGAATAGCAGCAATTAAGCCTACCATTCTTCGGTGATTATTAAACAAAAAAGATTCCGTAAGAATTAGAGTCATGCAGAATTGGCTTCTCTGAAAAATAAATCCAAGAACTGTACCTATGACGAAAGCAATGATAAGAACAATTATAAAATCCATAATTATCAACTAAGTCAAGCTAAAAACTTCATCATTAGTTTCAAACAAAAATAGGCACCAATTATAATGAAAATCGTTACAATTATACTGGCTGGGACGAAAAGAGGTGTTCCACCCAGACTGTGTATTATATTGCATCCATTGGCCATTGAGACTCCTAGTCCCATGAGAAAACCACCTAATAGAGATCTAAAAATATCCGTACTTCTCGGCTTTCTAATTTTGAAATGTCCACTTGTGAGGGCAGAAACCAAAGAACCTATAACGGTTCCAAAACCCCACATACCAGAAATTAGGATAATCTTCCAAAGTTCACCTGACATATAGTGCTGAAAAACTAAAGGAAGAGACAAAAAACTTGATACAAGAAATTTGAAAGGTAGTAAGAAAGCGGCCGCAGCAGCAGCGGATGGTGCGTATGGAGCAATCAAAACTAAACTAATAAAATTGACAAATGCTATTAAAAATGCTGATATTAATGGATACCTCAACCAGTTACCATTCAAATTTTATTCACTTACTATGAACTATTTTTCATATATCCATGTACTATAACATAAGAATTCTTTTCTCTTAATGTAGACGAAATAATGTATGCTAGGAACTTTTTTCCTCTCGACATAATATTTTTTGTATAATACTAAAGTCTGAGCCACATATACTAAATCAATGAAAACTTTCCTAGAATTAATCATTATTCTATTTGTTCTGATTTTTTTCTTTTATAAATTCTATAATCTTAGGGCTTCCATCAGACATCTTAATGCGAGTATCCACATAAAAGAAACCATGTTTATTTCTAATTGGATCTACAACCAATGCAATGACATATGAAAACTGTTGTAGAGTCAGCTGAGTTCTAATATCTACATCAGAGAGAAATACTCCTAAATCAAGATGTGAATGATACCACCCAACAATATTTCGATTTTTGTCTTCCCTCATCATTTTATCAATTATTTCTGCTAAGTCACTAGGATCTAATGCGACCTCAGCATAACCTGCATGAGCCGCTCGTCCTGGGATAGCTTCCTCGATTATCACAGTCTTACCATGAACTCTGCCAGTGAGTAATCCAACAACCTCTTCATCAGGTATGTCATCTCTATCGATCTTAGACTTTGCACGTTTCATAATTTCTTCTATAATGTCTGGAAGAATACCGATTTTCAAATCTAATGGCTCTTCGGCCTTGTAAATAGTAACCTGTGAGGTGATAGGAGGAGGCATATTGATCTTGCGGGTTGGTATGTGTCCTTCAAAAAATTTATCAAAATCCCTAGCCAACCTATTGTTAGAGACTATTATTTCATCAATTTTGGCTTCTAGCTCTCCGACACTATTAGACACTACTAGAATTTTATTTTCGAAATATTCTTTAAAATCTACAATCCTTGACTCTAAGGAATCATGTAGATCATTGAGTCTGCGTAGATCAGATTTTAATGATGATACTTTATTTTCATATCTTTCAAATTCTGAAGTAAGGTCCTCTAATTTTTCAAATTCGGAAGGTCTTTTTTTAACTTTCACTCTTCTTTCTTTTTTTTTCTTCACAGTACTTTTTGATCTTAAATCCTTACTTCGGTGGGGTTTTGTCACTTCATTCCACCATTAATCATTAAAGACGTAGACGCATTTTAATTCAGTCTTTGATATATAACTATAAGACTAAAGTTCAATTCATAAAAACTATCAAATTATTAGTTGATTTGTGATGCCCCACATCTTCAATGTACGTAATAAGAATCTAAATGGGGAAGAAAGACTAAGGATATCAGAACCATTCTCAATTCTCTCACATTCTGAATTGAAAAATGGAATGAATTTAATAGACTTAGGTTGTGGAACGGGTTATTATACAATACCAGCCTCACATATAGTGAAGAATGGATTGATTTATGCAATAGATATTCAGACGGAAATGTTTGAAACGCTTCATAAAAAATTGAATAAACTTTCGATAAAGAATATCCATGTTATAAGGTCAGAATTGCATAACTTGCCGATAAAGGGTGAAAGTCTAGACATAGCATTATTGATTAATGCACTACATGAACTTCACGATAGACAATCATTTCTTGAGGAAATATGTAGAATTCTCAAAAATAATGGAAAGATATCGGTTGTTGATTGGAAGAAGGTAGATATGCAAGAAAAAATTGGTCCACCACTCCAAGAACGTATCAGCATAATTCAAGCACAGAGGATTCTCGAAAATCAATATTTCAAGCTGATTAAAAGATTTTCAGCAGGTCGCCATCACTATGGACTTTTATTCACTAAGAAATAAATACCATAAAAGAAGTAATATTATTTATCAGCGAATTTGACCTATTGTAAAAATTTATATCTTTATTTTTTCCCGTTAATGATTAGAGCTCTAATAAAAAGCCATTTAGACAAACTGATTCTCCATGAAAGGCATAAGAGCCTTTATTATATCGTTGAATCGTGGTACTGTTTCCAAGCTTTCAATCATGCTCAACTTAACCCATTTGTGTTCAGTGTGTTCCCAATCTAACTTGATAATTGGGCTATCTGTCCTAAATAAAAATGGGTATACGACGGCCTCATTATGAGCATCTACATCAATCAGGATTGGAGGCACTGAGCCAATGAGTTCTATCTGATTTTTTTGTAGATCTGTTTCCTCTACTATCTCTTTGAATGCTGTTTCTTCAGGGGTCATACCCTTTTCTATTCTTCCAGCAACTCCACACCATAGACCTCGATTAATATTGACTTTCTCGCTGCGTTTCAGCATTAGGAGCAAGCGATTCCAGGTAATTAGACAAGTAACTGTGTCAAATCTTCTTTTCATCTAAACACCAATTCGATTTAGTTCTAGATCATCAAAATTTTTTTGATTGCACTATTTGATATAGTCTCAAAACTAACTTATCTATCCTCAGTATATGAAAATACTCTGGAGAATGGGCTGAATGACATGACTAAAGTAAGAGTTTCTAAAGGAAGGAGAAAAAAGACTGTTGAGGTAGACCAACTAGATGTGTTAACCAGTCTAATAGATCGCAGTCATGATATGTGCCCAATTTGCAAAGAATTATTCGATCAGATAACTTGGGATTTCATAACGGAATTCGAAAAAGTTATTGACATTAAGAAAAGAAAGAGATAGACGTGAGAGATTAATAGATAAATTCTCGTAAGTAATTTGATAAATTGAGTTCAACATGTCAAGTGAGAATACACAGCGATTTTTAAGTTTAGCCATAGTTGTTACAATGAGCATATCAGTATGGTCAGGATATCTATATTCACAGACTTATAGAATATCACAAGAATCAAAATTAGAGCTTGAAGTAACGAAACAAAAACTTGTAGAAGTTGATGAGCTTTTAAGTGAAGTAAACTCAAAACTTGAAACTGCAAATGAATTATTTTCTGAAGGCACACGAAGACTGCAGAATGCAGATGATATTCTGAAAGATACTGAAGATTTGCTGGCGGAGGTGATTAATTATACTATAATAAACGTGAACTTTATCGATCTTCAGCAAAAACCAGAAATCCATTATTTGAATGGTGAAAAACTACTTGCGTCAAAGCTTTCATTGGAGATTGCATCACCATCCAAATATCCAATATACTATGAATCAAGTATTGTAGATGTTGCAGAGTGTATTATTGAAGTGAATGATCAACCACAAAGATTCACTGAATTCGTTAGGATATCAAATGTCCAGATTAATACGGAAATACCTGATTGGGATGAAGATGTAAAAGCTTTGGGAACCGATAATCCAAAAGTAGCTCTATGGATTGGTCTCAGAGGCTTAGCGTTTCAAAGACAGGGGATTTTACTTCCTGAACCTTATGATGACAATCTAGTATCAATAAAATTGCAAATAAAAATTGTACAAGCACATACCGATCTAGTAATGAATCAAAAGACTATCAACATTAACTTCCAGCTAAGTCCAGAAGCTCAAAGATCAATAATAAGTTCAAATTAAGCATGTGAACTATATTATCTCTTATAACTGGTCTATACTTAATAATTTGATACAATCTGAAGTATATTTTGATATTTGACCTGAAGAAAGATATCACATAATATTTATTAGAATGATAATGACCCTATTAGCAAGCTCTATCTCAGAAGCCATCACACTCATGTGAAGAGCTTTTTCTTCGATTAGGAGCAGGTTCTATAATTGAGTAAAGAGATTAAAAAGAAAGATGTTACCTTCGAACACGAATTGATGCCGAAACACTCAATCATAGCTAAGAAGGATATGGAAATATTACTTAAAAAATATCATATTCAACCAAATCAACTTCCCTCCATACTTGTTTCGGACCCAGCCGTAGAAGCACTCGAAGCAAAACCTGGAGATGTCATAAAGGTAATAAGAAAAAGCTCAACAGCTGGAGAAATATTTGCTTATCGTTATGTTGTTGAAGATTAATTTGAGGTAATATTCAATGCAGAAAACTATATCTGATTTACAATATTGGAGTATTATGAAGAGCTTCATAAAGGAAACAGGGCTGGTAAGACAGCATGTAGATTCCTATAATGATTTTATTGATTCTGGTCTTCAGTCAATAATCGATGAAATTAAAGAAATACCAGTAGAGGTTGAGGAGAATCCATTCACTATAAAACTCGGGAAGATTGAGATCGGAACTCCAAGAGTAATGGAAGTTGATGGTTCAGAAAGACGTGTCTACCCGGCAGAGGCACGAATCAGAAACCTTACTTACGCTGCACCATTAAATCTTGAAATGACTCCTGTAATCGGAGAGAAAGAAGGAGCAACAGAACTTGTGTATATAGGCGATCTGCCTGTTATGCTCAAGTCAGCTATCTGTCCACTTTCTAGATTGACATCTGACGAACTAATCTCCGTAGGTGAGGATCCACTTGATCCTGGAGGATATTTCACAATAAACGGGTCAGAAAGAGTTGTGGTTGCCCTTGAGGACTTGGCTCCCAACACTGTTCTAGCCGATATAGAGAAAGTTGGATTACATCCCAACTATAAAGCAAAGATATTTTCAACAACAGTTGGATTTAGGGCTCGAATAGAAGTTACTATAAAGACTGATGGTGCGATCTATGTCTCAATGCCTGGACTGCCAGCAGACATCCCATTTGTTGTAATAATGAAAGCCCTTGGAGTTAATACAGATGCAAAAATTGCTGAGATTATATCCATTGACGAAGAGATTCAAAGTGAGCTAAAGGAATCATTCGAAAAAGCCTTGGATGCTACATCAACAAATGACGCATTTTTATTCATAGGAAATAGGCTTGCTCCAGGTCAAATAGCTGAATATAGAATCAAGAAAGCTGAAACAGTAATAGATCGTAACTTCCTTCCACATCTTGGCAGAACACCAGAAAATAGACTCGAAAAATCCTACTTCTTATCTGAAATAGTGAGCAGATTAGTTGAGCTTAAACTTGGAAGACGTAGTCCTGACGATAAGGACCATTATGCAAATAAAAGACTTAAGCTCTCAGGATCGTTACTTGCAGAGCTATTCAGAATAACTTTTCGTAACCTAACAAGGGACCTAAAATATCAGCTTGAAAGGTTAACGATAAGACGACCAGTAGAACTATCTATAGCTAATGCAGTGCGTCCTGGAATAATTACCGAGAGAATTCAACATGCTATGGCAACAGGAAATTGGGTTAGAGGTAGAATAGGAGTAACCCAGCTTCTTGATAGGACTAATTTTCCATCAACGCTAAGTCATTTAAGAAGACTTCAGTCTCCCCTTAGTAGAAGCCAACCAAATCTTGCAGCAAGAGACTTGCATCCAACCCATTGGGGAAGGCTCTGTCCCAATGAGACACCTGAAGGATCAAATTGTGGATTAGTCAAGAACTTGGCACTATCAGCAACAATATCCATAGGAACGGATCCCAGAGATATTATTGAGAAAATATCAAGTTTAGATCTTGTTCCGTCAGATAAAGCAGATCGAAAAATCAGGAAGACTGGTGCAAAGGTAATCGTTGATGGAATTATTGCAGGCTACATAATGAATTCTAAATCCTTCACCGAAAATCTTCGAGAAATGAGACGAAGAGGTGAAATAAGCTCTGAGGTTAACATAGCTGTAATAGCTCCTGCTCATGAAAAAGGTGGCATTGAAGTCTATTTGAATTGTGACTCTGGAAGAGTAAGAAGGCCACTTGCAATAGTAGAGAATGGAAAATCGAAATTGACTACAGAAATTGCCGAAAAAATAATTCGAGGAGAGATTAGTTGGTTAGATCTCATCAGGGAAGGAATAATTGAGTATCTAGATGCTGATGAGGAAGAAAATGTTCTCATAGCATTGAATGAATCAAAAATCAATCAGGCAACAACCCATCTTGAACTTGCCCCATATACAATATTGGGCATATGCTCATCATTAATACCATACGCAGAACATAATCAATCTCCAAGAAATGCGTATGAATCAGCAATGGCCAAACAGGCCCTAGGAATCTTCTCGACGAATTTCGACATAAGAGTTGATTCAAGATCACACATTCTTCATTATCCACAGATCCCATTGGTTAAGACTAAACCCATGGAGATCATGAATTTCGATGAACGTCCATCAGGACAAAATTGTGTTTTAGCGGTTCTATCACTAGGTTACAACATGGAAGATTCAATTATAATCAATCGTTCCTCTATTGAGCTTGGACTAGAAAGATCAAGCTTTTTCAGGATTTACGAGGGAGACAGCCGACAGTATCTAGGTGGGTTAAGAGATAAATTCGAAATTCCAGAGCAAGGAACAAGAGGTCATAGAGGTGATCGATACTATAGACTCCTTGAAGAAGACGGCATAATATCTGTTGAGGCCCCAGTTTCAGGAAATATGGTCCTTGTAGGAAGGGTTAGTCCACCAAGATTCCTTGAAGAGTATAGAGACTTTGAAGTCAGAGGTCCAACTAAAAGAGACTCATCAATATGCATGAGACCTTCAGAGTCAGGTGTTGTCGATAAAGTTTTTCTTACAGAGTCAAAGGAAGGAAGCAAACTAGTTAAGGTCAAAATAAGAAATCAACGAATTCCTGAGCTAGGTGATAAATTCGCTTCAAGACATGGTCAGAAAGGAGTTGTCGGGTTACTCGTACCCAAAGAAAATATGCCCTTTACAGAGAGCGGAATTGTTCCTGATATAGTCATCAATCCTCATGCTATACCATCAAGAATGACCGTTGGCCAATTTGTCGAGGCTATAGCTGGGAAACTCGCCGCAATGATGGGCACACAAATAGATGGCACACCATTTAGTAATGATGACCCAGCTAATCTCCAAGAAGGTCTGCTAAAATGCGGTCTCAATTATACAGGTCGTGAAGTTTTCTATAACGGAATCAGCGGAGAAAAAATGGAAGCAGATATCTTTACAGGACTTGTATACTATCAGAAACTTCACCATATGGTTGCTGACAAAATGCATGCAAGAGCAAGAGGACAAGTCCAAATGTTAACGAGACAACCAACTGAAGGAAGAGCTAGAGGTGGTGGCCTAAGATTTGGCGAGATGGAGAGGGATTGCTTGATCGGACATGGTGCCTCAGCCCTCTTGAGAGATAGACTACTCGAAGAGTCTGACCGCTATACAGCCATGGTGTGTGAGACTTGTGGCTTATTTGCATACTATGACTCCAGACAAAATAAATACATCTGTAGAGTATGCGGCGAGAAGACAACAATTTCGCCCGTCTCAATATCATATGCATTCAAACTTCTAATCCAAGAACTCATGTCCTTGGGTGTGGCTCCAAGATTACTAGTACAGGAGCGTGCTTAAACATGTCAACAAATGAGGAATCATACAAAATGGTTGATGGTATAAAATTCTCTCTCCTATCACCTAATGAAATCAGAAAACTATCAACAGTAGAGATACAAACAGCCGACACTTATGACGAAGATGGAGTCCCAATAGTTTCAGGTCTAATGGATGGAAGATTAGGAACGCTTGAACCAAGGCAGAAATGTAGAACTTGTGGTAACACAGCAGTAGCTTGCCCAGGCCACTTCGGACACATAGAACTTGCCGAACCTGTTATTCATGTATCATTTATCAAACTAATTCATCGATTACTGGCAGTCACATGTCGAAACTGTGGGCGAATTCTTCTCTCAGACGAAAAGATAAAGGAGTATGAAGAAAAGATCAAAGAAGTTAAAACCAGATTAAATACAGTCCCTGACTCTCTTTATAAAAAGATCCTAAAACATGCAAAGAAGACCATGGAATGTCCTCATTGTGGAACTCAGCAATATCCAATAGAACTTGTTAAGCCAACCTCATTCCATGAGGCTACTGAAGAAGGCGCACCTAAAATTCCTCCAAGTGCTATAAGAGAGAGATTGGAAAGGATTCCTGATGATGACCTTAGAATTCTAGGCATAGACCCAAAAGTTGCTCGAACAGAATGGATGATTCTTCAAGTACTACCTGTACCACCAGTTACTGTCAGACCCTCAATAACATTGGAGTCAGGGATAAGATCAGAAGATGACCTAACACATAAACTCGTCGATATAATAAGGATAAATCAGAAACTAGGTGAAGCTTTAGAATCTGGTGTACCAATAAACATAATCCAAGAGCTTCATGATCTTCTTCAATACCATGTAACGACATACTTTGATAATGAAGTCTCAGGATTACCGCCAGCAAGACATCGCTCAGGAAGGGCTCTCAAGACAATATGCCAGAGATTGAAGGGTAAGGAAGGACGATTCAGGGGCAACCTCTCCGGCAAACGTGTAGACTTTTCAGCAAGAACTGTAATTTCCCCAGACTTGAACCTAGACATAAATGAGGTTGGGGTTCCAATAGCACTGGCGTCAAGGTTGACAGTTCCAGAAAAGGTGACTGAATGGAATCTAGAGAAAATGAAGCAACTAATACGGAATGGTCCAGAGCAATATCCTGGGGCTCTATATATAGTTAGAACCGATGGCAGAAGAATAAGACTGGAGTTTGTACCTGAAAGAGAAAGTATAGCAGAAAGTCTACAGCCAGCATTCGTGGTTGAGAGACATATAAAAGATGGTGATATTGTCCTATTCAATAGACAACCTTCACTTCATAGAATGTCTATCATGGCTCACTCAGTGAAGGTTTTACCTTTTAAGACTTTTAGATTGAATCCATGCGTCTGTCCACCATACAACGCCGACTTCGATGGTGATGAGATGAATCTTCATGTTCCACAAGGAGAAGAGGCGAGAACAGAAGCAAGCCTTCTCATGCGAGTACAAGATCAGATACTATCTCCTAGATATGGAGGACCAATAATTGGAGCAATAAGAGACCTACTAACCTCATCTTTCCTATTAACAGCTAAGAAGACGTTCCTAACTAAAGAGAAGGCAGGAAGACTACTTGCTGCAGCAGGATATGTCGGAGATCTTCCTCCGCCAGATGTAAAAGGACCAAATCCGTTATGGTCTGGAAAATCAATATTCAGCACCTTCATTCCAGAAGGTCTTAATTTCACATCAAAATCGAATCTCTGTAGTGTATATAAATGTCGAGATTGTCGTAAAGAAAAATGCCAACATGATTCCTACATAGTAATAAAGGATGGTAACTTGAAACAAGGCGTAATCGATAAGAATTCAATTGGAGCCGAGAAATCTGAAAGTCTATTCCATAGAATTGTAAAAGACTACGGATCGACAGTTGGTAAAGACTTCCTCAATTCTATAACAAGACTCCTAGATAGATACATGACACTCAGAGGATTTACTTACGCCTTTGATGAACTTGCGATATCAGATGAAGTTCACCAAAAGATTAAAAAGGCAACTGAAAAGGCTGAAGAAAGAGTCAATGTTTTAATCGAGAGTTATAAAAAAGGAAATCTTGACAGATTGGCTGGTCAGACCATAGAAGAGAGCCTTGAGATATACATTATGAACGAATTATCAACGGTCAGAGACTTGGCTGGACAATATGCTGACAGCTACTTCCCAGAAGATAATGAAGGCATAATAATGGCCAGAGCAGGGGCAAGAGGATCTATGCTGAATATTGGCCAGATGACAGCTTGTTTAGGTCAACAATCAATCCGAGGAAAAAGAATTCTTAGAGGTTACCGTAATAGAACTTTACCTTTCTTCGAAGCGAATGATGCAGGTGCAGAAGCTCGAGGCTTCGTATATGCTTCATATAGAGATGGTCTCAATCCAACAGAATTCTTCTTTCATGCTGTTGGTGGTAGAGAAGGGCTAGTTGACACTGCTGTCAGAACTCAACAAAGCGGCTACATGCAAAGACGATTAATCAATGCATTGGAGCATATTAGAGTCGAATATGACGGAACGGTGAGGGACTCAACTGGAAATATTATACAATTCACCTATGGTGAAGATGGAGTCGATACTACCAAAAGCGACCATGGAAAAGCAGTTAACATTGAACGATTGGTCGATAGTGTGAGATTATTTTCTGCCAAAGGAGCAATTGCGGGTAAAAGATACATAGAATCGAAAATAGATTCGATTTCAAATAAACTTCCTCAGAGTCTAGTTGATGAATTGAGGAGAAATCTTCAAGGAGCCAAACTAACACGTAAAAATGTCGATCAAGCCATAAGTCTTACTTTAGATAGTTATGTTAGAGCTCTTATTGAACCTGGAGAAGCTGCTGGAATCGTATCGGCACAATCAATAGGTGAACCAGGTACCCAAATGACTCTAAGAACTTTCCACTTCGCTGGGGTAAAGGAACAGAACGTGACGTTAGGCCTTCCAAGACTTATAGAGATAGTTGACGCCCGAAAAATACCATCAACTCCAACTATGACTATCTATCTTGAAAAGAAATACAGGAACAGAGAAAAAGCTGAACAAGTTGCAAATGCTGTCACGCACACAATATTAGAAGACATAGCTGATAGTATAGTTTCGGACATAGCTAAGATGAAGGTAATGGCTAAACTCAATCCCAATACAATGAAGGACCGTGGTATAACACTCCAAGAGGTTCGAGAAGCTCTAAAACCTCCGAACAGCCAAGTCAAGATAGATAGATATGACGTAGAAGTAACTCCTAAGGAGATGGAAATCCCTCAATTCAAACGGTTTACGGCGCGACTTAGACAATTCAAATTGAAAGGTGCTCCATCGGTAAGAAAGGCCCTTGTATTAGAGGATCAGGGTGAATGGATCATTAGGACTGAGGGTTCTGGTCTAGATGTTGCATTAAACCAACCAGGGGTAGACAAGACAAGAACAATCTCAAATAATGTTCATGAAGTTGCAGAGGTCCTCGGAATAGAGGCTGCTAGGAATGTTCTAATTAAGGAAGCAATGTCTGTCCTTGATGAACAAGGATTAGATGTTGACATTAGACACGTGATGTTAGTGGCTGATATGATGACAAACTCAGGTGTGGTACTTCAGGTAGGAAGACACGGCATCAGTGGTGAGAAATCATCTACACTTGCTAAAGCAGCTTTCGAGATCACGATTCCAACTATAGTTGATGCAGCAGTAAAAGGAACTACAGATATGCTAAAAGGTGTAGCAGAGAACGTAATAGTTGGAAGACAGGTACCTATGGGAACGGGACTGATCGATGTCTACATGTCTATGCCAGAAAAGGAGAAAAAATGATGGATTTCAACAAACAAATAAACATAACTTTGAAGAGTGGTAAAACAGAGTTTGGATGTAAAAGTGCATCAACAGCAGCGAAGCAAGGTAAGGCAAAACTGATAATCCTAGCGTCTAATTGTCCAAAAGAATACAAGAATGAAATCATGAGAGATGCGAAGAATTCAGGTATATCGACATACACGTATGATGGAACTAGTATGGAGCTTGGCAGTGTTTGCGGGAAACCATTTATAGTCGCTGCCTTAACAGTTAGAGAACCTGGAAACTCAGAAATACTAAAATTGGCTGAAAAAGAAGATGCAATCCCAAAGGATTAGGCTCAAAGGCGAAGAGATGCGGCTCATAGCCCTTTTCGAAAGTATCACAGGGGCAACATCTCAAGATTGTCTAATTGATGAAGAAAATGATAGAGTTATCCTCATTGCTAAAAAAGGTGAGATGGGTTTGGCTATCGGAAAAGCTGGAAGGAACATAAACACCCTCAGAAAAATGACTGGTAGGAATATAGATGTAGTTGAAGCTGCC
>Ga0164321_10000087_pt1 | contig 12826 bp, 12 predicted proteins | sample GuaBasSediGuay12_FD_121799 | JGI IMG/M metagenome (GOLD analysis project Ga0164321, IMG submission 121799) | Subseafloor sediment microbial communities from Guaymas Basin, Gulf of California, Mexico - Guay12, Core 4567-28, 21-24 cm | ecosystem: Environmental > Aquatic > Marine > Hydrothermal... | reverse complement strand
GCACCGGCTCCTGCCCCAGCACCGGCTCCTGCCCCTGGCGGAAATAATCCGCCAATGCACACTCAAGAGCAACTCAACTCGGTTGTTGCTCGCGAGCGCAAGAAGATGGAGGATTCCAATAAGCAGCAGAATTCGGACTTGCTTAATCAGCTTAACATGCTGAAGACCAAAGCCAACATGACTGAGGAAGAGCGCGGCGAGCTTGAAACTCAGATTGAAGAGTTGAACAGAAAAGTTTTCAGTGCTGAAGAACTGTCAGCTAAAGACAAGAAAAAGCTCCAGACTCAGTACGATCAGGAAAAAGAAGAACTCACCGGCCAGCGCGACCACTGGAAGAATGAGTACACCGAGGCTATACTTGGTCGTAGTATTACAGACGCAGCGGTCAACTCCGAGGCATTCAATCCTTCCCAGATTGTCTCGATTATTAGACCGCAAACTCGTCTTGTCGAAGATAAGACAGAGGACGGAAAAGTCAAGGGTTATATCCCAACGGCTTCCGTACAGTCGAAAGACAAAGACGGTAACGACGTTACACTCGACGTTCCCGTTTCAAAAGCCATCGAAATGATGAAGGAAGATCCGTCTTTCTTTAACTTGTTCAAAGGTAAGTCCCTTGAGGGACTTAACTCTGACAATGGCGGTGGCGGAGGATCTCCTGATCCTTCAAAGATGTCAATGGAACAATACGCAACATGGCGCGCCAAAGAGAAAAAAGCTGGCCGCTTGTAGTCTGTAAAACTAAAAGGAAGTATCAATCATGAAAATTCAAATGATTGTCCCGTTCATCAACACGTTCGATAATGATAATGACGCGCTCATCCCTGAAACATGGGCACGTGAAGCTCTGGTCGTTCTGAATGAAAAGACCGTTATGCACCCTCTGGTGTATACTGACTACGGTAAAGAAATTAAGCGTCAGGGCGATATCGTCCATACGCATCGTCCGTCCAAGTTTGAAGCAGAACGTAAGGTTGATGGCGATGCTATCACCAAGCAGAACGCTGAAAGTACTGACGTTCAGATCCGTCTTGACCATCACCTGCATACCTCTTTTATCATCTATGATGGTGAAGAGTCCAAGTCCTTCAAAGAGTTGGTGGAACTCTATCTTGGACCTGCAATGCAGTCGATTGCTCAGGAAGTTGACGAGATCATCTGTGCGCAGAAGTACGCGTTCCGTACGGCTATGGTTGGTAAGCTCGGCACAGCTGCTACTAAGTCTACCCTGATTGGTGTCAACAAAGAGTTGAATACTCTGCTTGCACCATCAGACGGTAAGCGTTACTTTGTCATGGGACCATCCATGGAAGCTGACCTGCTTGACGTTCAGCTCTTCACTGACGCAAGTCAGGTTGGTGATGATGGTACTGCATTGCGTGAAGCTTCCCTCGGGAAGAAGTTCGGCATGTGGAATCTCATGTCGCAGAATATGCGTTCTGTTGCTGCAACTGATAGTGCTGCTGCTGCTGTTGATAACGGTGGTGGTTATGCCATCGGTTCAACTGTCATCACAATCGACGGAACCACTGGTGATACCATCGCTATTGGTCAGTGGTGCACAATCGCTGGTGATATGCAGCCTCGTCAGATCACCGCTGTTTCCGGTACGCCAGTCACTCAGATCACGCTTGATAAGGGTCTGACTGCCGCAGTTGTTGACGATGCAGTCGTGACGGTTATGGACCCAGGCGCAATTGATCTAACTGCTGGGTATGCTCAGTACTGGACCAAGCGTATGGTCGTTGATGGTTTCACCATCGCCCCTCAGCAGGGTCAGTTGGCTTCTCTCGCTACCGGTACTGCACCTTATGGTGTAATTGGCGGTAAGAACAGCACGACCAGCCTCAAGCTCGACCGCGGTCTTGAAGCCGGTGTTGTTGATGACGCAACTGTCAATCTTGGTCCTGCTGGTGAATATGGTCTTGGCTTCCACAAGAATGCCATTGCCTTTATCAGTCGTCCTTTGGCCTTGCCGAAGCTGGTTAATGGTACCTCCACACGTTCTGCTGTCATGAATTTGAATGGCCTGAATGTGCGTATTACTATGACCTATGATGCTGACTACCAGGGTACTGTTGTTACCATCGACTTGCTCGCTGGTGTCAAGGTCCTCGATACCAATCTTGGTGTCCTCGTCTGCGGATAATTTATCGCCGCCGCCGCAGGGGAGGTAGGTGTAAAAACCTATCTCCCCACTTTTACTAGATAAATGAGGGCTATCATGGATTGGCAAGCAATAATTACCAATCTGGGTTTCCCAATTGCTATGTGTATCTATCTTGTTATATCTGATCAACGTAGCAGGAAACGGCTGGAAGACCGTGTCGTGCAACTTGAGAAGAGGGCTGACCAGCGTTCAGAGGAATTACTCGACGTTGTTAAGCAGAACACATCAGCAATGGTTACCCTAAATAGTTCGTTAAAAGGCAGACCTTGTCTACATAACGAACCGAACCCAATGGGCGAGTCATAATGACTAATCATAGAGAGATCCAGAGAATCATTTACAATCTGAAAAGGCAATGGGGCACACCCATGACCTTGAAGAGAGAGACAACGTCTCTTGATGTAGATACCGGTGTGGAAACACCGACGGTAACAGCCACTGTTATTATCAATCGCGGTATTCTATTACCTCGTAAGATGTCTACAGATTTCTCTTATGATCTCTCTTATATTGCATCTAATAAGAACTTCACTTATGGTGGGTTCTTTGGAAAGACATCACGTCTCATACTTGTAGATGCCAGAGATCTTGGCAAATATGTTATTGCAAAGCAAGATTTTATTATCATTAATAACAAGCGATACGTTATTAATGACTTCGATGAGTATGACCATGGTGCTGCCGTTATTGCATATATGATTACGGTCACGAATGTGGAGGCCGATCCGGATGTCGTATAATGTCAACTGGAACAAATGGATTGTCGCCTCAACTATTAAGCACTTCAAAGCAATTATTGATGCTGTAAGCATTGACAATTTTATTGAAGGAACATCAACTCGTGACCTCACAACAGCCGAGTACGTGGAAATCCGCGTCGATGGCCCTTATGCTGACGAACGATCAAAGAACGATTACATTTTGAGGATTGAGGTTAATCTGCTCGTGCAGACAATCATCAATCCTAAGAAGAATATTTATAGACACGCGGAAGTACAAGGCATCTGTATGGGTGCCTTTACAACTATTCCGGTATACAAACTAGGAAACGAAGTCGCAGACGATAAGTCGCAGATAGGGTGCTTAGAACTTAATACCGATGAGCCTCGGGATCATGTTATGTCGCACAACTTCGGACAAATCGAAATCGACATCAAACTTCAGCAAGCTACTGTTGAAGGTCACTATAAAATTGAACTCGAAGGTTAAATCATGAACTTGATATTCCTCCCAAGTGTACCCTTCATCAATACGTTTGCTACTATTGATCTGAAGAAAGTCACTATGACAATCAAGGATGGTGCTACAACGCCTGAAGAAGTTGAGATCAAGATTGGAGAAGGTAACTTCACTTGGACTGAACGTGTTGAGCGTGAGTACGAACTTGATCGTGGAACCCTCGATAGTGTACGTAACGGCGATGAAACTCCAATGGAAGTTCGTTTTGACTTCAAATGGGAATTTATCAAGGCTAAGACTGCTGATGTCGTTCCTACAATTGAGGAAGCACTCAAGCAAATCGGTCAAGCCAGTTCATGGGTAACAACGTCCTCGGATGCTTGTGAACCATATGCTGTTGACATCGAACTCTTGAATGCACCTGCATGTACCGGTGAACAGAATGAAACAATCACGTTTCCTGATTTCCGGCATGAAGAACTCAGTCATGATCTTCGGAATGCATCTATCAGCTGTAATGGCCGGTGTAATGCGCTTGTTCCGACGATTGTGCGCTCGACAGCTTAAGCGTCGGTGGCGGCTGGCGATAACCCTCTTACTTTAAAGGCGATAAAAGTATGAAATTCCAAGGTATACAGATTAACCCACCTGAACCCAAGGTTCTGGTAATTCCACACAACGGTATTGATGTAGTTTTTCAGGCACAACACGTTGACGACTATAGTGCATTCGATGAACTTGTACCCAAGCCAATCCCGGTTAAGGTCAGAAGTGCTGATGGTACTGAGAAGATTGATTTTGATGATAAAGCCTATCAGAAAGAAGTAGATGATTGGTCAAACAAACGATCTAACTGGATGTTCATTAAATCCCTCGAAGTGTCTAAAGGCATTGAGTGGGATATTATTGACATGAAGAAGCCAGACACTTGGCTTAAGTTTGATCAAGAACTGAGTAATGCCGGTTTCAATGGACCTGTTATTGAACGTGTCAAGATGCTTTGTTTCCAAGCATGTGGTCTAGATCAATCAATGATTGACGAGGCCACGGAACGTTTTTTAGCTGGTCGGGCTCAGGAGTCCAACAGCGAAACATCCCAAGATTCAGAACAATAGACTATACGATATGGCGGTCCTGTGAGCGCATGGGTATCCGCCCACCGTATATAAATGAATCTTGGGACGATTGCAGTTCCTGGGGCCAAGCACAATTAATCGCTTACGAGCAATTAAGAGAAAACGAAGAAAGTGAAGCTATCAATCAAAAGGGACTTTAGACATGCTCAGCGGAGAGATTCCGCTGTTTTAAAGAAGCATGTCCACGCCCAGCTTAAGAAGCTGTGGCGGCACTGTGTACGTGCCTTTATAAAAGAAGCTTCAATGCATATAGCCATCGACACAGGGATGTCGATGGCTTCAATGATGCCGCTTGCTGCTAAAGTCCAGTTAGCCACTTTTCTTCGTTCTAAAATTTCTGGTTCTTCTGGTGGGACGAGAAGAGGCTATACTGACATGAATTACAATTATAGCCGTAGTCAGCAGAAGTCAATAGCACATGGTCAGCGATTAGGCTCAAAAGCATATGATCTTTCTTTTGGATCAACGCTTAATCCACATATGACATTTGAATTTGATATAGTAGTCCTCCAGCATCACCTACACGAGAGCTCTGCTAATTATAAGCAAAGCCATCATTGGGAATCATTAGACCGTGGCAAGAAAGCCTTTCTAACAGCCTGGAACAATCTACATAGTGAATATGTGAATCCAATAGAGATCAATCGTTGGATCTTAACAGGAGTATGGCGCAGTGCCAAATAGCGACAATATAAGATTAGACGGTGACCCTAGTGGTCTTGTTCGGGCTTTAGATCGTGCTGTTAATGCTTGGAATAGCTATAATAAAGCTCTTGAGATTAATGCGAAGGCAATGAGTCTCAACCTTGAAGCTACAAAACATGTAACTGCTGAGCTTCGTGGTTATTCTAATAGCGCACGTGCTGCTGCTGATCAACAGCAAAGACTTAATCGATCCGTTGCTACGTCTAAGAAGAGCATGGACAGTACTGCACGTAGTACTAAGAAGCTAGCTTCGGATACAGATGCTGCTAGAGCAAAGGCCGACGCATTAGCGTCTGCTTTTACACGTACGTCTACTAAAGCTAAGCAAGCAAATAGTAATGTTTTACAACTCGGTATCTCATTGAGTGGTATGGCAAGACTTGTTGGTGTCCAGCTTGTACATAGAGCAATCTCTGGTATAGCTCGCGCATTAGTTGAAAGTGCCCGTGAAGCTATTGAACTGCAGAAAGGGCTTGCTGAAATCCGTACTATTTCGCAAGAGAACCAACTTTCTCTGGACCAGTGGCTCGTAGGTGTTAAGGCACTCTCAAATGCTTATGGCGTTGATCTGAAGGATCAAGTCGAAGCAACTTATCAAACACTATCTAATCAGGTAGCTGAAGGTGCTGAAACATTTTCTTTCTTAGCAGATGCGAATGATTTTGCTGCTGCAGCGGTGACGAGTACCACGGACGCAGTGAATCTGTTGACTGGTTCTCTTAATGCATATGGTCTTGGCACTGATCAAACGAATCGTGTTGCTTCACAGTTCTTTAAGACGATTGAGCTAGGCCGTGTCCGCGCTAGTGAGATGGCAAACTCATTTGGTGAGTTAGCTGTTATCGGTAATCAGTTATCGCTTGGTCTAGATGAATTACAAGCTGGTGTATCGACACTCACAATCCAAGGTATTAAATATAACAAGGCTGCAACGCAAATGCGTGGTATCCTTGTAAAATTGCTTAAGCCTACTGAAGCTATGAAAGATTTCTTTCGTAGCATTGGTGTTGAATCTGGTGAAGCTGCAATCAAGACTTTTGGTTTCGCTGGAGTCATGGATAGATTGCGAGTTACCACAAAAGGTAGTGCAACTGAGTTAGCTAAATATATTAGCCGTATCCGTGGTTTGTCTGGTGGGCTGGTCTTTACAAATGAAGGTCTAGCAACTTACAAGAAGAACTTAGAAGAGATCAGAAATTCTACTGATTCTTATGGCAAAGCTGTTGATGAAGTTCTGAATAACTCGGGCAAACGTGCAGAAATCTTCTTGACAACAGTTAAGAATGCATTTCTTACCGGTGGCAGTTATTTAGTTGAGTTTTATGCCGAGCTGTTTGACGCGAACACTAACTTCTTCAATGAAGCCGAACGTCAGCGCCGCGAGTTACATCGTCGGGAATCAGTCGAGCGTGATCTGAATAACATCACTAAGGCTTATGACGATGCAACTAAAGATCGCTTAAGAATATATGAACAGGAAGTTGCTGAGTATCGCGCTGCAATGAACAAGCAGGTTGACGCTGCTGTTGAGAGCTACGGGAAAATTCGTGATGAAGCTCTTAAGACTGGTGGTCTGCTCGTTGAGAGTATCTCTGACTCGATTAGTAAATCTACCTCACGTGTAGCAAGTCTCACTAAAGAGATTGAAGATGCAAACAAGCGTATCATTAGTCTTGTTAAAGAAGAAGATCAGACGCTTTTTGAATGGGCACAAGATACACGGAATACTGCTGAGAAGATAGCGGCAATCACTGATAGGATTGCACAGCAGCAGGCTAAGCGTGATGCAGCACTTCGTGCTAATAATAAGAAAGCTCTGGATGAATTTAATAGTGATATACTTAAGTTAATTAAAGAGCGCAAGACGCTTGATGACGAACTGCATAAGGGTAATATTAAAGCCCTCAAGGCTGAGAAGAAACTTACTGAAGAGATTGCTAAAGCCAAACGTGACTCGGCAATCAAACTTGCAAAACTTCAGGAAACGCTTAGCGGTATAAAACCTGGAAAAGGCTCTAGTAACAAACGTAGAGCTACTGAGCGCAAGATCTTTGAAGAAGTTCAGAAGACAAGTGCAAAGGTTTCTGAGCTTGAGAGCAAGCAATCTGAGATTGTAAAGCTTGAACAGCGTAAGATTGATCATGCTAGAACACTTACTGCCGAGATTAATAAGCAGAAGGAAGGCTATGCACAGATAGCTAAGCAGAACGTTACTATTATCAATCAGGAACGCCAGAAGATTGTTGATCAGGAACTTCTGAAAGAAGATCTTAAAGCCCTGATAAAAGACTTTAAGTCTTTTGACATTGGTGAAGCTGCTGCAATTACTGACCCTGATAAGCTTAGGAAAGTAATTGCAGAGCGTCAAGAAGCAGCTAAGAGACTAGCACAATTCCAAAAGGATCGTGGTGTACGTTCTAAGAGCTTACTTGGCCTTGGCGATGCAGCAATCAAAGAGACACAAGTACTAATTGACTCCCTCAAGGTTCTTGAGGACGTTCAGAAACGTCGCACTAAGATTGATGAATTACAGAAGAAACAAGAAGGATTCAAGAAGGCCATTGAGGCTGCTAAGCTTGAAGGTAAAGAGCTCTTAAAATTAAAGACAGCCTATGAGAATGTCAAAGATGCTTTAAGTTCTATAGCTGGTGTAAAATTCACACCTGAGTTTCAAGGCACATTAAATACAATCACAGCCGATCTTAAGAAGTTCTTTGACGAGACAGGTCGTGTGAAGGATAGTAAAGGTGCTCTCGATGCGCTAAATAAAACATTTACTACAGTTTTGAATGCTAGTGGTAATAAAGTAATTCAACCACTTGCTGAGACTATAGGTAATTTACGTCTCGAATTGAGTAAGGTAAAAGGCACTGAGTTTGATATTAATCTCGAAATGGCCATCTATGGTGATAAGCTATTAGATGCACAAGCCAAAGTCGAGGAGCTAAAGAACGGTAACGCTCGTCTCTTAGCTGAGTCTAGAAAACAGATTGTTGCTGAAGATCAGAAGAGACTCAAAACTGAGAACCTCATAAGGGCTCAGCAGTACCTACTTCAGATCCTGAGAGAACAGACGCAAGAGTTACAGAAACAAGCTGTTGCGCCAAATGGCAAGGCACCAGCTCAGCAAGCGTTTGGTGACATTATGCGTGGTAGTGATAATATGTTAGCTCTTCGTCAGAAGGGTGAAGGTGTTGTTAATGCAAAGAGTACACGCAAGTTCTATAGTCAGTTAGTAGCTATGAACGCATCACCACAATCAGTAGTGACCGCGCCCACTGGCGGCACAACCGTTGGTGACATTAATGTAACGATGAATGCAAGTGGTAATTTAGGATATGACGCTGCCGCTCTTGGTGGTGCAATCAAGAGAGCAGCAAGACGAGGTCTAGTATGAGTAATTTCAAAATAGGTGGACGGTTTGTTATTGAACAGTGGCGTGATGGTAAGTTGCTTACTACACGTTATATCAAAAATGGTATAACCACAGGTGGTTTGAATGACTTACTAGGCGTTGCCTTTCGAAACCAATCACAACATGCCAACTGGTATTTTGGTCTGATTGACGGAGCAAGTACCCCAACACTCTCAGCGGCAGACACTATGTCTAGCCACTCAGGGTGGTCTGAAAATATAGACTATGATGAGACATCACGACGTGATTGGGACCCCGTACAGAGTGGTAACGGAAAGATTGTAAATACAGCCTACCCGACGTTCACTATTAATGATACTGTAGTCATTGCAGGATGTTTTATTACCTCCGATAATACAGTGGGTGGTTCAAGTGGTATACTCTGGTCTACAGGATTGTTTTCTAATGGCAACTCAGCCTTAGAAGCTGGTGATATCCTTAAAACCTACTATGAACTTGCGGCAAGTGGATCATGAGTATAATTCTAGAACACCCGACTACAGCACCCACGTTGAGCGTTACTTTACCGAATCCAGAATTCGGGGATACAGAAGCGCCGACGTACGGTAATGTGTTTGGTACGAATAGAAATAATGAGTTATTAAATGCTTATGATGCGGGTCATCCTATAACACGTACACGCGTCTGGCGCATTAATAAGCTAACTAGAGCTCAACGTGATGCACTCCAGAAATTTATTCAGACAACAGCCGGAGACACAATTAAAGTCACCGACTATAACGCAGTTGAGTTTGATGCATTAATAACTAACGAAGATATTGAGTACGTTGTACTCAGAGACGATTGTAATTATGAAGTTACATTACAATTAATGGAAGTATCTTAGTATGTCAGTTACAATACATTACCCTGCAGCGAACCCCACGCATTCAGTAACGTTACGTTCACCGATTTTAGGTGACTCCTTAACTGATAACGTGAAAACAAATATTCATGTGGCTATGTCTGCGGCGACAATAGCTACACGTAGGACACCTATACGGCAAAAGTTGTTGATGACTTTTAGAAATGTCCCTACCGTATGTGATGACCAAAAGTCTGCCCTTGATGACTTTTTGGAAGTTGTTAAGGGTCGTGACGTAAGACTATTGGGGTATAGTATTGACATATGGGTAGGTAAAATCACTGCCAATCCATTAGAAATAACATATATATCACAAGGTCGCGCTGAGTTCACAATCGAGCTTGTTGGTACAAGAGTGTCAACTGACAGATTTTTACGGCTTGAAGATGACTCTGGTTATCTATTGTTAGAAGATGATTATTACTTGCTATTAGAAAAGGATACACCATAATGTCAGACAAAAAACTTACCCAATTAAGCCAGATCGCTGATGGTGATATCGGTGATTCTATACTTGCATACATCGCTTATAATAATTACTCGTACAAAATGACTGCCGAACAGTTGCGTACTTTGTATTTGGATAACTATTATATTGGAAGTCTTTCAGACGGCGAAGTAACTGGCTTTCCGAATCGTACGGATACAGCACTTTCTATTGTTGAAAATACACGTACTTTCATACTTGCACCAACTGGTGCTGACTTTAGCGTAACCTCTGAGTACCGTCAAATTACATTTGATAGTGCTCAGTCCGTTATATGGGACGATACCGAAGGTCTACATTACTTTTATATTGATCCAACAGATGATACACTCAAGGTAACCATGACTTTTGAGGATACAATTATCCTTGGCCCAAAAGTCTTTGTTGCCTACGTCTACTGGGACGCAACAAACAAAGAAACACTCTTCAATGATTGTTTTGACGAGCGTCATGGCCGGGTTATGGACGGTGAGACACACAGGAAGCTCCACTTGGATTTTGGTACAGCATACCGAAGTGGTTTGTCTCTAACGGATATTTATGCAGATGCAAGCGGTGATGACAATACGTCTGCTCAGTTTGGTGTAGCTGCCGGTCAAATTGCTGATGAAGATATTATCCAGAATATAAGTGCAGTAGCTTCTACTACTGGCCTCAAGGTTCTTTACTTTGAGGGCGCTAACGCCTACCCACGTTTTGATGCAATTACCGGTTTTAGTGTGTTAACGACCGGTAGTGGTAGACTTGCATACAACCAGAATAATGGTGGCGTTATGCAGCAGGCTGAAGTTGACGATAACAATTATGTTAACTATCATGCCTTTGCAACAACAACTAATTTTGACCCCAATCGTATGTTTGTTGTACAGGGCCAAGTTGTGTATGGTTCGGCTAATGCAGCGCGCCAGGGTGCAGCAGATGAGATTTACAATCTTACGGTTACATATCTACCGCTCGCGGAGTTCAAGGCTATTGGTACAACTATTTGGCAAACTCGTGACATTTATAGTAATACTGTTAAAGCACGTATTCGTTCTTTTGAAGGGGAGGACTATGCTGATTTCCGTAATGCTGAGATTGGTTCAGGTACCGGTACCTCACCGTCCAGTCATAGTAATCTAACAAACCGTACGGATGTAAGTAGCCATCCAGCAACAGCAATAAGCGTTGACACTACTGCTTTTTCTAAAACTCTCAGCGCAGCTGACACTGACGTTCAGACAGCTCTTAATACACTCGATAGCGCTATAATTTTACGTAAGTTAGCTGAATATGGTATGACGCTTGATGGTACCGTTGATGATACAGCGGCTTATATAGCTATGGCAACTGCACTAGAAGACACTGGTGCTATAATTGAGTCGGAATACGGGGATATACTCCATATTACGGCTACAGTTGAGATCAAAGGGTTCACTTTAATCTTGGTTCCTGGGTCAGAGATCAAGGTAAGCGGCGCGGACGCATCGGCATTTACCACAGGGGCTATTCAGATTGACAACGGCGGAGTCCTCAAGGGCGGCGGTGTCGTGTATACCTCTGGCACGCTAACCCCAGCAGGCGGAAGCCATACCGTTCAACAGATCTTCGGCACAATCGATGACATAACAATCTATAGTCAACTCGACGAAGCCATAATACACCGGCGCGGTGATTGCAAGGTTAGTATCTTCGGCGGCTTTGTCCGGGGTTTCCGTTCGTACCTTTCAACTGATGAGCCTGTTGACCTTGACATCTCATATTACAATGTAGGAATACGCTACACAGACAAAGCGATTCTTATGCCCATCGTTGTTCCTTCGGATTCAAGAGCAGTCAACATCAACCCCGATCTCGATATTGAAAGCCTTGTCAACCTAACGGTGAACGGCAGATACTCATGGAAAAACGGCGCATGGATTGGTAATGTTTTTGAGCTTAGGAATGTTGTTTCTGATGGGTACGTTTCCAAATCTGGTATCTACATTGATAATCTCGGCGCTGAGCAGGATGGCCACGGCGCTGGGACTGCCTGGGAATACCTTGCTTGCCCCGACTTGATCGCAAAAGGGGGCAGTGACTCAGTTCGCGGCTATAACGTCGCCATTGCAACCAATAGTCATAGGGCAGTAGTTGGAGGACGACATATCGGCATAGGCGGCGATCCTAATGTCGTTGTTGTTAACTCTGATGATGTAATTGTCGGCGGTGTGTTGATTGGCGGAACTGTAGGCGTGTCCGTTGGCGAAGACGGGGCACAGGCTGATCGGTGCCTTATATCTAGCGAGATCATAGACGCGACGCAGTCCCCCGTTCAGGTATCGGCAGCAATAGACACCAAGGTGTCAGGCGCTCGCATCCGGGGTGCAGCAGACTCCCCAGCCAATGGTAGTTGGTCTGGCCTCGGAGCAGTGCGGCCAGTGGTTCGCGTGAAACATGAAGAGCACGGAGCCCAAGACATTACTATAGAGAACACGACTATGTCAGGCCCTTTCACGCATGATGTGATTGAAAAAGGCGATGGTATAATTGGTGGTGATGGAGGCTTGCGTGTTGTGAGGTCTAACAACACCTATAACTGCCCGATCATACCCCACACTGAAGCCGAACTACAGAATATTCTAAGCCTCTCCGCACCAGGTTCTGCGCGGTTCACGCCATTGACTACAGTTGCAGCGTCCGGCGGCTATGCCGGGGTTGGTGAAATATCTATTCTTGACGGCGTTGGTACATGGGTACAAACCAGTATCGCAGCCTCGCTTGTGGACTTAGAGGCTCACGTAAAGAGTGGTGACACATTTTCGGACACTGTTAGAAATATGATGATCCTAACATATTTCCGGTATGATTCCTCAATGGTCAATGACTCTTCTCGTTTCGTTCGGTTTGG
>Ga0164321_10000086_pt1 | contig 12856 bp, 15 predicted proteins | sample GuaBasSediGuay12_FD_121799 | JGI IMG/M metagenome (GOLD analysis project Ga0164321, IMG submission 121799) | Subseafloor sediment microbial communities from Guaymas Basin, Gulf of California, Mexico - Guay12, Core 4567-28, 21-24 cm | ecosystem: Environmental > Aquatic > Marine > Hydrothermal... | reverse complement strand
GTTCCCAGAAAATATTTTACGTCAGCTACCTCATCGTATTGGGTGAAGTGACGCATCAAATTCTGATTACTTACGTTATGATGCCGAGATAACGGTATTTAGTCAAGTTTTATGATGAATACTTTAAGCTTGAAACACCCTCGACACTTCTGAGTAGAAAAGAACGTAGTGTCAACAGGTCATCTCAGTTATTGTTTAATTCTACTCCGCGTCTATGAATCCTACTACCGCTAAGGATAGGTACCAGTGAATTCTTTAACCCACGAGGAGTTTTCGAGCGTTCCGCTCAAGTCCTTCCAATCGCTCCTCGCGTATTCCTGTTTTCGCAGCCAATTTCTTCAAGTCCGCATCAATGATCTGTTTCAACACGATTATTCCATTATCGCCTAAAGTCGTCTTCATCTTCTTGTCTACTTCCCTTAAAATCGTGATAGGATAGAATTTCTCCTCCTCAATGATGACTTCTAAGCCTCTTTCAGCAGGATCCTTCCAACTCAAACGCCCGATTCCACGACAATCCGCATACTTTTTTGCTTCAGTCGTAAACTTGGTGTTACAGACAATTAACGCATCAGTGAAATCGATGTCGTGATAACCTAACGTAAAGCCCTCAGTTAAATCCTCGAAGATGGAACGGACTTCCCGAGGAATATCTAGACGCGTCTTGGTGTGGGGGGCCGCGTGATGTTTAACCTCTAGCATAATCGTCTGCGCGTTCTTCCTTAAAACCCCATCCACCTCATTTTCCACACATTTACCCCGCAAGATCCTGTTCCCCTCGACTTCAAAGCCAATTTCGCTCATAAGATGTTGGACAAAAAGCTCCCAATCCGGTTTTGAGCGAAGTAAGCTAATGGCTGACCGTAAATCTCTACGAAGACGAACTTTGGGTTGATAACGCGCCACATAGCGCCGGGCCATCTGAAGAATATTCTTTGTCTGGATCTTATCGTAGAGACGTCCTTCAACTCGATCGGCAATTGCCTTCGCCTCCCCCTTCGAGGCTCCCATTCTGAGGCAGAACGCGACAATTTTTTTCCGATTATAGGCTTCTAAGGATCCATCAAACTTCCTAACGCGAATCATATAGAAAGAAAGGTAAGAACGAGTATAAAACCAATCCCCAACACCTAATCCGAACCTAAACTGTCCTCAAGATTGGAATGAAAGAGGGACGAAGTTAGAGACATCGTGAACCGTGTACCGGAGTCGTTGTACTGATCGTGTGGCCAGCATCAACCACGCCATTCACCACACAATCCTTCCCCTTTTTGAATGCAATAGGGCGAGATAACAGGAGTTACTGGATCATGAAGCGACAGACAACTCAGTTAGCTAAAGAATAGCCAATACGTGGTGTTGAGAGGGCTTGAGATGATGTAAGGTTACAAACGAAAATAGGCTTCCTCAATCTTTGTTATCGCTTCAGTGCTCTCTGCTTTAGCGTATTCCTCAAGGAGATTCTTGTTTAAGGAGAGGAATGCTGGACCCCACTTGTAAAGACGGATAATGTTCTTCGCCTGTTCGATGTGGCCGAGGATGTAGAGGGCAGCCGCTAGGGCTTCGAGAGAACTCAGTTCAAAGAGACGTCCATAATGGACGGGATTCGCCGCTAATAGATAGGGTAGTCGTCTAGTTCTTCCTTTGAGCCGAGAGGAGAAGGCTTTCTTCACCCGCTTCCAAGAACAGTCAACGATCGCCAATCCTCCACGTTCCGCTTGCGTCCTATCCTGCGAGAGCAAGATGGTTGTAGCGAAAGGATTCAACACTATAGCTTGCCGAGGTATGTGATACCGTCGTGTAAGGGAAGTGGCTAAGCGGAAGTGGACTAGTTTCCTAGAAGTACATTTTTTAGGATCATCTTGCTTCATCTCGTAAACGAACAATTTCACCGCGGTTAATGGTTTTTGTGTCTCCACCATCTCGTCTTCACTAGTAGTGGGAGGCTTCATAAAAGAGTTATTCCATTCGTAGCGTTGTTCAATCATTGAAGAGTGGGGATAATCTTCTTAAGGATTGGGAGAACTTAGAGTTAGAAAAGGGAGGAATGTCCTCATGTTCTTGGTTATTAATGTTGTTGGGATTGAAAGGAACAGCGGAAAGACCAGGCTGATCGAAGGATTAGCAAGAGAGCTGACCAAAAGAGATTACAGAGTTGCAACGATAAAACACATCTTCGAAGGTACATTCGACACAGCCCACAAAGACACGTGGAAACACCTTCAGGCAGGAGCTAACCCGGTCATAGTCGTAAGCCCAAAGGAGCTGATTTCGATAAAAACAAATACTGATCCTTCGCTGCACAATGCTTTGCATGAGGTGCCAAGAGAAGTTGACGTTGTCTTGGTAGAGGGATTCAAGAAAGCGGATAATCCAAAAATCCTCGCCGTTCAAAGCCTAAGTCAAGTGGAGGAATTGATGGAACTAGTCACTCAAACTATAGCAATCTCAGGACCCATCACCTCAAAGAAAGATTGTCCCAGCTCCGTTCAGAATACTCCAATCCTTGAACTTGACGAACTTGTAACTCTCGTGGAAAGACTGCTTCTTAACGCTGCTGTGAAACGTTTTCCCGAGCTTGATTGTAAGAGATGCGGTTACAAGACGTGTAATGCCTTAGCCACTGCCGTATTGGAGGGTAAAGCATCGATCAACCAGTGTAAGACCTTGGCTGAAAGCGATGTTGTTCTCACGGTCGATGGTAAACCCATCGCCCTTAGTGAATTCCCCAAGAAATTTGTCAGAAACACTTTGTTGGGAATGATTAAAACCCTCCGAGGAGTCAATGAGGCGCCTAGCACCATTTCGTTAGAAATCGGATTGGATTAGGGTAGAATCCTCTCTGGTGTGCGAGGGAACAGTGTAACTTCCCGAACGTTCTTGATGTCTAAAAGTTGCATGAGAAACCGTTCGATTCCCAGACAGAACCCACCATGAGGGGGAACTCCATACTTGAAGAAATCGGTGAACCACGCCATTGACTCCAAGGTCATCTCCTTTTCCTTCAACTGAGAAATTACGTGATCGAATCGATGTTCCCGTTGACCTCCCGAAGACAGTTCTAATCCCTTATAGAGGAGATCCACACTTCGCGCCCACATGGGCTCGTCTTCGACCCGCATGACATAAAAGGGTTTCACCTTGAATGGATACCGGTTCACGAAAAAGAAGTCGGCACCATACTTTTCCTTCACGTACCTCCAAAGAAGTACTTCTGACTCCCGATCGTAGTCCTCTCCATACTCGATGTGTTTCCCCATTTCTTCAAGGATTTCGTAGATCTGAGGAAACCTCAACTCGGGAAAAGGCTGCTTTGGAATCGTCACCTCTTTGTTGAGCAAAGCCAACTCGTCCATACTCTCGTCCTTAACCTTCTGTAAGGTGGCCACAACAAATTCTTCCTCAATGCGAATCACGTCCGACTCATCTTTCATGAAGGCGAATTCAACGGCGCAAGCCCTATGCTCACACAAATGTCTGGGGGTGTGGCTTGGCTCAGCCCTCCAGTTAGGCCCCAAATCAAAAAGCTTGTCGAATCCAGACGCAATCAACAACTGTCGATGCAGTTGGGGATCTTGCCTCAGGAATGTTGTTTTATCGAAATAGAGTACAGGGAATGCTTCAGCGCCACTTTCCGACGGCGCGCCCATCAGGCATGGAGTGAACACTTGGAGGAACCCATTTCGCCTAAGGTAGTCCTCCATTCCCTCTACAATCTTGGCCTGAATCCGAAAAATTGCAGCGTTTTCAGGCCTTCGTAAATCTAGTACACGCCAATCTAGGCGAGTGTCCAGATTTGACGTAATCTTCCCAGACACGTCGAGGGGAAGAGGGGTTTGGGCTTTGCTTAACACTTGGATCTCCGATGGAATCACCTCTATACCGCCTGGAGCACTTGTATGTTTGACTGCTTTTCCCCTGACAGAAATGACGTCCTCCAAGTTCAAGTCGTCCACAATGGTCAGAAGATTGTTCTCAACGATTCCCTTCTTTAAGATGATCTGAGTCAGTTTTTTGCTGTCTCTTAGGATGATGAATTTAATGTTACCCAAATCTCGTATAGTGCTAACCCAACCCGAGAAAATCTGTTCCCCAACATCAGCTTTCGACGTATGATTCTCCTTCATCAGTGACTAACTCCCTTTCCCATGACTAGAACGACACCTTCCTATTAAAAACATTAAAAATATTCAAAAACGGGTATATTTGCCCGTTGCAACTTCTTAATCACCGTCTAATCATTCGTTCCATTTGATCTTCGTAGGCGATTCGAAGCGTTATCCCCCGGATCTGTTTAGCCAGTTTCTTGAGAATTCGTGATTTCACGGGCAACCGTCTTTGACGACTGGCCAGGATGACTCGTGTTTCGATTGCGCCACCAGGTAACCAGATCTTATTAATGGTGGTTATGATTGCGGGGTCAAAGAGGTTTTCAAGGAACGTCCTTTCATCACCTTGTTTTTCTATGATTCGAACCCGCTTCCCTGTATTCTGGGCTATTTCCCTTAAAATCTGCCCATTATTTTCGCGAAAGGCAGAGTGTTCACCTCTACCAACGACTATGGCTATGACGCTATCTACATCATAGGCGTTGTAAAACTGGATTTTTTGTAGGGAGGGATACTTCTGTTCCAACTCCATAAGTAATTTGGCTATTTGAACGTCGGTTTCTCCTAGCTCTCCCGACTCAATTTTTTTCTGACACTTCTGGCATAATATACCACTCTTTATGCAGAAGCTGCAAAGAGGCATCATCATATTTTTAATTCCCTCTGGAATTGAGGAGTTACACCGTATTTTATTTGAGCTATCTGGTGAGGATTACTTCGATGGTGCTTACGTTTGTTAGAAGTCCGCTTTCTCTGCTGGGTAATTGTTCGGTACCAATTTTCACACGTTTTACTGTGGCATCCAGTATAAATCTACGTCGTATAATCTCTGCTACATCGATTGCTCTACTGACTGCCATACCCCGTGCCTTAATACATACTTCGCTGCTTCCTTCTTGAAACAGAGTCATGCACGCCAGCACATAGTTCATAATGGGTTTCCGTCCAATAAACACCGAATTCGCGTCGTCCTCCACCATTTCAGCCGTCTCTTACGGTATTTCTCTTTTCTTTTATTACCCTCTTATTTATAAATAAATAGTTTCTCTCTGGATGAAATCTGCTTCACTTGGATAAAAATTTTCATTGATATGTGAACTCAAAAATCACTTCACCAAAGGACAATGTATGTCCCGTTTAATCGTTGAAAAAGATCTGCGAGCGAACACCAAAAGTGTGACCCCGAAAAAAAATGGGAAAGAACAGAAAATACCTTTGAGCGTGAAACCTAGAATATCACAAAGTACTTGATTGTGGATGAGCTGAGAAGAATTCTTCATAAAAACGTATTCCTTTCTCAATCGTCTTCTATTGGCTTCGACCATTAGATATACGTCTAAACGACTAGGGATTTTGAAGAGGTTTATTAATCTCCCTAAAACTTAAATAACTATTATTCAATCCAACGATGGAGTAAAAAAATCGATTCCTGAAGAGGTTTTTTCATGCCTATTACAGACATCGTTAAAAGAAGAATTGCCCAGAGACATAAATTATACTTGAAGATATGTCGAAGTTGTGGAGCACGAAACCCGTCTACCAACACCAAATGTAGGAAATGTAGGAAAAAGAATCTTCGTTGGAAGAGAAGGGAATCCGCTAGTAAGTAATATCCAACTAATATCATTCGCCTTTTTTCTGTTTTTCTTGGCTCTTTAGTCTTTGTAATAAAGCACTACCTGCTATACCGATTATTACTAAATTTATGATACCGTTGATAAAGTCTCCGTTTAAAATATTTTGTAAAAGTAAAAACGCAAGAACTCCAATCAGAACCAATAGAACAATATTCACGTTCATGTGAGCATATAGGGATATACTGCTATTTATGCCTTAAAAGCATTCAACCCAACATAAACTAGTTAGTGTTCTCTGTTTAGCTAGCAGATTATTGTTTGTTTTTGTATAGGAGATATCAAATACTTTTAATTTTTTTATGTAATTCAATCAGGGCTTTAGTTGCTTCGTTCTCCTCATTTAAGGCTATGATCTTCATCTGCCCGCTAATCTGCTCATAATTAATGATTCCCTCTTCCACAAGGCTTACGATGATTCGCGCGATAGTAGTTGGAGACATGTTCAATAATCGAGCGAGGCCAGCTTGATTATATAATCGCCCCCGGTGGTCTAGGAGATATTGGACGAGTCTTGTCTGGGCTTTACTTCCAAAAATCCGAAGCAAGGTTGTCATGCGTAATCCTCCCCATTACTGTGCAGCGGATACGATGAGGGTGCCTACGTCTTTGCCCTTCGCAGCCGCTTCGATGTTAGCAGGGTTTCGACCATCAATGATTCTAGTGGGTATTTTTGAGCGCTCAACGAGTTTTATTGCAACAGGGTCAAACAGGGCGTAGCTTCCCGCCAAAAGTTTTTTCGCCAAAAGCATCTTCAACAACTCATCCGTTCGCACTATCTCCAGCTTCTTAGCCGTCGGATCCACTTCGGGGTCAGCCGTATAGACGCCGTCCACATCGGTTGCGTTTATAAATAGATCCGCGTTAACGGCCTCCGCGGACAAGACTCCAACCGCGTTGGTTGATTGACCTGGCTGAAGACCACCCAAGAACACTATTTTGTTCGTTTCGAAGGCTCTCAGTAACATAGAAAGGGATGTAACTGGCTCAGGATAAGCGTCCTCGCTCATGTTTGCTATGAAAAGCCGTGCGTTCAACCTCGAAACTTCAATGCCAAGAAGATCACATGTGAACTCGGAAGCTCCTAGTCGTCTAGCCGCGTCAATGTATGTCCGGGCAACTCTTCCTCCCCCGGTCACAACGATTAAACGATGGCCCAGCTCTCTGAGTTTTTTCAGCGTTTCAGCATACGCTGAAATCTTCTCGGGAGTGGGTTTACAGGGAAAGAGGTGTCCCCCCAATTTAATAACCGTTTTCAAACCACATCACATCGTCTTTATTTGTCTACTGAAACTCTAAGTTAGTTATGTTGCTAGTCCATATTTAAAGGTCCATCCATATTAGAACCGCGGTTATCATTCAACTAAATATGATCTTTATGTAAAGTATGGTGGTAGTTCAAAAGAAACAGTGAATAATCCCGCATATAAGGTTTCAACGCCTCTTAGTTTCGGGTTATGAGAGGCTTCTAATTTGGGCTTTTAGCTAGTTAATAGCTATGTAAAATAAGCTTTCGTAATTTGTTGTGGTTTGAAAACTAGCTAGTGGATATTGAAGAATTTATTTGGAAAGAAAGAATCATTACTTTGGATAGGCTCAGAACGATATACCCTAAAAAAATAGTGTGCGATTAATTAATCTTAATCCGTAATTATTTTTAGCTACTTATTATTAAATAAAAAAGGTCAAGTAAGAACTTATTAAAAAGATAATATTGAGGTTTTTAGTTTATATCGTGTAGTCTAAATTTTTTGTTTTTGTTTACGTTTTTGAAAAAGGGTCCAGTCAAGTGTTTGTTTGAACCAGAATAAATTTGTGAATGCTTTGAGTATGCGGAATTATGGATACTGCTGTTTGATGAGAAACCTCTTATCGTGAAAACACGCCGTGGAGTACGTTTCATATCTTTCATAAATTCTGTTTTTGTTTCGTGACGTATTCACGGTATGTTTTAGCAAGGCATATATATGTCTTCGATATATCGTGGACAGCATGTTTCCTATGAAAATCGCTCGCTTTTTTCGACGCGGCCTCCTTCGATACATGATACTTGATTTGATTAATGAAAGACCCATACATGGCTACGAAATTATGAAACATTTTCAAGACGAATTCAACGGCCTTTACCAACCGAGCTCCGGCTCCACATACCCCATCCTTCAATCGTTTGAGGAACAAGGATATGTCAACGCAGAAGAAATAGATGGAAAAAAAGTTTACTCAATAACCCAACAAGGAAAAATATTTCTCAAAACAAAGGAAAGCATATTTCAAAAACGAATTGAACAAATGGAAACGTTCATTAATAAACGAAGGGGACTGCATAAAGAATTACGTAATCTGGCAGGTTTATTAATGATGAATTATCCTGATTTGACAGAAAAACAGTCCTCAGAGATAGAAAAAATTATCAAAGAAACCCGAAGAAAAATTTCTGAGGTAATTTTTGAGTAACTACGTCTACAAAAGCGATGGGTAGAGAACCATGGAACATTTGATCGTTGTCGAGGATTTATGGAAGACATTTCGAGTGGGAGACATCGAGTTTCCAGCACTCCGAGGAGTCGATACCCATGTCGATAAAGGTGAATTTGTCGCTATTGTGGGACCATCAGGGTCAGGTAAATCAACGCTACTGCACATAGTTGGTGGATTGGATAGTTCAACGAGGGGACGCGTCATAGTAAATGATGTTGATATCTCAAAGTTAAACAGTGATAAACTGGCTGAGTACCGAAACAGAGATATTGGATTCATCTTTCAGTTTTTCAACCTAATTCCCTATTTGACAGCCGTTGAGAATGTCGAGATTTCAAGTGCCATAGCAAACGTGAGTCGGAAGACACGAAGAGCCAAAGCAATAAAACTACTCGAATTATTCAATCTCGCCGAAAAAACGTTAAAGAAACCAACGGAATTGAGTGGTGGGGAACAACAGCGAGTGGCGATTGCTCGAGCATTAATTAATGATCCCATTTTAATCCTTGCCGATGAACCGACAGGAAACGTCGATAGCGAAACGGGACAGGTTGTCATCGAAGCGTTTCGAAAGTCAGTTGAAAACTTTGGAACGACCGTGCTCATGGTCACTCATGATACCGATCTTCCAAAGTATTGTGATAGAACTATCATGCTTAAAGACGGAAAAATAATCGAGGAGGTCGCGTAAAAACATGAAAATTAAACTTCACTTAGGATTAATTCTCTTGATAGGAATAATAGCTATATCCAACATTCAATTTGTTCGCGCCGCTGGAGATAGCTTTCAACTCATTGACGTCTATTGGGGTGACAACCAGCAGACAGAGGCATCTCCAGGAAATATTGAAACGTTAACGGTAGTTTTAAGATATGAGCTGGATTACGTATTCAACAGTCTGATAGCGGACCTACAGTTTCCTGATGGCTTTGAAGCTGTAGGTGGTGGTGAAACAGTAACCATCCAGTACACAGGGCCCATATCGAGTGGCTTTGTCATATCCCTTGAATTTCCCGTATATCTTTCCGAAGACCTTGATTTAGGAAGTTACACCGCTTTTCTCGAACTTGAATACAAACGCTCAAGATATGTGAGTTCGATTGATTCCCTCGAAATTATCTTTGAAGTGACAGGTAAACCAGTTTTAAGAGTGTCCTCCCAAGAAGACAATGTCTATGAGGGAAAACAGACGATTTGGATCGAATTTAATAATACAGGAGATGCGACCGCACATAACATCGAAATAGGCGACGCCGTTGCTAGTGGAGTCTCCGCAGAGTTTGTAATCTCGTCATCTCTTGGAGATCTGGAACCAGGAAATAGTGTACTAGCTCCCCTCGAAATAGTCGTTCCTAGTGGAACACGAGGAAACATCATTCCGATTACGATAGACGTGAGCTATTTTGGACTCAGTAATGTATTATACAGCAGCACAGAAAAAATCCAGTTACTAGTAAAGTCGACCCCAATCATCCCCTTAAGTCCAAAGCTAACTCCAAACGAGCTTACGATTGGCGAACATAATCAGATTAACATCACGCTAACGAATGCGGGTAACCACACCTTATCCAATATAGGGTTCACTCTGTCTCCTGATAACAACTTAAAAATATTGTCGGATCAAACCATTTTTCATTACGTTAGCATTTCGCCGTTGGGCAGCATTCAGATGAGTCTCGAAATATATGTGCCTTCAAACACTCTATCGCCCACTGCGTCAATAAACTTGTATGCCACATACTTTGATGAGGAGGTTTGGCTGGAACAAAGTGAAAGTTATGCGCTTAATTTTCTTCTTCGAGGACTCATCGACATCTCGCTAACAGATCAAGTAGTTATTCCCTCAGAAACCCGAATCGGAAGCCCGTTTTCAGCCACAGTCACAATCACAAACATTGGAACATCGACCGCCTACGCAGCCTCTGCATCACCCGAGTTAGAGAACTTACCCGTCAAGACGTTTGGACCCAAATCAGTCTACATCGGAGACATTAAATTAAATCTCCCAACCACCTTCACGATTAATTTACAGCTCGAAAATACGACGGAAAACGAGATAATAATACCTGTTACGCTTACTTATATGGATAATTTGAGGAAGACATACGAGACTATATTTAATATTCCTGTTAGTATATCCCACGAAACAAATCCATCTCCTGGAACCCCTCAGGGATCCCCAACACCCCCATTTCGAGGCGCGTTGTTGATAGGTGGGTCGGTAGTGATAGTAGCAGTCGTTATCATCATGCTTCGGCGGAGAAAGCGTAATAGAGGGGAATAATAGCTAAGATGAATATCTTCGATATTTTAACTCTTTCATGGCGCCAGTTGATTCAACGTAAAAGCAGAAGTATCCTAACGATCTTAGCGATAGCAGTTGGTGTGACAAGCGTCATCGCTCTTTCCTCTCAAGTTGAAGGCGTACAACACGAAATCATTCAAAGTCTTGAAACCTTAGGACCGGAGAACATTATGGTGACGGTGCGTGGCATTACATTATTCTCAGACGCTGATGTTGTGAGGTTAGCTAGTTTAGCAAACGTTGCAGCCGTATCACCAGTTATCAATACTAACGTTGAAGTATTCGGTCTTGAGGACCCTGTTACCCTCATGGGGGTCTCATCTTTAGATCTTGGTAATGTATTGGGTGAAGTCAAATTATCGGCAGGAGCGCTATACAGCGATGTTCCAGCCCCGCAAGTCGTTATAGGTAGTAAAATTGCTGTCAATGATTTGGGAGAAACGCAATTTGTTGTTGGCCAACCCATGGTAATCCAAGCAGCCAGCACCCTAAATACAATGGCGGTTATTGGAATTTTGGATGATTATGGTTCTTCACTAATGTTTCAACCCGACACTACAATACTCATGCCACTAGCGTATATGAAGACTCTTATGCCCCGAAGCGGATACACTCTCATTATCGTAATAGCTGAAAAACCTGAAAACATCGATTCGATAACTGATCAGATAGGATACGTTTTTGGTGATAGAGCAAGCGTGACTTCAATCAAACAAATCTCTAACACGGTAGTCTCTATCACATCTCAGATAACCGTACTTCTTGTGGGGGTAGTAAGTATCTCTTTCATCGCTGCTGGTTTAGGAACATTTAACGTCATGATGATATCGGTTCTCGAAAGAATACGGGAAATCGGCATTTTCAAGGCCATTGGCATGAAAGATAAAAGCGTTTTAACCCTCTACATGTCGCAAGGACTTTTCATCGGCATATTCGGGAGCTTGACGGGGCTTGGGTTGGGTGTAGCAGTCGCATATATCATACCGATTATGCTAGGAGGAATGGCTGGGTTCGAACCGGATTCTGGCTCCAACGGTCCATCCAGTCAATCTTCCGGTATGGGTCCACCTCCAGGTATGTCATTTGCTTATACGCCTCTCATCAGCATTCGATACGTCGTCATCTCGGTAGTAATTTCAATCGTCATCGCGTTATTATCGAGCGCCTATCCCTCGTGGAAAGCTGCACGAATGAAGCCACTTGAAGCCTTAAGATACGAGTAAAGCGAGTGAACTTACAGCTGATTCGACTGAAGTTTCTTACCAATCGAAAAAGCTTGTTCTAAACAGGAGCCTACTCGATAATATCGTCTATTACCCGGTGCGAAGATAATTGGTTTCACTTTAGTAATATCAGGAACCCCATTTTCCGTAAGAACCGATGGGTCAGCTTTGACGTCCATGATTTCTCCAACGAACTGTGTATGTAAACCAAGCTCTACGATGCGAAGCACCTTACACTCTAAAACTAAAAGAAATTCATCGACATATGGAGCATCGACGACGCTGCTCTTTATCGGAGTAAGTCCACTTATCGAAAATTTTTCGACATCTCTTCCCGAAACAATCCCAAAGTAGTCTACTTCTTTGACGTATTTTTCTGAGGCAATATTTATGGTAAACGCCCTTCTGCTAACAATATTGCCATGAGTATATGTAGCCTTTCTGAGAGAGACGTATACGCAGGGAGGTTTCGAGCAGCAAATCCCACCCCACGCCGCAGTCATAACATTGGGTTTTCCTTCACTATCGTATGTTCCAACAACCCAAGCTGGAGTTGGGAAAGCAAACGTTCTTGATCCGATAGATTGTTTCAAATTTAAGTCTCCTATCATACGTCTAGAAAGGTAAATACCTGATATTGAAACTTTACGGTAAATAGTTTAGAGCAGAAAGAAGAAACTAAATCAACCTACAGGCGGTCTTATGCCAAAGGAATCTCTAATAAAAATAAAAGGGCTGGAACTCCATCATAATGATGAAGATGCTTTATTTCTCCTTCAAGAGTTACATCCTCCAAATCATAGAGATAGCTAACGTTAACAAAAAAAAGATAAAATCCATCAAGGATTCAAGTATGTATCGCCTATGCTAAGAGTTTATCATCCTAATGCTTGACTTTCAGAATTTCGAGATATATGACCAGGATTGCATCGAGGAACAGAACTTCTGCGGAAGCATAAGAAGAACCCAACTACAGCAACGGTGTTTTCCAAATAAATCGGCATAACTTATTCGACAATCCTCAGTCACCGTGGTAACGTAAAGGGTAGAGGTATTATTGAACTAGCATCTTCGAAACTGCCTTTTGAATGGAAGGTAAACCCAGT
>Ga0164321_10000084_pt1 | contig 12921 bp, 12 predicted proteins | sample GuaBasSediGuay12_FD_121799 | JGI IMG/M metagenome (GOLD analysis project Ga0164321, IMG submission 121799) | Subseafloor sediment microbial communities from Guaymas Basin, Gulf of California, Mexico - Guay12, Core 4567-28, 21-24 cm | ecosystem: Environmental > Aquatic > Marine > Hydrothermal... | reverse complement strand
GACTTTGTCATGCTTATTACATTAAGAGAACCCTCTAGTTCTCCATGGGCATCAGAAACTGCTGCTCCTTTATGGTTCAACATTTCAAAGGATCTTTTTATATATTTTGGAATCCAGCCTGATAAATAATCACAAACGGAAATAGTTAAGGGAATGTTTCCCGCTTTGGTGAGCGCTGGAATGGGGTATAATATTAGTTATTAATATGGGAGGAGCCAAGATACTACCTTTAGCCTTAGGACTTATAATTTTTTCGTTTCTAATAACCAGTATATTGGTTGTTCCCTTTATTGATCTTCTATATAAATTAAAAATCACCAGAAGAAAAGAAGCTCCTAAAAAAGGAAAGATTCCTCTTTTTGATAAATTGCATGATAACAAAGCAGGGACTCCCGTGGGTGGTGGAATATTAATAATCGCTGTAGTTACAGCTCTTTATGCAGCATTGTTCCCAATAATTACTTATATGGGAGTTTATATAGAAAGTGCATTTGGGTTACATGAGGAGCTTTTTGTTCTATTTTTCACCTTTTTGTCTTTTGGCGTATTGGGCCTTTCAGATGATTTGGTTAAGATTTTTGGCAAGGGAGTGGTCGGTAGGCTCGGTATGTGGATAGGATTAAGACGAAAGCATAAGTTTATATTTCAATGGCTCCTGGCTATTTTTATAGGTTATTATCTTTATAATAATTTGGGCATTCACATTCTCCATGTTCCATTATTAGATAAAACACTAAATCTTGGTTTTTGGTATGTTCCTTTTGCTGCGCTTCTTATCGTTATCTTCACGAATGCATACAACATTACAGACGGACTTGATGGGCTTGCTAGCGGGCTCTTAATGATTTTTCTCATCGCATTTGGTGCCATTGCGGCAACAAGTCTAGATGTTCCTCTTTCGCTATTTATTACTATGTGGTTAGGTTCGCTGATGGCTTTTCTATATTTTAATATTTGGCCTGCAAGAATTTTCTTGGGAGACGCTGGTGCCTTATCCTTTGGCGCCACGATAGCTGTCATAGGACTTATAACTGGCAGTGTTTTTGCTCTTTTGATAATTGGGGCTATATTTCTTATCGAAGTTGTATCATCTGCAATTCAGATCTTTGGTTGGAGATTTCTTAATAAACCTATTTTTCCACTCGCTCCGCTTCACCATACATTTTTGGCCCAAGGTTGGGAGGAGCCGAAAATAGTAATGCGCGCCTGGCTTGCTGGAATAATGCTTGCAATTTTTGGTTTATGGCTTGCAACGATTTAAATACCTCTTTTTGTGAAAAAGTCAAAACTAAAAAAACAAAACAATACGGCTGATAGAAAACTATTTATATTAACCCTTGTTTTAACAGCCCTGGGGTTAATAGCTGTAGCAGATGCTTCATCTCCGGCAGCCTTAAGTAATTTTTCCGACAGATTTTACTATGTTAAGCAACAAGCAGTGTGGGGAGCAATTGGTCTTGGTGCTTTATTAGTTGCCTCTAATATTCGCTATTCTTTTTGGGAAAAGATAGCCACACCTCTATTTGTTGCAAGCATTTTACTTTTAATACTGGTTCTCATACCAGGAGTGGGAATCAAAGTTATGGGCGCAAGAAGATGGATTGTTTTTGGGTCGATTTCTATTCAGCCTTCGGAATTTGTTAAGCTAGCTTTGTCTCTCTATATTGCAAAAGTGGCTGCGAGCGAAAAAGAATCTCTTTCATTTTTTTTGCCAATAGTAATTGTCGGTGGACTTATCATGCTTCAGCCAGATTTAGGAACTACATTGGTTGTGACTGCAGCAGCAATGGCTCAAGTTTTTGTAGCGGGAATTAGTCTGCTGCATTTTGCTGGCGCATTAGCAACGGGAGCTCTTGCAAGCTTTGTATTAATAATGACATCTAGTTACCGGCGAGACAGATTAATGACTTTCTTGCAACAATCAAAGGATCCATTGGGGAAGTCTTATCATATTAGACAAGTCCTTCTCGCCTTGGGCTCAGGAGGATTATTTGGCGTAGGATTAGGGCAATCCAGACAAAAATTTCTTTTTTTACCAGAGGCAGCAACTGATTCAATTTTTGCGGTTATTGCCGAAGAAGTAGGGTTTATTGGGGGTGCTATCTTAATAGCCCTTTTCCTTGTGTTCATTTTTCGTGGATTGAAAATTGCAATAAATGCCCCCGATAAGTTCTCGAAAGTACTTGCTGCCGGTATAGTTGTTTGGATAGGGGGGCAAGTTTTCTTAAATATTGGGTCTATGGTTGCTCTTGTTCCATTAACAGGAGTACCGCTTCCCTTTTTTAGTTATGGAGGCTCTGCATTAACAATGACACTCTTGGCAACTGGTATACTTCTAAATATCTCAAAACATGAGAGTAAACAAAAAACAAGACAAAGAAAAAGATAAAATAGTTCTCACAGGTGGTCATGCAGCCACCACGGCACTTGCTACAGTTGAAGAGCTTATTAGGCGAGGGGGCTGGGATATATATTGGATTGGAGCAAAAACCGCAATAGAAGGAAAAGATATTCCAACCTTAGAATCAGAGATCTTTCCAAAAATAGGAATACGCTCATACAAGATAATTTCAGGAAGAATACAGAGAAAGCTTACTTTCTGGACATTGCCTTCGCTTATAAAAATACCGTTTGGTTTTATACACGCAATTTTTCTGCTGCTTAAAATTAGACCTAAGATAATATTGTCTTTTGGTGGGTTTGCTTCATTTCCGGTCGTTGTTATCGGATTTTGCCTGAGGATTCCCATTGTTGTTCATGAGCAAACATCTGCAGCCGGACGTGCCAATAAATTATCCGCTCGTTTTGCCAAGAGAATTGTATTGGCTAGAGAAAGTAGTAAAAATTACTTCCCAAGCAATAAGTGTAAAGTTGTCGGCAACCCATTGCTTACTCAGATTGCCGAAATCGAACCCAAGGATAAAATAGGAAAACCGCCTACACTTTTTGTTACAGGTGGATCACGCGGTTCGCAAACAATAAATACTTTTGTTCTCAAAGCCCTAGATAAATTACTCAAGAAATATATAGTTATTCATCAGACAGGATTTTTGGATTATAAAAAAATCAACAAACTAAGAAAATCCTTGCCAAAGGACCTAAAAGAAAGATACGAAGTTTATCCAGTTCTTGACCCGATGGATATTGACGGAGTTTATAAAAGGGCGGACATTATTGTGGCCCGAGCGGGTGCGAATACAATATCTGAAATTATTGCTACAAAAAGACCCTCTGTTCTTATTCCAATACCATGGGCTTATGGGAATGAACAAGTAAAGAATGCTGAATTTGCCGAGAAATTTGGTCTAGTAACAATACTTAATCAGGAAACCCTGTCAGAAAGTGTTTTATTTGATGCGGTCAAGGGTATTGAAAACAATTGGAAAAATATTATTAAGGACGTCAAGGGAAAGAAAAGTCCGGATATCGGTGCATCTAAAAAATTAGTTAACTTATTAGAGGGATTAGTTTAAGTGAGATATGTAAAGGTATTTTTCGGATTTATCCTCCTCGCCATTTTTGTAAGCCTGTTTATTCTTGTTCCCAAGAAACTAAAGATAAATAATATTACTTGCCAAAGTCAGTTCGGCCCATGTAACACAAGTATTTTGGGGTTGATTGACAAGACGAGTAATGGAAATAAAAGTTTAGACGAAGTCAAAAAAGAACTCCATGGAATTTTAGCAAACAGTATATTAATTAGTGATTATTCTTTTCATTTTCAGTTTCCCAACAAAATTGAAGTTAATCTTATAGAAAGAAAACCAAAGTATGCACTTAAAGCCAAGGGTACAGATTCATATGCGCTAGTTGATAAAGAGGGTCATGTTATATATTTTCAGGACCTAACGGGATTGCCTGTTTTGATTACTACTGAGCCTCCACCTAATGTAGGCGAGACAGTTTCAAATAAGACATTTTTTGCTCTAGAAGTTCTCTATGGCATGTTTTCCTCTTATCAAGTTCGGGAAGGTAAAATAGAAGACGAGAGTTTGGTTATTGAATTAAGTCAGGGTCCTAAGGTAATATTTCCGCTAGAAGGGGAGAATGAGATATTATTGGGATCTTTGAGGCTTGTACTTTCTAAATTGAATAATGACGACCAAGACTCTAAAATTGAAAATGTATCTGGGGCGAGTATAATCGACTTACGGTTTAAAAATCCTGTCATCAAATAGGTTACTGTTTTTATAATATGGCTAAAACACGAATAGTTGCAGGAATAGAATTAGGTTCTTCTAAAGTGGTGACGCTTATTGCTCAAGTTCAAGTAGACCCAGTAAGTTTTACTACTTCGATTAACATAGTAGGAGTTGCTTCGGTTGAATCCAAAGGTGTCAAGAAAGGTCAGATAGTAGATATAGAAGAAGCAGTTGAAGCAACGATTGCTTCGGTTGAAGCAGCGGAAAGAATGGCTGGTTACAACCTTGATTGTGCATATATTGCCTTAGGCGGTGCTCACGTCACTTCGCAGAACTCGCATGGAGTTGTTGCCGTATCCGATCCAAATGGAGAAGTAGCGCCTGATGATGTGGAGCGGGCAATAGAAGCCGCATCTGCAATTTCTCTTCCTTCATCACGCGAACTAATACATGTTCTTCCAAGGGAATTTGCTGTTGATGGAGAATCAGGAGTGAAAGATCCGATTGGGATGAGCGGAGTAAGATTAGAAGTTGATACCCATATTGTTACCGCATCTTCGGCGGCTATCAAAAACCTCAAAAAGGCCGTGAATGAAGTAGGTGTTGATATTGAGGATCTGGTTTTCTCTGGATTGGCTGCTTCAGAGGCAATCCTTACTAAGACGGAAAAAGAATTAGGTTGTGTTCTTGTTGATATAGGAGGAGGTACAACTTCTGTCGCTGCTTATATTGATGGCGCTCTTTCTTATTCGGGAGTAATCCCTATTGGTGCAAGAAATGTCACAAACGATCTTGCTATCGGCCTACGTGTTTCTTTAGAGTCTGCTGATAAAATCAAGGTTGCGCTATCGGAAGATGCAAAAAAGAAGAATAGGATAAAAACCAATGGAGATAGTGATCAACTGGAATTGAGGACGCTAGGTGTTGATGAGATGAAAAAGGTTTCTAAAAAAACTTTAATAGAAGGGATAATTAGACCGAGACTAAATGAGGTATTTACAATGGTTAGATTGGAACTTGAAAGGGCGGGGCTTATTAATAAAATCCCGGCTGGTGCAATAATTACGGGTGGTGGAGCAGAAACAGTTGGCATCGTTGATTCAGCCAAAAGAATGATGTCTTTACCTGTAAGAATAGGAAAACCCAAGGGAATTGGCGGCTTGATAGACGATGTCATAAATCCAGCTTTTGCGGTACCTGTTGGATTGATATTATTTGGTGTTCAGCAGGAGCCTAATGAACGCTTGACAAGTTTAGCTAAAAGAATCAAACTACCGTCGGGAGGTTTTGCAGGGAAATTAATAGATTCAATACGCGATCTCCTGCCTTAAAAAAATAGATAACTTGTAAATTTTCTCTGCCCCTAGTAAAATCACGCATACAAATGGCATTAGTAAAACCTGATTCAGCAAGAATAGCAAAAATTAAAGTAATTGGTGTTGGAGGTGGTGGAGGAAACGCAATTTCTTCCATGATAGATTCCGAAAATATCGACGGTGTCGAATTTATTGCAATCAATACTGATGCGCAGGTTCTTCTAGCTAACAAGGCACCGACAAAACTTCAAATTGGAGAAAAACTTACGAAAGGATTAGGAGTTGGAGGTAACCCGGAAATTGGCCAGCAGGCGGCAGAGGAATCAGTCGAAAAGATAAAAGAACTATTAGTTGATTCAGATATGGTTTTTCTGACCTCAGGAATGGGTGGAGGGACGGGAACGGGAGCTTCTCCCATTATTGCCAAACTAGCCAAGGAATCAGGCGCTCTTACTGTTGGTGTAGTGACGAAACCATTTGCATTCGAAGGTACGCGAAGAATGGTTGTTGCAGAAGATGGAATTGAAAATTTCAGAGAAGAAGTAGATACTTTGATTGTTATCCCCAATCAAAGATTGATGGATGTAATTGACAAAAAGATGACCCTGGTTGAGGCGTTCAAAGTTGCCGATTCAGTATTAGGTCAAGCGGTTGGAGGGATTGCAGATATAATCACAACGGCTGGATTAATAAACGTTGACTTTGCAGACGTTAAGACAATTATGCAGGATGCTGGAACCGCCCTTCTTGGTATTGGAACAGGAGTTGGAGAAAACAGAGCACAAATGGCAGCAAGAGCAGCAATATCATCTCCGTTACTTGATCTTTCCATAGATGGAGCAAGAGGAGTGTTGTTTAATATTGCTGGCGGTTCTGATCTTACAATGTTCGAAGTAGATGAGGCAGCAAGAGTAATTTCTGCAGCGGCTGATCCAGACGCAAATATAATATTTGGTGCAGTAATTAAAGATGATCTAAGTGATCAGGTAAAAATTACAGTTATTGCTACAGGTTTTGACGAAGCAAGGGCGCGTTTAGCTAAAATGGCACAACCTTCAGCGCAAGTAACACCAGAAGGATTGGTAAGTGAAGGGCAACCGTCTCAAGACGAAGAAACAATTGAAGACAAGGAAGAAATTCTTGAACCCTCCGTGGAAGAAGAGTTGCCAACAAAAGAACAAGAAGAAGATGTTTTTGGAGAGAAATTTGAAATCCCCGCCTTTCTTCGTAAAGTTCATTAGTGTAAAATAACCTCAACATGGCTAAAAACGGGCCTTTTTTTGATGAAGTAAATGTTAAAGCAGATTTTCCCGCAATGGAAAAAGAATTACTGGATGAGTGGTATAAGAAAGGCCTTGTTAAGAAATATCTTCAGAAGAACAAAAATTCAAAAAAGTACTTTTCATTTCTAGATGGCCCCATAACTGCCAATAACCCCATGGGCGTTCATCATGCATGGGGCAGGACATATAAAGATATTTGGCAGAGATATAAAAATATGCAGGGTTTTAAGCAGCGTTTTCAAAATGGCTTTGACTGTCAAGGTTTATGGGTTGAAGTCGAGGTAGAAAAAGAATTAGGTCTCAAAAGTAAAAAAGATATAGAAAATTTAATACCAGGAGATGTGAAGGGAAGTCTTGCTAAATTTGTAGAGCTTTGCAAGAAGCGTGTGTATAAATATGCTGATATACAGACCGAGCAATCCAAAAGACTTGGATACATTGTTGATTGGGATAATTCCTATTACACACTTTCGGATAACAATAATTACATGATTTGGCATTTTCTCAAAAAATGCCATGAAAAAGGACTTATCTACAAAGGCAGAGATTCTGTTCCTTGGTGCCCTCGCTGCGGGACAGCAATTTCCCAACATGAAATGTTAACGGAAGATTACAAAGAGCTTACACATGATGCGCTTTATGTAGCTTATCCAATAGATAAAACAGAAAATGAACATCTTCTTATTTGGACAACAACCCCATGGACATTGCCAGCGAATGTGGCAGTAGCAGTAGATCCAAAGATTACCTACGTTTTAGCGAGCATGCCGGATTCAGAGAAAAAATATTATTTGTCAGAAAAAACCGCAGGGATATTGGGCCTGAAGGTTATTAAAAAGATCAAAGGCGAAAAACTGATTGGTTTAACCTATAAATCTGCTTTTGATAGTTTACCAAGAGTAAAAAAGGCTTTTTCTGAAGAAAAACATCGTGTTGTCTCTACGGTTGAGCGCATATTGACCGTTAGTGAAGACGAGGGAACAGGCTTGGTTCATATTGCAACGGGAGCAGGATCTGAAGATTTTGCACTTGGCAAGAAAGAGGGACTTCCAGTAATAGAGGTAATTGACGAAGAAGCAAATTATATCGATGGACTAGGGGAGCTTACAGGCAAGAATGCAAAAAAGAATCCACAGTTAATTATTGATTATCTTGAAAAGCAAGATTATTTACTTAAAAAAGAAAAATATAAGCACAGATATCCTGCATGTTGGCGTTGCAAAACAGAACTTGTTTGGAGAGTTGTTGACGAATGGTATATCAAAATAGACCCGGTTAGGGAGAACATGAAGAAGATCGCGAAGAAAATTAAATGGATTCCTTCGTTTGGGCTTAAAAGAGAGCTCGATTGGCTTAACAATATGCATGATTGGTTAATTTCTAAGAAACGTTATTGGGGACTTGCGATTCCTATTTGGGAGTGTGGCAAATGTGGCCACTTTGATGTAGTTGGAAATAAAGAAGAGTTAAAGAAAAAAGCAACGGAGGGGTGGGAGAAGTTTGAAGGTAATTCTCCTCATCGACCTTGGATAGACGAAGTGAAGATTAAATGTGAGAAATGTGGGGGAACAGCTACTCGCATTCCTGATGTAGGTAGTCCTTGGCTTGATGCAGGCATTGTTTCCTTTTCAACAATAAGCGCTGACAATAAAGACACTCCTTTATATTGGAAAGACAAAAAAGAATGGGCTAAGTGGTTCCCGGCAGATTTCATTACAGAAAGCTTTCCTGGGCAGTTCAAAAACTGGTTTTATTCACTAATTGCCATGAGTGCGGTATTAGAAGATAAGGAACCGACAAAAGCAGTTCTTGGATTCGCAACTCTTTTAGATGAGAAGGGTGAATCAATGCATAAAAGCTCTGGGAACATGATCGAGTTTAATGAAGGTGCCGACAAAATCGGGGCTGATGTTATGCGTTGGCTGTATGCGAGACAGAATCCGTCGGAGAATTTATTATTTGGCCACAAGATTGCCGATGAAACCAGAAGGAGATTTCATATTAAGGTATGGAATGTGTACAATTTTTTCGTAACATACGCAAATATAGATAATTGGACGCCAAATGATTCTACTTCAGACAAAAATATAAACGTCTTGGACAGATGGATATTATCCCGTTTAAACGAGCTAATAGAGGAAACAACAAAATATTTGGACGAATATGATGCTTACAGAACAAGCGGCTTAATAGAGGAATTTGTGGACGACTTCTCAAATTGGTATATAAGACGCTCAAGGGACAGGGTTGGTCCAGCCGCAAAAGACAAAATAGATAAAGATGCGTTTTATCAAACAACGCACTCTGTGCTAGTTACATTAACTAAACTACTAGCACCATTAACTCCATATTTAGCAGATTTTATATATATGAATTTAACCAAGAAAGAGACGGTGCATTTGGAGAGTTGGCCAAAGACAGATGGGAAAACAGATACAGAATTAATTAATAATATGGTTTTGGCGAGAGAACTTGCAGAAAAAATCCATTCAGAGAGGAAAAAAGCTGAAATTCCCGTAAGACAACCGCTTAACTCTTTGACGACTACAATGTCCAAGCTTTCATCGGAGCTTGAAACTCTTGTGAGGGATGAGGTAAATATAAAAGATATACGTTGGGGTAAGCAAAAAGGGAAAGAATTGCAAGTTAAACTAGACACAAAACTCACTACAGAATTACAAGAGGAAGCAAAGGCAAGGGAGCTTATCCGAAAGATTCAGGGCGAAAGAAAGAAATTGGGCATGAAGCTTACTCAAGAAATTATTGTTACTAATACTTGGATACCCAAGAGTAAAGAAATTGCGCAAAAGGTTAAAAATAAGACGCTAGCAACGGCTTTGAAAGAAGGCGAATTTGGTGTTAAATAATCTTCTTAAATATTGATGCCAGAAATATCAAAAAAGGCAAGCATAGATTACATTCTTTTTATCAGCATAGGATTACTATTTCTATTAAGTGTTATAGTTTTACGATCTATTGCGCCTTCGCTTTTCCCTCTTTATTACTTATATATTGTTTTATCCGTTTTGGTATTTATTTTCTTTTTAGTAATAGATTTTGAGATTATTTCATTATTTTCCAAACATATATATTGGGGGAGTATCATATTGCTACTACTACCTTTGTTGATAGGGCAAGTTACAAGAGGTGCCGTGAGATGGATACCACTTGGTCCCTTAAGTATTCAACCAGCAGAAATAGTTAGGCCTTTTTTGCTAGTATTTTTTGCTAACTACTTAACTGAAAAACCTTTGGATATTAAAAGACTCGCCAAAGCATTACTCTTTTTTACTCTCCCGCTTTTCTTAATTGTAATCGCACCATCTTTTGGTGTTGCTGTATTAACAACACTAGGCTTTATAGGAATTGTATTGGCGTCGGGGTTAGATAAAAAATACCTTTTGGCGGGTATTACAATAGTCATTGTTGCTGTGCCTTTGGTGTGGAGAGTGCTTGTTCCTTATCAGCAATCAAGGGTTGTTTCTTTTCTTAATCCAAGCGAGGATCCTCTTGGTGCAGGTTACAACAGTATCCAATCTATGGTATCTGTAGGCTCTGGTATGCTTGTGGGAAGAGGTTTAGGAAAAGGAGTTCAAACACAACTAGCATTTCTTCCTGAAAAACATACAGATTTTATATTTGCCGCTGTTTCCGAGGAGTTAGGGTTTGTGGGTGCATCCATTATTATCTTGGGGTTGTTCGTTCTTTTTTGGCGTTTAATAATAATAATTGAATCAGCCAGAAGCTTTGCCGCGCGCGCCTTTGTTTCTGGGTTGTTTCTAGCACTATTTATAGAAGCAATGATTCATATAGGCATGAACCTGGGACTACTTCCAATTACAGGTATTCCTTTACCGCTTGTTTCCGCTGGAGGCTCAGCGCTTATTGCAACAATGATAGGCTTAGGAATAGCACTAGGAAGCCAGAAACCAAGTGTGGCTTGAGTTTGTCTTGCATGAGAGTTAAAATAACAGGGTTAAACATATTATGAAATACGCAATTGTAAAAATAAAAGGCCAACAACACAAAGTCTCCGAAGGAGATGAAATATTAGTTGATAAGTTGGGAACAGACAAGCCTGACGTAAAGGTCTTACTTGTTGTAAATGAAAAGAATGTAAAAATCGGAAAACCTGAAGTAAAAGGTGTAAAAGTAAAAATAAAGATACTTGAGGCTGAAGAAAAAGGAAAAAAACTTTATGTTCAAACATTTAAGGCTAAATCAAGATATAGAAGAAAGATAGGTTTTCGTCCAATATATTCAAGACTCCTGATAGAAAAAATTTCTTAAAATTACTGCTTTCTGAAATAAAAATCCCCCGAATATTTACACAAATGGGTCATTTTTGTGACTAGAAACATTGAAAAATACAAATTAAATATATCAATCTATATACTTTTGTTCTCTTGACAGTCGTGAAAATATAGATTAGAATTTTTCAAAGGATTAAAGCAATGGCAAAAAAGAAACAAGGTGGTAAAACAGCACAGCACAAAAGGCCAACAGGCAAGAGACTTGGGGTAAAAGTAGCCCATGGTCAGACGGTTAAAACAGGTATGGTATTGATGCGACAAAGAGGAACAAAATTTCATCCAGGATCCGGCGTAGGACTAGGAAGAGATCACACACTTTTTGCTTTAAAAGACGGAATTGTTGAGTTTGGTCAAAAGTTAGGGAAAAAGAAAGTTTCAATAGTTTAATGGCTGAAGAAGTATTACAAATTGATGTAGTTCAGTTGCAAGCTAATCCGCTTCAACCCAGGGGCTCAATTACTCCAGAAAGCTTAGTGGATTTAGTAGATTCAATAAAAGAGCATGGAATTCTTGAACCATTAGTGGTTGCTAAAACTCCTGCTGGCTTCCAAATAATTGCAGGCGAAAGACGATGGAGAGCTTCAAAACTTGCTGGTTTAACACACGTACCGGCTCTTATCAGGGAAACAACACCAAAAGGAATGCTCGAAATGGCTTTGGTTGAGAATGTTCAAAGAGTTGATCTTAACGCACTAGACAGAGGGAAAGGCTTTGAAAGACTTCAAAATGAATTCGGCCTTACAACATCGGAGATTGCTGTAAGAATTGGAAAGTCTGTTGCTTATGTCTCAAACTCTTTGAGGCTCTTGGGACTCCCCGATGCTCTAAAGGATGGTCTTTTGTCAGGATTGATAACAGAAGGTCATGCTAGGGCTTTAGCAGCAATTGACGATCAAAACTTAATGGTTGAGGCATACAAGATCATTTTAAGAGAATCTGGGTCTGTACGTAGGGCTGAGGAACTAGCAAGAAGAATGAAAGCAAAATCTGGCCAAAAAGCTAAAGCTGGAACAAGAAAAGATCAACTGAGGATAGTATCTGAAGAGTTAGATAAAATGCAGGAAGAAATGCAAAAAGCATTTAGTGATGGTAAAAAAGAGGACCCAAACAATCTATCTAGGGTAAAGCTAATCCGCTCTAGGCGTGAAACAAAGATAACATTCACTTTTAAGGGGGGATTAGAGGAAACAGAAAAAAGACTTCAAAAAGTGTTCAAGGCGGTTACAAAGTAAGATTTAAAGACCGTAGTCAATTTTCTGGACAACTCCAGCGCTTTGAACAGGCCAATAGACCAGCCAAGCACGTCCGGTAATATCTTCTTTAGTAATAAATCCAAAAACTCTAGAATCAGAAGAACGCGGTCTGTTGTCACCAAAAACAAGATATGATTTTTTGGGTACAGATATTTCTTTTCCCTCGCTTAGAAAAGAAGCACTGGATGTATAAATTTCATCTGATAAATAAGGCTCATTTAATACTTTTTCATTGATATATACTTTACCGTTTGCAATTGAAATAGTTTCTCCGGGTAAGCCTATTATTCTTTTAATGAATTCATCTCCATTTCCCGTAGGAGCTTTAAAAACAATAACATCTCCTCTTTTCGGTTCTTCAAGTCGATATGTTACCTTGTCGGTTAAAAGATATTCACCATCTGGATAATTAGGCTGCATAGAATCCCCCTTAATCTTATGTGGTTGTAAAACAAGTAAATATACAAAAAGAAAAATAGCAACCGCAAACACGATTACTTGTATTATGTCCAAAAAAAATGCGCTGAGACGCCTTAACATAGTATTAATTATATGTACCAAAACTTAATATTTACAAGAGGACAAAAATTAAGGTTTTAAGCTTACTCTTTTTC
>Ga0164321_10000083_pt1 | contig 13060 bp, 12 predicted proteins | sample GuaBasSediGuay12_FD_121799 | JGI IMG/M metagenome (GOLD analysis project Ga0164321, IMG submission 121799) | Subseafloor sediment microbial communities from Guaymas Basin, Gulf of California, Mexico - Guay12, Core 4567-28, 21-24 cm | ecosystem: Environmental > Aquatic > Marine > Hydrothermal... | reverse complement strand
GGTTGAGTTAGCAGGAGGTGACAGGAAGTGGAAGAAAAAAAAGAGAAAAAAGAAAAAAAAGAGGTAAAAATAGAGAAGCATGAGCCGAAGAAAAAGACGCCAATTTTATTAATACTGGCGGCAGTGGTAGTTTTGATAGTGGTCCTGGGAGGGTTTTTTTACAGGAAGGCAAAAGATTTAGTTGTAGGAAGTATCCTTTCCAGACTATCAGGAGAAATTGTTGAAAAGGATGGAGATAAAGTGACAGTCACCCTAGAAGAAGGGGAGTTTTCTTTTGAAGAAGAAGGCAATTTACCCGACAATTTTCCATCAGATTTCCCGATTTATCCAGATGCAAAACTAGCTAGCTCTTGGACGGCAAGTGGTAATGAAACGGATGGCCTTTCTCTTATTTGGGAAACCGTGGACTCTATCAGTGAGGTTAGTAATTATTACGAAAGCGAACTTGAAGATGCTGGGTGGACATTGAGTTTTACTTCCGAGACAGAAGATTCGACAACTTTTGCATTTGAAAAGAACGATGTGAGCGGGTTTATTGGTATTACAGTTGAAGAATCGAAGACGGTAATCTCATTAACACTTGGCCTTTAAATAGCATATGGATTTCTCTCTTGATAATAAGAACTGGTGGCAGTATTTAGGGAAGGATCTTCAAGGACTTCTCCGCGAGTCTATTATATTGATTAATAAAGTGAGCTTGTGGGACGAGAAATTTCCTGATTACTCATTTGTAGTTTTTCCCGCAGCAAAGGCGTACGAAGGATTCTTGAAACTTCTTTTTTTGGAAAGAGGTTTTATTAGTGAAGATGATTATTATGGCAAGCGCTTCAGGGTAGGGAAGGCCCTAAATCCGTCTCTAGAAAAACGCTTAAGGGCAAAAGAAAGTGTTTATGACAAAATTGTCCAGTTTTGTGGGGGGAAGGAATTAGGCAATAAAATGTGGAATACTTGGAAAGTGTGTAGGAATTTACTTTTCCACTGGTTTCCTAACGAAAAAAACGCAATAAATTTTGAACAATCAAAAAAGAAGGTTGCTTTAATAATAGAGACAATGGATGCTTCATTTGACGGTTGCAAGATAGAATTGACAAATAATTAATAATTTAATTATGCCCAAAAAGGAAACTGCTATAAAACACACTACAGCACTAGCTGCTTACCTTCTGATTGTTTGGGGTTTTTACCGTCTTTTTTTTAAACTTCCAGAAGAAATTGAAGAATTAATAATAAAACCAATAGTTTGGTTACTCCCAGTTATTTATCTAGTCAAAAAGGAAGGTGGGAATTTATCTTCTGTGGGAATAACGACCAAAAAACTGTTTCCTGCGATTTATTTTACTTTAGCGCTAGGGGCGGTATTTGCAATAGAGGCTGTTTTTATTAATTTCGTAAAACATGGCGGTTTTGAATTTGCCGCCAATATTGGAGAAAAAGCGCTTCTTACTTCTTTGGGAATTACCTTTGTTACTGCCTTTTCAGAAGAAGTATCCTTTAGAGGATACTTGTTTAATAGGGTTTGGAGTGCTCTTGACAACGAATGGCTTGCTAATATTACAACAAGTATCGTGTGGGCCTTAGTTCATGTTCCAATTGCAATATTTGTTTGGAAACTATCATTGACTCCTGCCCTGATATATCTTTTTCTAACGGCCCTCTTCGGTGTTGGCTCAGCGTTTGTTTTCGCGAGAACACGAAATGTCTTCTCGTCAATCCTTCTCCACATACTTTGGCAATGGCCGATAATTTTGTTTAGGTAATTATTTCATTTAGGTAAACTTATGCCAACAACTTGACTTTTATTGATGGTAGATTTAGGATAATTCTACTTAGATGTACAGGCGAATATTACTAGTTGCCTCAACTTTAGTTTTTGCTTTTGCGATTTTATTTACTTCGGTTCTTAGAACAGCGTCTGTCAAATATGTCTTTTCTCAAGAGACTGAAATTCAGGAAGAAGGGCAAGAAAATGAATCTATGGAAATTGATTATGTTCTTCCATATCCCGGAAGAATTTCTCCGGATAATCCTTTATGGCCCATAAAAGCCCTCAGGGACAAATTGTGGCTAATGTTAACTAGTAATCCAGACAGGAAAGCAGAATTAAAGCTTCTTTTTGCTGACAAAAGGCTTGCGATGAGCAAGACTTTATTTGAGAGAGACAAATCTGAAATTGCCTTTTCAACCCTAACCAAGGCAGAAAAATATTTAGAAGAAGCATGTGCGATTGAAGAAGAAAGTCGACAAAAGGGAACAGACACTTCTGAGTTTTTAACTACTCTTTCAAAAGCATCTCTTAAGCATAGACAGATAATAGATGAAATATTAACAATTGCCCCAGAAGATGCAAAGCCTGGGATTAGAAGAGTACAAGATTATTCCAAAGAGGTCTACAATAAAACAAGAAATGCCCTTCGGGAAAAAGGGGTACCTATTGTCGAAAACCCCTTCGAGTCGGAATAACTCTTCATTTTGAGTGGAAAATGTAAACACGATTTTTTAATATATTGTTGAATTGCTGCAATTTTCTTTCCAATAAAATTCCATTTTGGAATTTAATCAAATCTTAACTACAAAACCTAGGTTTGGTTAACGCCTGTGGTGATGTTTAATGACATAGATGTTACTAGTTGACAACACACATCTAGTGTTAGATTATTTTCCTTACTCTAAGGATAGTGATTTAATTTTCATATATGAAATGTCCATTTTGTACCAGCGATGATAATCAGGTTCTTGAATCAAGGGTTGTAGATGAAGGACAAGCAGTCAGGAGAAGACGTGAATGTGGTAAATGCCACAAGCGCTTTACGACATACGAGAAAGTAAGAGGACAAGTTCTTTGGGTTATCAAGAAGGACGGAAAGCGCGAACCATTTGATAGAGAAAAAATAAAAAGGGGAATTTTAAGAGCAATCGAAAAAAGACCAATTTCGCTTGATTTGGTAGACGATATAGTAAATCAAGTTGAAAGAGAAATGTTAAGACAGGAAAAAGAAGAGGTTGGTTCAAGAATAATCGGAAATGCGGTATTGAAAAAACTTAAAAAAATTGACAGAATAGCCTGGTTGAGATTTGCAAGCGTTTATTTGGAATTTGCTGACCTGAAAGATTTCGAGAAAGCAATTGAAAAGAATTATTAATATATGCCAAAAACAAAGAAAAGAGTTACGAAAAAATCTTCTAAAAAAAGAAAAGCTTCTTTACGTACAAACGGAGAGCAGAAATATTCTCTCGATAATTTAAAACTTTCTTCATACAGCGAAGTCAAAATGCGAATTAAAACAAAAATAGGGAAAATGCCCTCTTTGCCCAAAGGACTTCCAAAAGGGAATTGGAGCAAGCAAGCATTGAAAGTATTAGGAGAGCGTTATTTAGTAAAGAACGCAAAAGGAAAAATAATTGAAACACCGGAAGATATGTGCTGGAGGGTGTCTTGGGAGGCTGCATCGGCAGAAGCTCTTTGGGGTAAAACCAGAAAAGAGATCAAAATTCAAGCAAAAGAATATTACAAACTTTTTATTGATCATATTTTTCTTCCCAACTCTCCGACCTTAATGAATGCGGGAACGGGTAATGACTTGCAGTACTCTGCATGTTTTGTCTTGCCAGTAGATGATTCTATTGAAGGAATCTTTGATTCTATTAAACATCAGGCATTGATCCACCAAAGTGGGGGAGGAACAGGGTTTTCGTTTAGTCGCTTGAGACCTCATGGTTCGATAGTTAAAACAAGCGGGGGGACTGCTTCGGGCCCCATTTCTTTTATGAGAATTTTTGATGCAGCAACTAACGAGGTTAAACAAGGAGGAAAAAGACGCGGAGCAAATATGGGAATTTTAAGAGTAGACCACCCTGATATATTGGACTTTATTCATTGCAAGGAGGATGGGGGTCTTTCTAATTTCAATATTTCTGTTGCCGTAACAGATAAGTTTATGAGAGCTTATAAAAAAAATAAAAAATATGACCTTGTTGATCCAAACACAAATAAAAAAACAGGCTCGTTATCTGCCCGAAAAGTTTTTAATGAAATTGCAGATAGTGCTTGGAAAACTGGAGACCCCGGTCTTGTTTTTATAGACAGAAGAAACAGGGGGACTTCAAATCCGGTTCCTTCATTGGGGCCAATTGAGGCAACTAATCCTTGTGGCGAGCAAGAGCTTTATCCATTCGATGCTTGCAATCTAGGGAGTATCTTCTTGACCTATTTTGTTAAAGAGGAAAATGGGGATAAGATTGTCGATTGGGAGAAGCTGATAAACACAACAAGAATCGCCACACGATTCTTAGACAATATTATTGAGGTGAATCCTCTTCCACTTGACGAAATAAGGCGCACCGTTCTTGGTATTAGGAGGATTGGACTAGGAATTGGTGGTTGGGCAGACATGTTAATTGAATTAGGCATTCCTTATGACAGCCAAGAAGCCATAAAGTTGGGCGAGAAAATAATGAAAACAATAAAAGAAGAAGCCATAAGTGTTTCTCAAGAGCTTGCTAAAGAGCGCGGCCCATTTCCTCTTTGGCCTGCGAGCATATACAAGAATAAGAAGCCTAGAAGAAATTCCACAGTAACTACAATTGCTCCAACCGGCACGATATCAATAATTGCTGGAGCATCAAGCGGAATAGAGCCGCTTTTTGCTATCGCCTTCCGACACATAGTTAAAGATAAGCATCTAGATAGAACTCTTACTTTTATAAATCCAAAATTTGAGGCATTAGCCAAAGAACGAGGATTTTGGTCAGAAGAGATAAAGAAGAAAGTAGCCGAACGCGGAACAGTAAGGGGAATGGAAGAAGTTCCAGAAGAGGTAAGAAAAATATTTGGTACAGCGCACGAAATTCATCAAGATTGGCACATAAAAATGCAAGCTGCTTTTCAAAAGCACACAGAAAATGCTGTAAGTAAAACAATAAATATGAAAAGTAATGTTGCGGTTAAAGATATTAAAAAAACTTATCTTTTGGCCTGGGAGGATAATTGTAAAGGAATCACTGTTTTCAGAGATGGTTGTAAAGGTGCGCAAGTATTAAACCTAGGAACAAAGGATACTGAAGACAAAAACGAACCGGGAATGGATGGGTCAATGCAAGCGAGACCCTTTAAGGTTATTGGCGCTACCTACAAACTAAAAACACCGGTGGGAACAGCTTTTGTCACGATAAATGAAAACGAAAAACGGGAGCCATTAGAAGTTTTTATTAATGTTGGCAAGGCAGGTACGGACGTAGCTGCTATGGCAGAAGCATTGGGGCGTACAATTTCCACAGCACTAAGGCTTAGGGGGGCTTCAAGTCCTAGAGAAAGAGCAGAAGAAGTGGCCTTTCAACTTTCAGGAATAGGTGGCAGAAGATCTGTGGGATTTGGGCCGAAAAAGATTCGCTCTCTACCTGATGCGATTGCTGTAGCTTTGTCATCCCACTTTGGTTTCAAGATAAATGGCAATGGGAATCATACTGTTGCTAAAGATTCTAATGGGGAAGTTGGGACTAACCTGGTGGCAAACGCTTCTGCGCAAGCAGAGCAAGTCCGCCATGCGGATATAAATGACCCCACGTCGGTCCCGGCTTTTTCGAAAATAAAGGAAGCTGCTGAGCAGATATCAGTATCATCATTTGAAATTCCTGGAGATCTCTGTCCTTCGTGTGGAGCAAGCGCCTTAGTTTTTGAGGAAGGTTGCTCTAAGTGTTATGCCTGTGGTCACTCAGAATGTTAATAACCCGACCCAAGCATTTCCAAAAATAATAAACAAGAATAATGAATAACAAAAATATTATATTAAAACAGGTTGTAAAACTGGATGGCTCGAAGCAAAAATTTAACACGCAGAAAATTACAGAAAGTATTTGGTATGCTGCCAAAACAGTAGGAGGGAAGGATAAAAAACAATCCCTTGTTTTAAGTGGCAAGGTTATCGCCATATTGAAGAAAACATATTTAAATGGAGAGGTTGTTTTAACTTCAGAGATCGGTGAAATTGTTGAAAAGGTGCTGATTGAAAATGGCCATACAAGAACTTCAAAAACTTACATCAGATATCGAGAAAACAAAAAACATATTCATCAAAAGAAAGAAACCTTGGAAATAGAGGATGATATTGGTCTTAGTTATAACACTCTATATATTCTGAAAAAAAGATTTCTAAAAAGAGATGAGAACGGCGAAATAGTTGAAACACCAAAAGAGATGATAGATAGGGTGGCGCGGTTTCTATCTGAAATTGAAAAGGGGCAAGAAGAAAAAGATAAATGGTACAAGGAATTTTATGACATTATGATTGATTTTGAATTCCTGCCTGGCTCGCGTACTTTAACGAATGCTGGGAAAAGAAATGCTCAATTAGCAAATTGTTTTGTTTGGGAAATAAAAGACGATATTGATAAGGTTTTTGAAATACTACACAAATCAACACTTATTAAGAAACATGGTGGCGGTTGTGGTTATAACTTTTCAAACATAAGACCGGAGGGAGACATTGTTGGGGGAGTACCCGAACTTGCAGCCGGACCCGTTAAGATGATCGAAATGTTTGATTTAATGACAAGCATGTTTCGTCAAGAAGGAAGATATGAAAGCGGGAATATGGCCATTCTTAATGCAAACCATCCAGACATTTTCAACTTTATTTCATCAAAACAACTGGATGGATATCTCTCAAAAACAAACATATCGGTAGGGATTACTGATGAATTTATGGAAGCGGCGACAAAAGGCAAAGATTGGGACTTAATAAATCCGCGAACGGATGAAATTGTAAATACGGTTAAGGCAAGTTCAATATTAAATCTAATGGCATCTATGGCTTGGCAAACAGGGGATCCAGGAATAGTAAATCTATCTGCCATGAATAAAGGAACAAAGTTGGCGAATCCGCTTTACAGGAAGCGTGGGCCCATTGTGACAACTAATCCATGTGGGGAAGTCCCGCTATATCCGTACGAATCATGTAATTTGGGTTATCTTAATTTTGTTAAGTTTGTTAAAAACGGAAAGTTAGACCTCAAAAGATTAAGAAAGGTAATGAGGATCGCAACAAGATTAATGGACAATGTTATTGATGCTTCGTGGTTTCCTGTAAAAGAAGTTGCTGAATCAGTAAAGGCGCACAGGAGAATAGGGATTGGTTGTGTTGGTTGGGCGGAAACGCTATGCCTTCTTGGGCTTCCTTATGACAGCAAAGAAGCATTTGAATTAGCAGAAAAAGTTACCAAAACGATGCATACAACCGCTTTCGAAACTTCGTGTGAAATAGCGGAAGAGAAGGGTCCATTTCCATTAGTCAAAGATTCCATCTGGGCTAATAGAAAGAGAAAACCAAGAAATGTGGCCCTTTTAACATTCCCTCCCAGTAGCAGCAATGCAGTAATATGCGAAACTTCTTACGGTATCGAACCCTACTTTGCCTTAGCTTATGAACAAAATGTTTTGGACGGAATGAGATTGAAAACAGTAGTTCCTTTATTGATTAGAAAATTGATGGAAAAAGGTATTTACTCTGACAAGTTGATTCAAAAAATAATTAATAATCATGGAAGTTTGGTTGGAATTAAAGAGATTCCTGCCGATTTAAAGAAAATATTTAAAGTTGCCCACGATATTGACTGGAAAGACCATATAAAAATGCAGGCCGCATTTCAGAGGTGGACTGATAATGCAATTACTAAAACAATTAACATGCCTTCAACGACCACATCAAAAGAAATAGAAGAAGCTTATATTTATGCTTGGAAACTTGGATGCAAGGGGTTAACCGTATATCGAGATAGAACAAAAAGCAATCAGGTGATTAACTTCGGAGGAGACCAGAGCGCACAAAACCCCCAGCTATGCCCGACTTGTGATATTGAGCTTGAAAAAGATGTAAATTGTTACAAATGTAAGAAGTGTGGTTTTTCAACTTGCGAGTTGTAATTTATCTGAAAGCACCAACGCACTTTACTTCGAAGGTATAATAACCGCATGACAATATATACCAAGAAAGGTGATAAGGGAGAAACAGCTCTCTTTAATAGTAAAACTTCTCAAAGAATGTTGGTGGCAAAAGATTCATTGGAGATTGATGCCATCGGTGCAATAGACGAGGTAAATAGTTATTTAGGTACTATTTCTTTTAACGAAGAGCCTGGGTTAAAAAAGATAATTGAGAAGCTTCAAGGGGAGCTTTTTACAATAGGTTCGATACTAGCGGGTACCAATTTACGTTTTTATTCTACTAAGGCTAAATATCTTGAGAAACAGATAGACGAAATGCAAAGAAGATTGCCTGTAATAAAACATTTTATTCTTCCTGGAGGAACATTTATGGGGTCACAGCTACATTTTGCAAGAGCTTTGACTAGGAGGGCCGAACGGGCAGTTGTTACTCTTAACAATAAAGAAGAAATAAAGCCACAAATATTGATTTATTTAAATCGTCTTTCTGATTTCTTTTTTGTTTTGGCGAGAATGACTAATCACAACCATGGGGCGAAAGAAAAATATTGGCAAGGTGCAAAATGAAGCCTGAATGCTTCTCTACAGACCTTGCCTGTCGGTAGGCAGGTGATACAATGATTTTATGCCAAGATCACCAGAAAGAGAGCCGCTTACTCCTGTAACAGAAAGAGCGGAAGAGTTTGAATTACCCTCACACCTTGAAGATACGGGAATAAAAACCGTTGAAACAGCCGTTAAGGCTAGAGTAAAAGACAAGGGGAGGCACTTAATCCAAACGCCAGCAACTAAAAAAATTTCTATTAAGCTTCCAGCTGGGCAAACTACTGTAACTACTTGGTCGAAGGGAAAAACAACAAATTCATTAACCTGGCTAGGAGTTTATTGGTTAAGAATGATAAAAAAGGCAGTACATTTTAGCTGGAAGATTATTGGAGGAAAGGGAGGATGAAATGCAAATAGCTGCTATAAACATCAATGCAATTATTTTTGCAATATTTTTTATTGGGCTGGGATTGTTATTATTGGTGGGATTGGGATATCTAGCTTTTACTCTATATAGATGGAGGGGGAGAGAGGAACGATCGATTGAGTCTACCTTGCTTCGAATTGCGGTTCCGCGGGGCAATGAAATAAAAATCGATGCCATGGAGCAGCTTTTTGCCTCTCTTTATACAATTAAAAAAGGAGGTTGGAAACAGAAATTTTCAGTTCAACCAACCATATCTTTTGAGATTGTAGCGAAACAAGAAGAAATAAAATTCTACGTTTGGACTCCAAATAAACTAAAAGATTTAGTTGAGAAGCAAGTTCATGGTGCATACCCCGACGCGGAAATTGAAGAAGTTCCCGAGTACAATATTTTTACAGAAAGCGGGAAAGTGGCCCATAAATCAATCCAACTTAAGCGCAGTAATTTTTATCCTTTAAAAACATTTAAAGAACTACCGACGGATCCACTAGCAGCGATTACTTCGGCTTTAGCCAAAATGGGTGAAGGAGAGGCGGCTGCGGTGCAAATATTAATTTCTCCAGCAAAGCCTTCTTGGCAAAAGGAAGCAAGGAAGTTTATTTCAGACACAAAGAAACAAGAGTCGGATCCGGATAACGCTAAATTTTCAGTTTCTGCTAAAACACTAGAAGGAGTAGAAAGTAAAAGTGGCAAGTCGGGATTTGAGACATCGATAAGAATAATTGTAGTCGCGAAGGATATGCCTAATGCAAAAACACACTTATCAAACATAATGGGAAGCTTTGAGCAATACTCAGGAGAACTGAATGGCTTCAAAGGCAGGAAAATTCGAGCAAAAGCATTATTTATGAATGATTTTCTCTATAGATATCAGCCAATGTTTCATCTTTTTGGAAACAGGCTGACAATTTTAAATTCAGAAGAATTGGCAACAATTTATCATTTTCCAAACAAACAGGTAACCACACCTCATATTTTTTGGCTTTACGCAAAAACAGCACCAGCTCCATCAGAAATTCCTTCAGAAGGTCTCTTCTTAGGAACAAGTACTTATCGAGGAATAAAGCGCCCGGTTTATATATCCGAAGACGACAGGCGTCGACACATGTACATTATTGGGAAAACTGGAACAGGCAAAACAGAAATGCTTAAAGACCTAATAATGCAAGATATTAGAGCGGGGAAAGGAATTTGCTATATGGATCCCCATGGTGATGCGGTAAAAGACATTTTAGAGATGATTCCGCCCGAAAGGGCAGAAGATGTTGTTTACTTTAACCCAGCAGATACGAAGCGCCCAATGGGGCTTAACTTGCTTGAGGCTAAAACAGAGGATCAAAAGCATTTTGTTGCCACGGCTATTATAAATATGATGTACAAGCTTTTTGACCCCTATAAGACCGGAATTGTAGGTCCGAGATTTGAGCATGCTGTCAGAAATGCAATGCTTACGGTCATGTGCGATGAAGGAGCGACTTTTATTGAAGTGGTGAGAGTATTAACTGACGCAAAATATGTCCAAGAACTCCTTCCGAAAGTTAAAGATCCAATAATTAGACGTTACTGGACTGATCAAATTGCTCAAACTGCGGATTTCCATAAATCAGAAGTTTTAGATTATATTGTTTCCAAATTCGGACGTTTTGTTACAAATAAAATGGTAAGAAACATTATTGGTCAGTCGGAGAGCGCATTTTCTTTTAGAGAAATAATGGATGAGCAGAAAATTCTTCTTATTAATTTAGCTAAAGGTGAAATAGGAGAAGAGAACTCAAATTTCTTGGGGCTAATATTGGTTCCCAGGCTTTTAATGGCGGCCATGAGCAGACAAGATGTGTCGGAAGAAGAACGTAAGGATTTTTATCTCTATGTCGACGAGTTTCAAAATTTTGCCACCCCGGATTTCGCCCAGATTCTTTCTGAGGCTAGGAAATATCGTCTTAATCTTGTTGTTGCAAACCAGTTTATTGGCCAAGTAGAAGAAGAATTAAAGAATGCTATTTTTGGGAACGTTGGAACAATAGCTTGTTTTAGAGTGGGAGTAACTGATGCAAACTATTTAGCTCATGAATTTACGCCAGTTTTTACGGAGGAAGACTTATTGAATATTGAAAGATATCATGTCTATACAAAAACAACGGTTAAAAACGAACCGGTTCCTCCGTTTTCAATGGATTTAACAAAGGACATGGAAAAGCAAGCAAGCACGATGAATAAGAGAGTATCAGAAATAATAAAAGAAATGAGCAGGCTTAAATATGGTAAAGATGTAAGACTAGTTGAAGCAGAAGTTGTCAGGCGCGCAAAACTTTGATAGTAATTCTCCGAAGTGGTATAATCTAGCCTCAGTTGGGGCCGATAGCTCAGCGGTTAGAGCACTGATCTTATAAGTCAGGGGTCGAAGGTTCGATTCCTTCTCGGCCCACTTATTTTTGGGGAAATTGGAAAGTTAGAGTTCTTCTAGAACTTGCTTCTTACCAGGTTCTTTTACTTCAGCAAGTTCCAAATAGCGCTCTGTGGTAGATAGTCTTTTGTGGCCAACTACTTGAGAAAGAAGAATCAAATCAACTCCGGCTTTTAGATTTTCAACAACAAAGGTTGTTCTTAAATCATTAACTGAATAACCGGGAACTTCTGCTCTTTGCATATATCTGTCAATTGCTGCTCGAATATTTCTGACGGCTAAAGGATTTCCATTCTTGCTTACAAAAACAAATGGAGAATTTGTTTTGGGACGTAATTTGAGATATCGACCCAGCGCGACTTTTGCAGGTTTATTAAAAGGAATAGTTCTTTCAGGTTGAGTGGCATATGCTTCAATTTTAACTTTGTCTTTACTAATGTTTGCTAACTGTAGGCCTGCAACCTCAGAAATTCTTAGTCCTACTTGTAAAATGATTTCAACAATTGCGGCAATTCTGTCATCCCCTCTAACAACATCTCTTAGGGCACGATACTCAATGGGGGATAAGAATTTGGGCACGGAAGGTTCTATCTTGGGGTGAGCTACATCAACAGATGAATCTGTTGCTACAAGCTTTTCGGAAACAAGCCACCTGAAAAAAGTCTTTACAGCGTTTAGTTTTCTTGATACAGACTTGGGTGTATATTTTTGAGTCAATAGAGAATCTCGGAAAGCTTCAATGTCTGCCGGCCTTGCGTCACCGGTTAAAACCTTGTTTTTTCCTTGTAAAAAATCAATAAGTTGCTCTAAGTCTGCTCTATAGGCAAGAATGGTCGACGGGGATCGACTCTTTTCTTCCAAAGCTTTGGTAAACTTAGGGAGCAAGTTTTTAAAAGTATCTTGTGTCATAATATTAGGGCAGAAGGCTATGGGCAAGCTTGATAAAGATTATCGGCTTATATAATAGCATAATTTTACAAAAGGTCAACATATTATAAGCCACATGCCTACAAGATGCAATTGTGCTTCAAGACGGAGCTAGTGGAACAAATACGAGAAAATGCTTGAAAATATTACAACAAATATCAAAGCAAGGCTGAAAACTTACTCAAACATTGTATTTATGGTTGTTTCCCTTTTGATGCTGGTTTCTCTTGCTAGGAATATTGTAAAGGTGAGGGAAGCAAAAGAGAGGCTAAAGGAAAAGGAAGAATATATAGAAAAGATAAGGGGGGAAAATGAAGAATTGAGTCAAAGAGTAGCCACGTTCAAAAGCGAGGAATTCATTGAAAAACAATTGAGAGACAAATTAGGATTGGCAAAAGAGGGAGAAACAATTATTGTATTACCCGACGAAGAAACAATTAGCAAGTTTGCTCCCAGTGATGAAAAAGAAGAAGAAATACTTCCTGATCCCAACTGGAAAAAGTGGCTAAAACTCTTCTTTTAACGGTTTTTCTAATCTTGCCCGAAACTTGTTAGATGGCCTTAAATTTGGTAATATAGCAAGGCTAATACGTGCGGGGTAGTGTACGGATGCACGCGAGGCTCATAATCTCGCAGACCGGGTTCGACTCCCGGCTCCGCAACATAGATGGCGAGCTTAATGTAAGCCATGCCAACGTAGCTCAGTGGTTAGAGCAATCGTTTCATAAGCGATAGGTCGGTGGTTCAACTCCACCCGTTGGCACAAAAGGCGTTATTACTGCATGCGTTTGGAGTGCAGGAGTCTTTTTGAATGAGTCCT
>Ga0164321_10000081_pt1 | contig 13326 bp, 8 predicted proteins | sample GuaBasSediGuay12_FD_121799 | JGI IMG/M metagenome (GOLD analysis project Ga0164321, IMG submission 121799) | Subseafloor sediment microbial communities from Guaymas Basin, Gulf of California, Mexico - Guay12, Core 4567-28, 21-24 cm | ecosystem: Environmental > Aquatic > Marine > Hydrothermal... | reverse complement strand
CGCTGGTGGTACTGCTTTCGGTTTATTCGAAAATTCAGAAGAAATGGCACTTAACTTAGGTTTCTCTGGTTTCAGAAGAGGTTCTTATGACTTCTACAAAACTGACTGGAAATACTTAAACGACGCTTCTACAAGAGGTGCTATCGTTGGTGTTAATTCGATCGAAGGTGTATTAGTTCCTGCTGGAACTTCTACAGTATATGATCAAATCTTAGGTACTAACATTAGAAGACCTTTCTTACACGTAAGATATAGAGCTTCTCAAGGTGACGACAGAAGAATGAAATCATGGTTAACTGGTTCTGCAGGTGGAGCATTTACTTCAACTCTTGATGCTATGGAAGTAAACTTCCTATCTGAAAGATGTTTAGTAACTCAAGCTGCTAACAACTTCGTTTTATTCCAAGGATTATAATATCCATTTAATGTAATTTTTACCCTCGTTATATCAACGGGGGTAATTATTACTTTTATAAACTATTTAATTATATTATATTATGGCTAAACAAGCTAAAGCAGAAACTATTGAGGTTGCACCTCAGCCGGTAGCTACAAAAGTAGCACCACCAGCTAAACCTAGTTGGGAAATAAGAGATAGAATTTATTATTTAAAAGGAAACAAATCACCTTTAACATTAACTATTCCAGGTAAGCATACAAGAAAACATGCTCTTTTATATTTTGATGAAAAAACAGGAAAACAAAGAGAGATAAAATATGCTACAAATCAAGATTCACCTTTAGTAGATGAACAAAAAGGAGAATGTACTATGGGGCATATTATTTTTAGAGATGGTTTTTTAAAAGTTCCTAAAAATATGCAAAACCTGCAAAAGTTACTTTCACTATATCACCCTTTAAAAGATAGAATATACGAAGAGTATAGCGCTGTTGAAGAAGCTAAAGATGATTTAGAAGAACTTGACTTACAAATTGACGCTTTAAATGCTGCTAGATCAATTGATATTGATCATGCTGAAGCAATTTTAAGAGTTGAAAGAGGTTCTGAAGTAAATAATATGAGTTCTAAAGAAATTAAAAGAGATTTATTATTGTTTGCAAAAAATAATGCTTCAATGTTTATTAGCTTAGCTAATGATGACAATGTTCAGCTTAGGAATTTTGCAATAAAAGCTAGAGAAGCTGGCATAATAAATTTATCTAGTGATCAAAGAACTTTCACATGGGGCACTAATAACAGAAAGTTAATGAACGTTCCGTTTGATGAAAACCCTTATTCAGCATTTGCTGCGTTCTTAAAAACAGACGAAGGTGTTGAAATTTACAAATCTATAGATAAAAAGCTATAAAAACAAGTGATACTATATATAGGCGGTTTCGGCCGCCTTATTAGTATAAAAATAAAAATAAATGGTAAATATAAATACAGTATACACAACAGTCTTGTACATATTGAACAAAGAACAAAGAGGTTATGTAACTCCTGCAGAGTTTAATAGTCTTGCTGTTCAGGTACAAGAAGAAATATTTAATTCATATTTTCCTGATGGTAATCAATTAAACAGATACAATCAAAATAATCAACAAAATGATACTGAGTTTTTTAACATGTTTAAAGACTCTGCTTATAAATTATATCCTTTTGAAAAAACAGCGCCATTTACTTACAATGCTGGTGCTGCAGTTTTAGGATGGGAATATACTGGAGCGGGAACAATATATAAATTAGGTGAAATAATATCTACATATAACACAACTAATCCTCAGTATGATTCGATAACACAATTAGCTAGTCAAAGTGATTTTTCTAAAATCACAAGATCTTCATTGACAGCTCCTACAGTACAGTATCCCTTATGTACAACAGGCGCAGGACCAAATAACTCTGTACTTATAAAAGTTAGTCCTCAGCCTAATGCTCTAAACATTAACGCTATATTTAAACCTACTTCTCCAGTATGGGCTTTTACTACTGGTAGTGTTGGCCAATATATATATAACGCTGGTAATTCTACTAACTTTGAATTAGACACTTCAGAGCAAACAAACATAATAATAAACATATTAAAATACTGTGGTATCATAATAAATGATCCAACAATAATACAAACTGCTACTGCTGAAGCTCAAGAAGTAGAGGCTAACGAAAAATCTTAATAAGAAATGGCATTAATAACTGAAACAAATCAACAATATTATCAAGGCGCACAAGGCTTTAGAGGTACTGGTAATGCTCTTACTATTACAACAACTTTTGATACTGATTTAGTATTTGGTAGTTACAATCCAGCGGTTGCTGAATATGCTTTAAATAACTTTAAAATATATACTAGCACTACAGGTTTTCCAGGAAGCTGGAGTGAATATCTCTTAGCTTACACTGTTGTCAACAACGCTATTACATTCACAGCAAACCCTGCTAATAACTTATTTATAGTTGTTCAATTAAAAACATTAGACGGTGGTCAATATGCTAGCACTATAGCAGAAGAAGCAATAGGCGATGCTGTTGAAGAAAATTATGGTACATATCAATATGTTAAGTTAAAAGACATTATAGACAACTATATGGTTGGTTACGTAGGTGATGGTAAAATAATACAAAATGCTAAAAAATCTGATGTATTGTTTTTTGCAAAAAGATCTTTACAAGAATTTAGTTACGATACTTTAAAAAGTATTAAATCACAAGAGCTTACAATACCAGAAAGTTTATCATTAATAATGCCGCAAGATTATGTTAATTACGTAGCCTTATCTTGGATAGATTCATATGGTGTTAAAAGACCATTGTACCCAAACAACAACTTAACTATAAATCCTTACGGAAAGTTATTACAAGATGATAGAGGTGTACCAACTCAAGATAATTTTGGTGAAGACTTAGAAGGAACATCGTTAACAGTAGAGAGATGGAGGGAAACAAACGCTAATAGACTATTAAACAATCAAGCTTTAAATGAACTTGATAATCTTGCTTACGATGTTTATAATAATGATTTTGGATCAGGACCTTGGAACTGGGGAAGACTATACGGGTTAGATCCTCAATACTCTAATGTAAACGGTTGGTTTGGTATAAACGAAAGAGATGGTAAGTTTACTTTTTCTAGTAATTAAGTTAATAAGTTAATGGTATGAGAAGACATCTCTGATGGACTAGCTTATGACTTAGATACTAGAGTACCTAAAATGGCAGAAGAGGCTATGTACATGAGTATATCATATAATCTATTAGCTAACAGATCTGGCACGCCAGAAGGTATGGTTGCTAGATTTAAAAAAGATAGAAGAGCAGCACTTAGAAATGCTAAAATAAGATTATCTAATATTAAACTTGATGAAATAGTTCAAGTGATGAGAGGTCAATCTAAATGGATTAAACACTAGAATTTAATGGCAAAAGTAAATAACAATTTCATTAAAGGAAAAATGAATAAAGATCTTGATGATCGATTAATTCCTGTTGGTGAATATAGAAATGCAATAAATGCTCAGGTTAGTAGATCTGAAGGTCCTAATGTAGGTGCTTTAGAAAACGTTTTAGGAAACACTCGTGTTAGTGATCTTAGAACAATATCTAGCATAAGTGATGGTTTTACTATAGGTTATTGTACTGATGAGATAAATAACAGGGTTTTTGTTTTTATTACTAATAACACTGTTTCTAAATATGATCCAGCAAAAAAACACGCTATACTTGTTTATAGCGGAATAACTAATGCGACAACGTTACTAGTACAAGGTGCATTTTTAAATTTTTCTACATTAAACCCTATAACAGGAGTTAATATTTTAGAAAATTTATTATACTTTACAGACAACAGAAATCAACCTAGGGTTATAAATGTTGATGACGCAAACCCAACAAGTTCTACAACTCCTAGTTATTATACAACTGAAGATCAAATATCAGTAGCTAAATATAACCCCTACAAAGCTATAGAACTATATAGAATTTCAAGTGATATAAATCCTACTGGTAGTTTTCCAGACGGAAGTTCTTTAAATTATGAAACAACAATGTTTGATGTTGTTAGTAAATATTATCCTGATGGTGGTTTAGGTACTTTGAACGCAAATATAACTTCAGGAGATACTACTATGCAGATTTTAAAAGCTAATTATCAAGGTGATTTAATACCTGGAGCAACTATAGCTTTTATAGATACTACATCACCAGGTACTTTTACACCTGGATTATCTGTCAACGGAACGCCTCTTACTATTAGTGCTGTAGGAAATACTACAAACTACTGGACTGTGACTGCTGGTTTTGGAGATGGTGGTATACCAGCTTATACAGCGGCTAACACTGAGGTGGTTTTTAACTATAATAATTATTACGATATAACTTACAATGGTGATGCGGATTTTTTAAATGATAAGTTTATTAGATTTGCTTATAGATTTAAATATATAGATGGAGAGTATTCTATAATTTCTCCTTTTACTCAAGAGTGTTTTATACCAAAGCAAGACGGGTATTTTATGTATAAAAGAAATCCTATACCAAATGGAACACCACCTGATTTTGGCAACCTCGTAAATACTAGTCCTGAGTTAAATATTCAAGACGAAGAAGACACTTTCAGAACTACAACTGTAGACTTTATGGAAAATAAAGTTAATAAAATAATTCTTAGAATACCTTTACCTACTACTTCTAACGTGCTTGCTAGAGATTTAAAAGTAACAGAAGTAGATATATTATTTAAAGAGTCTACATCTAATAATATAAGAGTTGTAGAAAACGTAGAGGTTTCTCAATTACTAAATCAAGAAGCTAGAGCAACTACAAACGGAGCGGTTAGCAATAGTGAAACCATAACTGTTGATGCTGTTTCTGCACCTATTAAACAAGGTATGTTAGTTACTGGAGCGGGTATAGTTAATAACCCTAGAGTTGTTAGTTTTAATGGAACTACTCAGGTTGTTTTAACTAGCAAACAAACAATAGCTAATAATGTTGATTTAACTTTTGGTCAGTTAACTCATTTTGAATATGAATATCAATCAACAAAACCATACAAGGTTTTACCATTAAGTGAAACAACAAGAACGTACGATAAAGTGCCTGTAAAAGCTTTATCTCAAGAGATCATAAGCAACAGAGTTGTTTATGGTAATTTTTTAGACAAACACACACCACCTTCTTCATTAGATTATAATGTTGCTGTTAGTCAAAAGCTTGATTTTAATTTAGGCACAGGAACAGCTACAACAAACGGTGTAGCTAATAGTGGCGTTACCACAATAAATACAAATACAGTTTCTGGATCTATTGAAAATGGATATGTAGTTACCGCTAATGTTTCAGGTATTCCTAACGATACTGTTGTTGTTAGTTTTACAGCAACGTCTGTAACAATAAGCGCCGCTACTACACAAAGTATAGCTAATGCTTCTGTTTTAACTTTTACAGCTCCTAGTAGCGTAAGATGGAATACTAGTACAGTAGAATACCCTAACTCTTCTTTAAAACAAAATAGAAACTATCAAGTAGGCATAGTGTTGTCAGATAAATTTGGTAGATCTTCTAGCGTTATTTTATCTGATGAAAACAATTCTGTTACTTTTGGAAATCAAAAATACTTAGGTTCTACTGTTTTTTCTGATTATTTAAAAGGAGATGTAGAAGCTCTTGAGTTTCCAGGTAATTCTTTAAAAATATTATTTAACAATACTATTCCAGGAGGGGCAACAGGCATATATAATGGAGATTCTACAAGCGCTGATTATAATCCACTTGGTTGGTATTCTTATAAGGTTGTTGTAAAACAAACAGAACAAGAATATTACAATGTTTATTTGCCAGGTATAATGGCTGCTTATCCTAATGAACCACTTAAAGAACTTGGTAAAACTTCTCACGCTGTTTTATTTAATGACAATATAAATAAAGTACCTAGAGATTTAGTAGAAGTTGGTCCTGAACAAAAACAATTTAGAAGTAGTGTAACTCTTAATGGTAGAGTTCAAAATACAAACACTCAAGATGTTTGGCAAAATAACATACAATATTATCCTGGAGCATTTCCTAGTTTAGTTAGTGTTATAGCTACTGATGATGATTTATTTAACGGTATTTCTGAAATAGGATATGTTGGTAGTCCAGATTTTTATAATGTAAATTCAAACCCTTTAATAGCTAGAATAAATACACCTTCTAAACAATTAGGAGTCACAGCTACACCAACAACAGCAACTGTAGATGCAAACACAACAGGTCTTTCATCAGACCAAGTTAATATAACTATAAGTACAATAAGTCCTATATTTACACTTGGTGGTAATCCAGCCCCAGGTAATAGTTTATTTGCAGGTCAAACTGTTACAGGTAATGGTGTTCCAGATAATACCACTATTATTACTAGTATAGGTAATGGTAGTGTGTGGAAATTAACTTTTAGTAACAATTTAGAAGGCACTAGCTCTGGAGACGTGTTAACTTTTACTCCTACTAATGATAATATTAATTTTGATTGGGTTACTATACCTAACAATTTATCTATAATGGAAACTGATCCTGTAGAATCTGATTTAGATATATTCTGGGAAACAACAACAGAAGGCTTAATAACAGAATTAAATCAAGCTGTATTAGGCGGTACAGCAGATGCTGTTTCAATTAGCGGTTTTAATACAGATTTATTTAAAGAATCTTTAGCTCCTAATGGAAACATGTTTACTACTCCGTTTAGTTTATTAGATCAGTTTAGTAACACTATAGTTTATGCAAACACAACACCACCTCAATTACAATTAAATAGCGTTTATGATTTTAATGGTAATTTAGTAGACGATCAAAATCCTTCTGAATTATTTGAACTAGAGCATGTTAGTAGTACAAACACGTATCAAATAAAAACTAAAGTTCCTTTTTATTATAGTAATCAAGCGGCAACAAATCAAACATATAGATTTGATTTTGAAGTAAATTATAACGGAACGCAAAACTTTATTACTCAACAACCAGTATCTTTAATAAACGTTGCTCCAGATATAACATCAGGATGTACTAACTCAACTTATATTCCTGGAACTAGTGGAGGAGGAAACGGTACTATAACTAATCTACAAGGATTAAACGGCGCGAGTACTTTAAACGTAGGTTTTGATGAAATAGCTTGGAAAGATTTAAGTTGGAGTATAGTTGTTACTGGTACAGGAAGCACTACTTATAATCCACCAACAGGAGTTATATTATTAGATCAATCAAAAGTTAATAAGTTTTGGAACGGAAGAGTGTATTTTGCAGGAGGTGATCCTCCTAGTACAATGCCTGATGGAACATACACTGTATCTGTTACGTTACAAGATGCTGGAGCTTTAACAGACACATGTAGTTTTGTTTTAACTTTAGATAGAACACCTTGTTTTACTTACAAGTTTACATACACTGGAAGTGGTAATACTATTGGAGCTACTTACACTGGTTGTAGTGGTGAAAGTGAAGTTGTGAGTTTTGTTGACCCACCAAGTAATACTTTTCCAGGTTATACAACAGCTTGCGCTCCAGATAACACAACAGCTTTAACTAATGCTGGTTTTGTAAAATTAGCTTTAGACAGCACAGATCCAGCAAATGTGTGTAACACTTAAAAACCTAAAAAAATAAGTAATAATAATAATTATGGCTGCAATAATAGAAGTTAAATATTTCAATACATTCCTTCTTAAGAAAGTAAACAAGTCTGTTACCAACTTTGGTAACATACCTGTATGGAATGGTTCGACTGGAATACCAACTTCAAAAGGCGGTTATCCAAATACTACAGCAGACGTGCCAAACAATTGGGTTGTAGAAGAATCTAGAATAAATGGCGGTTATAATAATACATCTGTATCTTTTGGAGCTAAAGCTTATTTAGTAGAAGAAGAGCCTAATGGAACTGTAAGAGGTAATTCGTTAATATACTCTGGTATATTTAATTCTAGAACAGGAATAAATAGAACAAATGTATTTTCTGTAGCTGATGATATAGTTAAATCTGTAGACCCAGCTAATGGTTCAATACAAAAACTATATGCAGAAGATACTAATCTAAATATATTTCAAGAACTAAAAATAAGTAGAGCGCTAATAGATAAAGACGCTATATATTCTGCTGAAGGTGGAGGAACTGTAACTAGTTCTAATTTAGTTATTGGAGCAATACAACCTTATGTAGGTAAGTTTGGGATAAGTACTGATCCTACTAGCTTTGCTATATATGGTAACAATAAATATTTTACTGATAAAAACAATGGTGTAGTATTAAGAATGTCTGGCGGAAGTTTAAGTGAAATATCTAACGCTGGTATGATTGATTATTTTAGAGACAGATTAAGTTCTGGTATTAATGTAGGTGGTGTAGATGGAAAAATAATAGGTGGATATGATATTCATAATAAACAGTATGTAGTTTCTACTCAATTATCTGGAACACAAGAATTTACTTTTGATGGTGGTTACGAAACTCTTTGCTTTGATGACTTAGTTCAAGGTTGGACTAGCTTTTTTAGTTATAAGCCAGATCAAATGTTTAGTTTAAGTAATAAGTTTTATAGTTTAAAGTTTGGGTCTCTTTATGAGCACTATTCTCAAGGCGGAACTAGAAATTTCTTTTATTCTAACAACGCGCCTGGTGGGACAGTAGCAACACCAACATCTATTACATTTGTTTTTAATCCTAACGTATCACAGTCAAAAACATTTAAAACTGTTAACTACGAAGGTAGTAGCGGTTGGCAGATAAGTAATTTTGATTCAGACAACACTGGTAGAGATTTAACTTCAGGAACTACTAACTGGCTTAACTACGATGATAATTCTGCTATCGTATATAGTTATGTTCAAGGAAGATATGATTCTACTTTACCAAACCCATTAACTGGAACAGCGGCTGTTTTAAGACCTTTTTATCAAGCAGGTTTTGACAGAAAAGAAAACAAATATGTTGCAAATCTAATAAACTCTAGTACTTCTGCACCAGGTGAAATTCATTTTGGGTCTGCAATATCAGGTATTAAAGCTTTCTACGCAACAGTAACAATATCAACAGACACTGTTACAAACCCGGGAGGTGAAAAAGAATTATTCTCTGTTGGTAGTGATTATATAGCTAACAATGGATATTAAAAAATTAATTAAAAAAACAAATAAATGGCAATAGGCGCAATAATAGGTGGCGTAGCTCAAATCGCTGGAGGAATAATTGGTGGTGGTAAAGCTAGAAGAGCCGCTAGAAGAGCTAGAAAAAAGCTTAAACAAATGAACGCTAAGATGGCTCAACTAGAAGCTAATAGGCAGGAAATTATAAATCCTTATGAAGGAGCTGAAAACTTAAGTGACATGATGAGTAACCCTATGGCTAACTTAGGTGTTGCTACACAAGCTACTGAAATGCAAATAGAACAAACAGATCAAGCTTTAGCAAATACTTTAGATACGTTAAGACAAACTGGTGGTGGCGCAGGTAGCGCTACTGCATTAGCTCAAGCTGCTTTACAGTCTAAGCAAAACGTTGCAGCTGGAATAGAACAACAAGAAAAAGCTAACGAAGACAAAAGAGCTGCTGGCGAGCAAAGACTACAAGATGCTAAGATAGCTGAAGAAAAAAGAATGCAAAACTTAGATGCTGCTGGAAAACAATTTGTATTTGGTCAAAGAGAACAAAGAGAAATGGGTCAGTTAAATAGATTACAAGGCCAAATAGACAACATGCAAGGTATAAAAGCTCAAGCTAGTGCTGATCAAACTAGAGCTTTAACAGGAGCAATAAGTGGTATAGCTTCTGTAGCCGGATCTGCTTTTGGTGGTAACAGTGGTTCATAATAGATAAATAACATGGAAAACAAAAATATTCAAATAAATCTTCTAATACAACAAGTATTACAAAGCGATAGCATGGCTTATATTCCAGGTTACATATCTTCTGACGTTGATATTGAGTTTAGAATATTAGATAGAGCTTATCAAGATACTGGAAAATATTACGCTAGACTAAAAACAGCTATACAACAAAACAAATGTGGTGATTGTATTGATGTAAACGAACAAATAAACATACTTGAAAGAGCTCCTGAAGTTTCTTTAGAGTTTCTTAAAAATGTAATGAGTGAGTTAAGTGTTACTGAAACTGGAAATTATGATCCTAATAATTACTATGGGTTTATGATTGCTAATGCTATTATGACTGAAAAACCTGGATTTTCTAGAACTGATGGCTACATGGTATCATTAGATTTATTACAAAACGGTAATCAAGAATTAATGTTTGATGGTCCTTTATTTGAAAAACCTTTAATTATAAACAGTTCTGCTTTATCTACATTGCTAGATTCTGATACGTCTATGGTTGTAGAAACGCCAGATATAGACGCTAGTATGTCTGAATTGTTAGTTCAATCACAATTGTTTTCTCCTGATATGGTAGGTGAAAACGGTAAGTTGTCAGCTGGCGCTAAAATATCAGAAGAGTTTGCTGTAAAATTTAATGGTGAACTTGATTATGAAATAATAGATATTGGTGGTGGTAAAGGTAGAAACGTATTAAGATATGATATGGATAAAATTGAAAAAAAATTAAATCCATTTATAAACGCTGAAGTTGCAGGTATGTTATCAACCGAACAAGAAGCTATTGCTGCTTGGAACGTTTACTTATCTAAAGGGACTAGCGTAGAAGAAGACGCTCAGATGGTACAAAACGCTAACGCTGCTGAAAGTTCATGGATATATGAAACTGATTTACCATTGTATCAAGATAAAAAAGAAAGATTTGCTTATAAATATAAAGAGTATTTTATCAACAATTATTTAAAACAATTTTTAACAAACAAACTACCTAGTGTAGAAGAAGACGCGGCGGTTTTTGATTTAGAAGAAGCAAGAAAAGCTAAAGCGGATAAGTTTATGGAAGCTAACCAACAAAATTAAATTAAATGACAAAAGAAGAATATATAAGAAGTCTAGTTGATCAAAACATTCCTGGTGATAAAATGTTTGAACTAGTTAGACAATGGGAAATAGATAATCCTCAGACTGAAGAAGTTGTTGAAGAAGTTGTAGAAGAGGGAAAGCAAAACGATTCACAACCAGAAGGTGCGGATGTGGATCAAGACAATGCAGCACCTCAAGAAAGCGATACGGAATCTACATTGGAAGATGGTTCATTGGAATCAGCAGGTGGTTTTAATATATCTAGTTTTTTAAATGAGCAAAGAGACTCACAAGGTAATATATCAGGTTTAACTTTAGGAGAATTAAACGCTAGATTAGAACCAGAGCAAAACATTAGAGATGCTGTGTCTCAATATGAAAAAATGACTATCGTAGCAAAACCTGAAGAAACATATACAGAAGGTAATTATGATTATAAATATAATTTTACAGAAGATGGACCAATGTATTACGCTAAAGAAAAAGGCACTGAAAATTGGGACGCAAAAGAATTAGATAGTGATGCTTATTTAAATATACAGAGCTTATTTGGACACAATGGTATTGATAGAAAAAAATTTGCTCAAGGTCAGCAAACAATAAAAGGTGAGAATCAAAATAATCTTTACGACGAACTGAAAGGAGCTTCTGATTCTGTAGATGAAATGGTTAATCAAGATATAGACCCTTCTCTTAAGTATGTAGAAGAAATTTATAACGTACAAATATTATTAGATAATAGAGAATTAAATGGAATAAACAAGCAAGCTAGAGATTATTTTATTACTGGCGGTAATAAAAGAGTGTCTACAGAGCTAAACCCAGCTAAGGCTAAATACATTAAAGGCTCAATAGATGAAGATTTTAAAGAGCAATGGGATAAGGTAAAAACAACTGCTTTAGAACAAATAGCTACTGAGAAAAAAATACCAGTTAGTGAAATTGACTTAAGAGATCCAGAAACTTCTAAACTTTTTCAAGAGAAATTTTTAGCAATAAAAACAGACGAGCTTATTGACGCGGAAGAACAAGCTAAAATGGTTGCGTTTATCGATAGTTTACCATCTGATTTTAATGATAAAGCTCTTGCTGCTTGGATTACTGAAAAAATTATGCCTGTTAATATGGGTATTATTGATGCAAAACATGTTTGGGATAGGAATCAAATTCAGAAAGACATGGAGTCTTTTAAAAAAGGTAAAGGCAAAGGTTTTGAAAAAGAAAACGAGGCTATTGGTGAATTTATAAATAAAGCTTACACGTCTTTAGATATATTTAGCCAATCATTTGAAGTTATTAGAAATGGAGAGTATCAAACGCCAGATCAAGTAGCTCTTGCTAAGAAACAACTAATACAACTTAGCAAGCAAAGAAACGAAGTAATTAAACTAATTGAAAAGCAGTATGCTAAATTAGAAGATCCACAAAGAATAGACAAAATACAAGATGTTGAAGCTTACCTAGAAGCATTAGAAAGAAACTATAGCACAATACCTGTTATGATTAATAACGCAGAAAACTCTGCTATTGATATGGCCCAAGGTATAGAAGAAATGACTTTTCAAGTTGCTAACTTACCTAATAATATTTATGAAGAAAAAGGTGTTAACATAAATAAATACAACCCAATGTGGAATATGGCTGGTAAGTATTTAGTAAATGCTTGGGGTAAATCAAGAGTTGAAGCTAATAAAAACATAGAAGAGTATAAAAAACAAATAATGGGTGATGTTGCTGAAAATCTTCGAATGGACGATATACAAAGCGCAGATCAATGGGGAAGATATTTAATGCAAACTGTTGGTTCTGTTGCTCCGCAAATGGGTATGTTAGTTGCAACAGGTGGAGCCGGTGTTTATTTAGTGACAGCAGGAGCGGGTGGTGGAAAGTTTAGACAGTACCAAGCAGAAATGGATGGCTACAAGAAACAACTTAAAGATTGGGAAAAAGAAGAACCTAAAAAAAATGAAGGTGATACGGATGAATTTTATCAAGATCAATTAAGAATGTGGAATGAAAAAAAGCCTGGTAAAATAGACTACTCTATAGCTGAAATGTGGGGAGGAGCTTTAGTTAGTATGGGTGCTGAATACGCCGGTAGTAGATTAATAGCTATGCCTATGATAAATAGAGCTAAAGCTTTTACTGGTTTTGGCGTGAAAGCTGGTTTTACAAGTCAATTTGCTAAAAAATTATTAACTAGTACTTACGCTTACGCAGGTGATTTAATTAGTGAAGGTACTGAGGAAGTTTTTGCTGAAGGAGCTGGTAACTTGTATGATAGAGTAGTTCTTGGTAAAGATGTTAATATATTTGATGGTTGGAAAGATAATTTCTTTTCAGGTATTGTAATGGCTAACGGGTTTAAAGCGCCTGCTTTATTTAGTCCTTACATAAACTCTGCTCAAACGCCAGGTGATAAATCTAATATATTAGGT
>Ga0164321_10000080_pt1 | contig 13432 bp, 10 predicted proteins | sample GuaBasSediGuay12_FD_121799 | JGI IMG/M metagenome (GOLD analysis project Ga0164321, IMG submission 121799) | Subseafloor sediment microbial communities from Guaymas Basin, Gulf of California, Mexico - Guay12, Core 4567-28, 21-24 cm | ecosystem: Environmental > Aquatic > Marine > Hydrothermal... | reverse complement strand
TTGTAGGTTTGATTATTTTTAATATGCTAAGAGCTATAGTGAGTTAAATAAAATCCACTATTATGCTTATACTTTACTTGATAAATCTTAAACATAAGTGTCTAAACTAACAACAGCGCTTTACAGCTAACCACCCCCCTCTTTCGCTTTGGAGATTTTGTATCCTATTATGATCATCAATGGAAGAACGATGAAGGCATCACAGAACAAGCTTATCCACCAGATATAGTCCGGGTTAAGGTTCCAGATCACTCCTCCTACAATCGGAGCGATGACACCAACCAAGCCCGTTGCTAGCATATTTATTCCCGAGTATCGTCCCCTTGCCTGTAAAGGGACTATTTCTTGTGTGAAAGCTGACCAACCCACAAACATAACCATATTCAAACTTTGCATGGCACTGGCTATTATCAGGTATTCTGGGTGTGTTGTTGGTGTGAAAATTGTGATTAAAAGCCCTATCCACCAAAAGATACGGGTAAAGCACGCAAGTTTCCTCCTTCCAATTTTCTCAGCTAAATAACCAGCAGGTATTGAAAAAAGTACCGTGATGGCTGTTGAAACAGTTCCTCTTGACCCCAATATGAATTGGTCAGCCCCTTTCACGTCAACCAAGTATATTCCCAAAAAAGGTATTCTTATCTGCCACGCGAATCTCACAACACATTCTCTGAGAAGAAGCAACATAAGTACAGGCGACTCTTTAAAAATGTTGAAGAAGTGGCTTATAATTCCAACCTCACGGTTCGCTCTGGTAAAGGTGACCTCATGCAGTTGGGTGGCTAGAAGTGCAAAAATGAAGATGCCAAATATAAACTGTATGAAAAAGAGCGGTCGTATACCGTCAGCTGAATCCAAACCGCCAAAATAAGTGACGATGAGGGCTAAGACCATAGGCCCAATCATTCCTGCTATTGAGGTCAACATCCTCTGTATCGATAATCCCTTGACGCGATCTTTGTTGCTGAGCGATTTTATTGAAATTATCTCAGAGGCTGGTCCCATTAGCTTTGTGGATATAGTTTCGTATACACCTATTAGGACGCAGAATGGCCATGTCGTCGCTAGGAAACGCATCAACGCAGCAGGGACATATGACGCTCTACCGATAAGATACAGCCTCTTCAAATTTCTATTGCGGTCCGTCAACCAACCAAAGGGAAGTGCGAGCAGCATGTTTACAGCACTGCTCACGCTGCTTATCAGTCCCATCTCAACTGTAGTCGCGCCTAAACGCCGGATAAAGATAGACCAGTATTCACTTCCATCCATGCCTGAGAGTCTACCTATGATATCTCTTGTCAGAAACATCTTATAGTTCCTGGACTGTCTACGCCAGAAATCTTTGAAATCGTCAACGACTTTCAGCTAAAACAAACCTCATGATAAATGACTACGAATATAAACACTGAATGAATACAAAAATATTAAGATTGAGTTAACCCTCCTCTTAACAAATTACCCAAGTAAAAAGAAATACGAAGTGGAAAAACAAAATAAAATTTAATCTTAAAAAACTAAATTTTCGCTTCTCAAAACGTGATGCAATGTCTTCAATGGCCTACATATCAGCACCTATTTGTGATTCTCCTTTATGAGAAATACAAAAAATACATAGAAATGTTAAATTTTTAGTACAGGATAATAATACAATGTAACAACTTACTTCTCTAGATTGCAGTCTATAACTAAGCAGCTCGTTTTTTTATACGTTTAAGAATGATAAAACTTCTGGATTGAGGAGAGCTTATTTACCCAGTTTCTTAATAGAACGGGTTAGATTCTAGTGATGCTTGATGAAACCTGATTTAAAATCCGTTTTAATGGGGCTTCTTGTGACCTTTTTGTGGTCATCATCTTACATCTTCATAAAATTTGGTCTCGATGAGCTATCGCCCTTCTTTTTTGCTGCTGTAAGGTATTCTCTAGCTTCAACGATTTTACTCTTAGCCAGTTTTATTAAAAGGAAAAAGATTTTTTTGAACCGTAAATTGTCATTATACTTTGTCGTTGTGGGGTTTTTGGGTTATACGGTTGCTCAAGGCTTTCAATTCGTAGGTTTGTCCCTTCTTCCTGCTGTAACCGTAACCTTTCTACTCAACTTCAACGCTTTCTTCGTTTTAATTCTCGGATTAATCTTTTTAAAAGAAAAACCAAGTAAGATTCAATACATAGGTTTTCCTTTGGCTCTTTTAGGAGCTTACACATATTTCCAAGAATCACTTGCTTTCACGAATCCGTTAGGAATTCTCGTAATTTGTCTTTCAGGTTTAGCGTGGGCTTCCTATATGGTGCTGGTGAGATATCTTCAAAGAACGAAGAAAGTGAATTCCATGGGTTTGACGATGATTAGTATGGGGTTAGGTGCTCTTGGACTATTGATAATATCTTTTTTCTTGGAAGGCTTCCAACCAATCAGTTCTAAAGGATGGCTAATCATCATATGGTTGAGCACCATCAACACGGCTTTCGCTTTCTATATGTGGAACCACATCTTGAAGTCCATACCTGCCTACCGTCTTTCGATTCTTCAAAACACAATGCTGGTTCAAATAGGACTGCTTTCAGTATTCTTTTTAGATGAAGTGATTACCGTTAACATGATTCTCGGAATTTTACTAGTTCTTTCAGGAGTAATCCTGGTTCAGATGAAAGCCAAATCTAAAAAATAAACGATAACCCGTTTAGTTAATCATCAACTTTATCACATATTCTCTTCAATCGTTCTAAATTGTAATCCCGGTAATGTCTTTCAAAAACCCAAAGATTTACCGCCAAATCCACGTCCAACACCCTTTTGATACGATGCAACTTCTACGGTTCAATTTAGAAATGACTGGTATCCATCAGCTAGCTATCCGAGTACTCAAGATATGGAGAGGATAAAAGCTCGGGAATCAATTAACTACGTTTTCATGACCTGTTTTCCCAAAGCTCCTTTAGCTTCCCACGGGATATTTTTACATCGGTGAGACCATATAACCTTCTTAGTTTCTCCTTGGATATTTCTTGGCTAAACTGTTTCTTAACGCTTTTAATGGATTCGCCTAGAACTTGAATTTCCTTCAAGTTTCCAATGCCAAGTCCTCTCTCGATGGCGAGAGAGATATGTCTCACCGTCTTCGGGTCTACTCCCATCACCGCTGAACCAACAGCGTCGACGGCTACCATGTCTTTTCCAGCGATAACTATGTCCATGGGGACGGGTCTTCCATAGGTTTCATCCATCTCGGACCCCACGAGTCCATCTATGATATTTAGCTTAGGCTTTATCAAACTTGCTAGATCAACGAGCTTTTCATCAATTTTGGTATGCATGATTGCACTACGATTCCCTACGATAACCCCCATAAGATTCTTTATGGCTAATGTAACTTGAGCCATGTGATGTATCTTGAGTTTTGGGACATTTACTATACATGTGCTCTCAAGAACCGTTCTTGCAACAACTATTTTTCTTAAAGCCTTACCAAAGGGGATATTCACTTCCACCCCTTCATCCTTATTAAAATTGACTAGGCGCAGATTATGTTTAGCGGCCACCTCTCTAATGCCAGTTATGTCAAACGTTTTATCTGTCCCCGGATTTCCTCCCTCGCCTATGATGATGTCCTTCACTCCACATGCCTTTGTAAACTCTATTATCTCCTCAATGACTCTATGATCAACTGTAACTCCTGATGAAGGGTGCTTGGGGATGACGCAGTTCGGCTTTATCAGGACCCTGTCTTCAGGAGAAAACACTTCTTCAGCATCAATAAGCTTCAAAGCATTCTCAGTCATCGATTTAGGATCTTTACCTTTAATGATCGCAACTCTTTCCATAACCACTTCTTACACTCAAAGGTAAAGGAGTGAAACAAAGAAAAAAAGGCTTCGTTGCTCTTGAAACTTTTAAGTAAAATGGAGATATTTCGACATTCAAGCAGTCTTCTTATCTAGCTAAAAACATAGAATTCGATATCGCATAATCTTGGTATCTGACACTTTTTTATAAAATCCAGCGATTTAGCAACTCTTAGATAACTGTCTAGTAAATTCAGGATTTAACGGTAAATACTTATTAAAATCCCATTTCCAAATCCAATCAATTCTTTTTAGGAATCTTTGTAAAGGCAATAACTAAGCTGCTTGAAGCAACTAAAATCGAGGTTATTTTTAAAATATCGGGTGTAGACATCATCATGGTGGCTGAGCCTGCAACCGTCGCGCCTAAAGCTGAGCCCAGATCAAAGACGCTTGAAAAGTAGAAGTTACTTAAGCTCGTATTTTCGTTTGATACCACATCTCCCAGAAAAGACCACTCACTAACCGCTCGAATTCCATGAGCGATTCCATAAATAAACATCACAAAACCTATCGTAATGGGGTTCTCCACCATGGAAAAAAGAATTAACACTGCTGCGAGCAAGATGAATGAGATAATCAATGGTTTCTTCCTACCGATCATATCCGAAATTCTTCCGGTGGGAAGACGTGCCAACGTGTTCGCGAGACCTCTTACGGTAAAAAATAACGCGTATACAGCGGGCTCTATTTTAAGTGAGTTAACGGCATAGATTGGGTAGAGAGTTACAATCATTGACATCATGACAGCGAAGGTGAATCTGCCATAAGTAAGTGCTTGAACAGGCTTGATGGCTACTATCTTCTTCAAACTACTCCAAGAGGGCTTAAAAACCGTTTCGCGTCTACTGGTTTTGGATAATTGAGAGCCTAAAGTTTCATTCCTCAGAATGTATAGGTAGACTGGAAATACGATTAAAGGAATGATTGAGGAAAATCTTAGGATTGTCGCATAGTCAAAGTATGAGAGGAGGAAACTACAGATTAAGGGGCCCCCCCATCATTGCTATACCCACAGAGGTTAAGTATATGCCGAATGCTTCACCTTTTCGTCCCTCGGGCGAAATCGTTGAAGCCAGCGACATAAGAGTCGGATTAAGCAATGCCAAAGAGATGGCATGGAAGATTCTTATTGGATAGAAGTATGCGGGATTTGATACCAAGCTGTAGAGTATATAGGATGATGATTGACCTATGAGGGCCAGGGGAACCACCCACCATATCCCTATCCTACTGGTAGTCAAACCGAGAGGTAGACGAATAGCCAGCGTTGTATAGGACATCAAAGATATTATCAAGCCCAACTCGATTGGCGAGGCTCCTTTATCTGCAACGTAGAGGCTGAAGAAGGGTTGGATGAGGGTAGATGCTAAGAAAGTCATGGTGGCTAAACCAGTTACCAGATAAAACGCTTTTGGAAGTCTCGCCATAATTCTTCACAACATTTTTCTACCATAACCATACAATCGATGTAACGATGCAAGCTAACTAGAAACATCTAGCTACTTAGCCGGGTAGATAAGCACCATTATCAGTCATATCTGCGAAAAAAGGTTTTTGGTTCTCATATATCAAAAGAACTCAAAGGAATTAGCTAACTAGACAGGTAAATTGAAATACGAAAACGATTATTGCCTTGTCGATGATCAATTTGTTTAACACCGATAATATGGAAACAAATGATGTTTTACAAATCGCGAAAGATGTCTGCACAGAACGGAAAATAACAGATGTGGTTGTGGCCTCTACTAAAGGCTCAACAGGTTTAGCTGTAGCCAAGGCATTCAAGGATCAGCACGTAAATGTAGTTGTAGTGGCTCATAGCGTGGGTTTCAAAAGCGCGAATACTAACGAGTTTCTACCAGATGCGATAGATGAGATTGAAGCACAAGGAGGTACTGTTTTATTCAGTACAATGCCATTTCACACTATCAATGATGCTGTACGCGCGAAAACTGGATCTTCTACCTCCACTTTGATTGCAGATACCTTACGGATGATGGGGCAGGGAACGAAGGTGTGCGTCGAAATGGTTGCTATGGCCTGCGATGCAGGTCTTGTGCAGAGCGATAAAGCTGTTTTAGCGATTGCGGGAACGGGACGTGGAGCGGATACTGTGCTTCTTATCAAGTCAGCTAATAGTCGCAGATTCTTTGATTTGAAGATTCTTGATGTTATAGCTAAACCCGTAACCCTCTAACCAGCCTCGTTAACGCGTTGAGTTAGGCTGTATACAATATTATTGTAAGTCTTCTCGAAAATAGCTAGCTAGGCGGTTGGTAGTATCAGGCTTCGAAACAACCTATACCTACAACGATGTTATGCTGTTCAGAAAACGTAAGTGGTGGGAATCTCCGAAATAATATTAAGGTCCTGTAAAACCGCATTTTGCACATTTGTAAGGTCGTCCGAAGTTTCTGCATTTTTCGCAACGCCACATCGTGAATTCTCTGCAGGATGGACAGGGGAACTTTACTGCTTTTTCTCTTGGCATTATTGAGTGGCCGCACCAAATGCATACAGGCATATCCTTACATCCACCATATTTTTAATGGTCATAACTCTTTATTTAGAGCTGTCTATTGAACTTTGACTTGTGTATTTATATTTTTTCGTTTTAGGAGGGTTATCTTCCCTGCCGTCAGCTTATGTTCTAATTTGCTTCTCATTTAGACGTGGGTTAAACTGTGTGAGTCGTTCAGGATAGATTATGCATTTTATCTGTAGTTTTAGAAAATTCTCCCTAGGATGGGTTGCGTTTCTGGGGCGGATCGAGGAAGGTAAGTAATTGTAACTTAATCCTTGATCTAGAAAGGTTTGCATGCTTTTTCGGGAAGGAGATGATCAAATAATGGTCTTATCCGTTAAGTATTCTTTGGATGAGTTGAGTTGCTACTTAGGGAGTTGATGAACGCCATTTACTACTGCCCACTGCGAGATTAGTTTTTGGTGTGTGAAGTAGCGACGGTCCATGAGAAAGAAGTTACACCAGTCGTCTCGGTGACGTATACCCCGTCCCATTGCTTGGTTCGCCGCCCGGAAGGCGTCCATTCTGTACCACCGGTCTCCCAACCTCCGTCTCTTGTTGTTGAGGTATCTAATCTGGGCTTTTACGATGGGATTGCTGAAATCAGCGTAGGGAACCCCGATCAAGACGACGCCTCTAGCCTCATCGTAAGGAAAGTTGGAGCCCTCCGCGTTTCTCCCCCGGAAGACGCCGCATAACACTGCGCCTTGCTCCATTTTGGATGCCGTCTTATATGCTTCCACGATTTTCCTGTTTGCTATTGCTTGAGCTCCTTCCACAAACACGGGTTTTCCACTGAGATACGACCTCGTACCAGCCTCTTCGAGAATTCCAGTTCTCTGCCAGATTGTTAAGCACTCTAGCATGAGTCGCCTCTGAGGAAAGAAGATGAGGACGCCATGTGGGATCTCGGCGACCAGTCTGGTGAGTCTCTCCCCATAGCGTCGCGTCATCGCCTTCCCTCTCTCTGCGAAACGGGTTGTGACAGTGGAATCGATTGTGGTGCGCACGTTTTTTGGGTTGGCTATGGCCGAGTAAGCCCGTGTCTTTGCGTCGTTCAATCCCAAGATCTCAGTGAAAACCTCGAGGGGCGACAGGGTTCCAGACATTATTAAGGCTCCACCTGCTTCCTCTACAACAGGTCGTATGGCCAAACTGGGGTCTAAACATCTATACTCTAACAGATTGAAGCCACGGAAGGATCGTCGATAGATGGCTATGTAACTTTCCGCTGGGCTGGAATCCACCTGTTTAAGAAAGCTGAGTACCCCGTTCAAGTAGCAGACAGGATAATCGCCTCTCTCAAGTTTGTTGTTTCGGATCTCATCTACAATGTCAGCAAAGCTATCTGCGAAGGAGGAGATTGCTTCCACACCTAAGACCTGTTGCAGTTCTTTCTTGAGCTTCAAACCTGATTTTGGGGGGGTGTTTTCTGAAACCCGTTTGTCTAGGTAGGCTGCTAAGCCGTCGATGAAGCTCGATGAAAAGTTTACGGCGTCTAGTTCTCGTTGGGCTGTGTCTAAGACCCGCTCCGACAAAGTGTCGCTTAAGGCGTCCTGACCGATCTGGTCGGCGTTGTGGGCTTCATCAAAGATTAAGATACGGCCATTGAGTTCCAATTTGACACGGACGCGGATTTTTTCGTTAAAGATGTACTGGTAGGGAGCAACGATCACGGTGCAGTTTTCAGCCGCCTTTCGCGCCAAGAAGTAGGGGCAGCATCTTCTGGCTCTTCCATACGTTCTGAGTCTTTGTATAGACAACACGGTAGGGATGGAGGCGGATACTTCAAACTCCCGTTTGTAGAGGCATTGCTTGGTTTCCGTTAGCAGTCGACACGCTTCCACGGACTCGATGGCAGAGAGGCTTCGACACTGCTCGTTTAGGCATAGATGTTGTCTACTGGCTAAGTTTACTGCTGAAAAATCTTTTCCTGAGTTTTTGTTTATCCGTTCCAATTCCCGTAGAACCTGACGCACTTGTTCATGGGTTCTTGTCCCGTACACGATTCTGCGATTCATGGGCAGAATGCTGGCGAGAGCGCACACTGTTTTTCCAAAGCCGTTGCAGGCCTCTGCCACCAGTACTCCTCCACTACCCACTATTTCTTGAATGTCTTTCATGAACTCACGTTGCTGGGGGTAGGGCGTGTAGGGGAAAATCTTTCCTTCTTTACGCTCAGTCTTATGAGCATTGAGTGGGGAAGCCTTCATCTTGTTGCGATATGTCAATATTGTGCCGCACTCTATGCAAAATCGACTAGACACATACTCTTCCGGAGTGTGTGACCTACTACACCGAGAACAGACGAATAGGAAGGACAAGATGACCACGCACTCCTGATTTAGCCTGAATAACCTTAACTCCATATTAAATATTCGTTTCACTGAATATGCATAAGTCCATTAGAATCAGTGTTTCATTCCAGTAGCTACATTCCTTTATCCAACTAGTATCAGAGTCTTATAAGACACTCGACATCCTGTCCTCCACGTTCCATCAAGCCTCTTTTACGGAGAAGGTCATCATACAAACCCGGATCATTCAACCACCCTTCCGCAATCATCTTCTCCATCGTTCTAGTCGAAGATTCCACCTTCTTTGAGAAGTCGAAGACGCTTTTAAATAACTGGAATAACGATTCGAAAAATAGTTATCACCTTATACTTATCCTAATCATAAGTCAGTATACCCTCAAAAAGGTAAATGATAAAAAGAACAACGGGGTTCTTTAGCCTTCAACCTATACTGAGGGACTTACATTGACTAAATGCGCTGCATGTGGCAAAGAAGAGCTACTTCCCTTTATGTGTAGATACTGTGGTAACTCTTTCTGCGCTGAGCATCATCTGCCTGAGACCCATAACTGTCAACTGATCGGAGCAAGGGTCATCCCGATGAAAACTAGCGTAAGTGACGCGTCCAGGACTTTTTATGCCAAACCAAAGCGCTTCAGAACCAGTCGTACGGAACTCTTACACCTTACGATTGGTGTGGGGGTCCTTGTGATAATTGAAGCCCCAGGGTTCTTCCGATACGGTGTCAACATACTTTTTCGTATCGCAGGTGTCATCGCACTAGCTTTTATCCTCCATGAACTTGCTCACAAGCTAATGGCCCAACATTACGGCTTGTGGTCCGAGTTTCGTCTTAACCCTTTTGGAGCTTTGCTTAGCCTTCTAACACTTTTCTCGCCAATTAAGATTATTGCTCCTGGAGCTGTAGTTATCTTCGGCTCCCGGGGTACTGGGGAGAAATGGGGAAAGATTGCTTTAGCCGGCCCCTTGGTAAACATAATCCAACTCATAGTCTTTACAATTCTTTCCCCTTTTTATCCTGTCCTAGGGTATGCCGCCTTCTTGAATGCGGAACTCGCAGTCTTCAACCTCCTTCCGTTCTCAGTGTTGGATGGGCGGAAAGTTTTCACTTGGAACAAGAGGGTGTGGGTCGTGGTCTTTGCTACCGCCTTCATTCTCGGGGCGTTTTTAAGAATACGCCTTTGATAGTTCTAAGGGAATGAAAGTAGAGTGCAGGAGTTTTTAATCTGAGGATTCTACAGTTTAGACATTTCGATTAAAGACAGCACCCGCTTTTTGGCTTGACTTAGAATCGCCTTCAATTAAAGTGCATTACGGAAATCTTAGTAACAAAAAGACTTCATCTGTCTTGAATCTATTTAATGGCCTCTTCACCTGAGCAGTTCTTCATTCGTCCTCTGGAAGCATTTTCTTTGCGTCTCATACGCTCAATTTTAACATGGCTTAAGTTATCTTTTGGAGAACGCGTGCTCTCTAGCACGCTCACTAATAAGCGTCTTCTAAAACGATTCGTTGTTTAGCGTTACATGAACCGGCTTTCTGGAGTAACTTTTTAATCTTTCAACAGAAGGGACGAGGATGTTTTACCTCTTCTCATCGTATACGATTTGTGCCGAGCTAACTATGGGCTGGATTTCTGCACTTAGATGGGAGATTAAACGTAAAACGTGAAGCTGTCTTTCCTTTGCTTTGTAAACAGGAGGTACTCCAAGCTCAGAGGACTGAACGAGATTTCAGTTTCACATCTCTCACATTTAACCAGGATGATGAGGGGAGTCATCTGTTCCAGAGTTTGCCCGAGACCCGTAAGAGTTGGGGACGCATGAATAACTTCAACCATCTCTGTCTTTCCCAGCTTAAACGCGCCCGCCCGTATGTAGTCGAGAAAAACGATGATGCACCTGTATCCACATCCTTTGCATACGACTTCATGAGGCGTAGTCAGCAGGGGATTACGGTTAAATACTCCTTTTTCTACTTCTACGATTATCTCTTCCTTTGTGGGGAGCTTCGCGTGGTTTTGATTGGTTTCCGCTGTCATCTTAAGTATGTAATGTGGGAATCGAGGCTTTTTAAGATTGATATCTGCTAGGGGGTAGTGGCATCAACCACAAAGGTTTCAAGCGAGGGGATGACGGCGTCTTCTTAACTCTTTCTAAGCGTTCCTTGATGCTACAACACTCCTTTTTAATTTCACGTTCCCAAGACCAGTTCTCATTTCTTGGAGCCTCAATAAAACTATAACGTCGTTTATGCGTAATAATTTCATTCTTATGTTATTTGATACAACGTGATGGACCGGCGTATACGACTGGCTTTTCCCTAAGTTACGAAGGATCGCTCTAATTTAGCTAAAAGCTTAAATAAGGCGTTTAAGGAGAAAAGGGGAAACTCAGGTGACGTAACAACGTTCCTGAACAAAATGTTTTCAATGGAGTTTCGGTGATTCTATGGCAAGAGTTGTAGCATCCATAAAGGTCTATCCTCAAGATGTTATCATAAGCACTGACATGATTAAGGAGGGAATAACGAAGGCCCTTCCGAGCGACGCTCAAGTTCACAAGTTCGTCGAAGAACCGATAGCCTACGGGTTGGTGGCGTTAATCGCCCACATCGTCTTTCCCGAGTCGGAGGGCGAATTAGAGAAGGTGGAAAACGCCATCAAAACTGTCGAAGGTGTGGGACAAATCGAAATCCAAATGGTTCGAAGAGTCTGATTTTTTTTCATCCATCAGAGACGAATCGTTGAAGATGAGCTTTCATTCGGATGTCACTTTGTAAACCCTTCATAAGGTCATAAAAACTAGGTTTAAATAGCGCGTCACAATGGCTTTTATTTCCACAGAAGTCGTAAGCTTCATTCTACCGCAGAGTGGTAATTACAATATGTTTAAACGTCTTTATGCGAGTAAGCTAAACATTGAAAATCGGAGAGTTTGATTAGTGGCCAAAGAGCTTCGTGTAAGAGTTTCTGAAGCCAAGCAGCGGGACGCGGGAAGGGGAAAAGCCCGAATAGATGACGAGGCTATGCTTTCCCTCAACATTGTTGCAGGAGATGTCGTCTCAATCAAGGGAAAAAGAGAGACGGCTGCCGTGGCTTGGCCAGCGTACCAAGAAGATCAGGACAGACACATCATTAGAATTGATGGATTGTTGAGGAAAAACGCGGGCGCCTCCATCAATGAATATGTGGTGATTTCGAAAGCCAACGTCAAAGACGCGAGTCAGGTTACCTTAGCACCTGTTGATATGCGTCTTAATGTTGACAAGGACTTTAAAAATTTCGTTCAAAGCCGACTTCTCGAATATCCACTAGTCGAAGGGGACTCCATTTTCGTAGTGATCTTAGGAAGCGCCATTCCCTTCACCGTTGTCCGTTCTCGACCCCGCGACATCGTAAAAATCACTAAATCCACCAATCTCCAGGTCTTAGGTGAGCCTGCCATCAGCGCCAAGGGGATTCCACGGGTGACGTATGAGGACATCGGGGGACTCCACGAAGAGATTCGGAGAACCCGAGAGATGATTGAACTTCCCCTCAGACACCCTGAACTGTTTCAGCGCTTAGGTATCGAGCCGCCAAAGGGCGTGCTGCTTTACGGGCCTCCGGGATGCGGGAAAACCCTCCTCGCCAAAGCTGTGGCTAATGAGTCTGAAGCAAACTTCTTTTCCATTAATGGTCCTGAAATCATGAGTAAATTCTATGGGGAATCCGAGAAACGACTTCGGGAAATCTTTGAGAAGGCTCAGAAGAACTCTCCCAGTATCATCTTTATTGATGAACTTGATGCCATAGCCCCAAAACGCGAAGAGGTCACGGGTGAGGTAGAACGACGAGTTGTGGCTCAACTCTTGGCGTTGATGGACGGCCTCGAGGCGAGGGGCAACATCATCGTCATCGGTGCCACAAACCGGGTGAACGCTATCGATCCAGCTCTGAGACGACCAGGGAGATTTGACCGAGAGATTGAACTTGGTGTCCCCGATAAACAGGGACGTCATGAAATCCTCCAAATTCACACCCGCGGCATGCCTTTGGCGGAAAATGTTGTTCTTAAAGATTTAAGTTCTATAACCCACGGCTATACTGGTGCCGACATCGCAGCCCTAGGACGTGAAGCGGCCATGAAAGCGTTACGCCGTTATCTCCCGGAAATAAACCTAGAGGAGCAGCACATATCTCCTGAGCTCTTGGAAAGAATGGAAGTGATAGCCGACGACTTTATGTTGGCCTTTCGAGAGATTACGCCAACGGCGTTGAGAGAGGTCTACATCGAGATACATTCTGTTAAATGGAGCGATGTGGGCGGCTTAGACGAAGTGAAACAGAGTATAGTAGAATCGGTTGAATGGCCTATTAAATACCCGGAAAAGTTCAAGCGTATTGGCATTGAGCCACCACGGGGCATCCTACTCTATGGACCCCCTGGATGCGGGAAAACCCTCCTTGCCAAGGCCGTGGCAACTGAAAGCGAGATGAACTTCATTACCATTAAGGGTCCTGAGATTTTCAGTAAATGGGTTGGAGAGTCTGAGAAGGCGATTAGGGAAATCTTTCGGAAGGGGCGGATGGCTGCCCCCGTAGTCATCTTCATCGATGAGGTGGACTCTCTGATTCCCAAGAGGGGCGGAGGATACTCGGACTCAGGCGTCACTGAGCGGGTTATCAGTCAGCTCTTATCGGAGATGGAGGGCCTTGAAACCGTTCAAAACATGATTGTGATCGCGGCCACGAATAGGC
>Ga0164321_10000079_pt1 | contig 13477 bp, 11 predicted proteins | sample GuaBasSediGuay12_FD_121799 | JGI IMG/M metagenome (GOLD analysis project Ga0164321, IMG submission 121799) | Subseafloor sediment microbial communities from Guaymas Basin, Gulf of California, Mexico - Guay12, Core 4567-28, 21-24 cm | ecosystem: Environmental > Aquatic > Marine > Hydrothermal... | reverse complement strand
TTGAAAATCCTTGCTGCAGCGCTTGTTTCACGATTTTGCTCCTCAACATATCTATGAATATGCCTTCGTCGTAAAATCGCTCCAACTGCACGTTTCGCCACGTTTTTCTGCGCCTCGCTACGATACCTACTGCAAAATCTGGGTTTAATTAATATCCACAACCAGGGAGCAGAGAATATAGGGGAAAATCCTGGAGGGGAAAATTTAACCTCTATTTTATGTTCGATAAGAAAGCTAGAATCTCTCTGTTCACCTCATCGGGTCTCTCATCAAAGAAGGCATGAGCAGCACCTTTCACCAACACGAATTTTGATCCATTAATGGATCGGACAAGTTGCTGCTCAGATAGTGATGGGGAAATGAAAGAGTCTAATTCACCTGCCATTACCAGGGTGGGGGCTTTAATTTTATCAAGCCTGTCTCTTGTATCAGCATTAATGCCAGCTTCCGCTTTCCATTGAAATCCTCTTATGTCGTAAGTATCTTCCAGGTTCCTGAGCTTTTGACGAGCCAAGTCAAGTTTCTGCCTTTGTGTTTCAAAAAATTTTCTACTGTAAGACCAATGCATAATCTCTTCACAGAGCAAGGCATGTCCTGTCTTCTCAATTGCACGTATCCAAAACCTTCCCATGCTTTGAAGGTAGTGATCCGGCTTTGCAAAAGTACACATCAAAACGAGGCTTGTTGTCATATCGGGATGAACAATGACAAACTCCTGAGCAACATGCCCCCCCAATGAAGCACCAATGATGTGGGCTTTCTCTATTTGCAAAACCTTTAACAGTTCATAGAGATCATCCGCCATCTGTCTGCAGGTATAAGGACCTTGCGGGGTATCGGACTTTCCGGTCCCTCGAGAATCATAGGCAATTACCTGAAAATGTTTGGAGAGCTCCTTTCTTTGGGAGTTCATACCATTATGGTCTCTATCTAATCCCTGAACCAGAACTACCGAATCTCCCTGACCATCAATCTCATAGTAGATATTTAAACCGCTTTCAATTTTAACGGTAGGCATCGTTAAAACCCATCCTTTTAAGTCAGTAATCAAAAGTATTGATAAAAGCTTTTTGATTAGGCAAGTATAGGGCAGAGAGTTTTGTGTGTCAAGCAGGCAAATTGACTGAATATGGGCGCGGGATCAATCCTTAATTCCGGGTTAAAATTCATTGACAAACTCTGTTTTTTGAGTAAAATCGCTAAAGCAAATTTATAATAGGAGAATAAGGAGGATTCTTGTGTCAAGAATGTTAACGGTTCTTCCAGAGAGATGTTCTGGCTGTAGGCTTTGTGAAGTGGTCTGTTCCATCAATCGTTTTGGAGTTAATAATCCCAAAAAGAGCAGCATCCGGGTGATAGTTATTTATCCCCATCCTGTTATCAGGATGCCCATTGTCTGCAGGCAGTGTAAAGAACCAAAATGCCAGGAAAATTGTCCCACAGATGCCATTGTAATAAAAGATGGATATTGTGACATTGATGAGGAAAAGTGTATTTCCTGCCAACAGTGCGTAATGTCTTGCCCTTTTGGTGCCATCTTTCTCCATGGAGATATGAGCGCGCCTTTTAAGTGTAATCTATGTGATGGTGATCCCCAGTGTGTAAAAAGCTGCCCCAAAAATGCCCTCCTTTTTATCCCAGAGCATACCCTGGGGCAGGCTCATCGTATGGCAAGCGTTCTTAAATATACGAAAATGAAAGAAGTGGAGTATGTAGAAAAAGGTGAGAGGAAGATATTACGATATGCTGATATTGAAAGTGGAAAGGAAGAAAAATGAAAATTAAAGGGGGATACTTCAAAAAACTGCTCTTTGTAGATTTAGATAAGGGTGATGCCCGTGTTGTAAATCTGAGTGATGAGTTTTGTCTAAAGTACATTGGAGGCAGAGGATTTGGTATTAAACTAATCTGGGACAACCAAAAGAACTATAAGAGCCCCTTGGATCCTCAAAACCTGGTGGTTGTAGCACCAGGGCCACTCTCTGGGTTATACTTGCCGTCTTCGGGAAAAACATCTTTTGTTACCATGTCTCCTGCAACTGGTATTTATGGAGACAGTAACATGGGAGGTTCGTTTGGAGTGGAACTCCGTCAAGCCGGGTACGATGCTCTGGCAATTAAGGGAAAAGCAAAGAAACTCTCTTACCTTTGGATTGATGATGATGAAGTTGAAATTGTTGAAAATGAGGGTTTGAAAGGGAAAGGGTGTCTGGAATTAGAAGGGATTATTAAGAATGATTTGAAAGATGATCATCTGCGCATTGCCTCTATTGGTGTTGCGGGTGAGAATCTTGTTCGCTTTGCTTGTATTAGCGCTGATTGGGGACGTAATGCGGGAAGAACAGGATTGGGAGCAGTACTTGGTTCCAAAAACATTAAAGCAATCGTGATAAGGGGGTCTAAAGACCTTCCTGTCTTTGATCTTAAGAAATTAAAAGAGATATCGGATGCTTCTTTTGAAAAACTTAAAAACCACAAGTATTTTACATTCTGGCAACAGCAAGGTCTGATGTCCGTTATAGACTATGTTAATGAAGCAGGGGTGATGCCTACTTATAATTTCAGAGATGGACAATTCAGTGGTGCGGAGAAGATTAACGGGTATGAAATGGAAGCAAAGTACAAAATCGGTGACACCGCCTGCTTTGCCTGTCCCATGGCTTGTGGCAATATCTGCCTGGTAAAGGAAGGAAAATATAGTGGAACCGTAATAGAAGGTCCTGAATATGAAACAGCTTGCATGTTTGGTCCCAATCTGGGCATGAACAACTTTGCTTGTATTTTGAAAGCCAATGCGCTCTGCGATGACTTAGGCATCGATACTATATCCACAGGAAATTTGATTGGCGTTCTTATCGAAGCCCAAGAGTTGGGACTCGTCTCTGAAGAAGAATTGGGTGGCATGAGGTTGAAGTGGGGTGATGAAGAAAACATCATTCAGTTAATCCACGATATTGCCCACAGAAAAGGGATAGGAAATATTCTCGCTGATGGCAGTCTGGAGTTGCTGAAAAAGTTTCCACAACTAAGCCCCATCCTCTCACAGGTCAAAGGGCTGGAACAGTCGGCTTATGATGGACGGGCGGCTGTCTCCATGGCTTTAGGGTTTGCTACATCGGATATTGGGGCGCACCATGCTCGAGCCTGGCCATTGGCGAAGGAGCTTGAAATGGGAAAAGACTGGGGGTTAGAGCAGAAAGCCGAGCTGGTAATATATCATCAGACTGTGCGACCTCTTTTTGATATGTTGGGGGTATGTCGCTTGCCCTGGATTGAATTGGGTTTTGATGAAAACACCTATGCCGAGTTTTACTCAGCTGTCACTGGGGTTACTATAAGTATGGATGAATTACTTAAAAAATCTAATGATCTCTATGATGTAACTCGTGCGATCAATATTAAGATGGGTATTAGCAGGAAAGATGATTATCCTCCAGAAAGATGTTTCTCCACTCCTATTCCCTCCGGTCCTCAGGCTGGGAAAGTTATCGACAGGGAAGAGTATGAAAAGCTCTTAACTATCTATTATCAGAAGAGAGGGTGGGATGAGAACGGCCAACCTGATATGAAAGGTATTGACAAGAAGTTTAGTGACAAAACATTAATTTAAAAAGGATGTGAGAAATGAAAAGGTGCTTCTTTATTATTTTTGTGATCTTGACCCTTTTCCCGTATGTTGCGCAGGCTAAAGGATGGTATGTGATAGATAATTTTAAAATCATGGTAAGAAGGCAGCCTGGAGAGATGTACAAAATAGTAGAACAACTACCCTCTGATGAGAAGGTAAGGATTATGAAAACGGAGGAGGACTGGGCAAAAATCTCCTTTAGAAATGGTAAAACGGGTTGGGTATTAAAAAGGTTCTTAACGGAAGAGATACCAAAGCCAATCCAAATGGAACAACTTGAAAAAAAAATAAAAGACCTGGAAGAGGCAATAGAAGCTTTAAGAAAGGAGAAAATATCTATTAAGCAGAAATATGCTGAAATGGGAGAAACGATAGCTTCTCAGTCAGTGAAAGTAAAAGATGTCTCGCTGGAAAATCAAAGGTTAAAAGAGGAACCTTATAGAATTATACTCCTACTGTCGGGAGGTGGTATTTTCTTAATCGGCTGCATTGTAACATTGATTATTCAAGGACTTGGTCGAGGAAGAAGGAACAAGTTGAGTTTTGAAAAAGGGATCAGACCTTGATGCTGGGGTCAAATCTTTACTCTTGACAATTTCATTTGACCCCACATGACGACCATTACTTTTTTTTATAAAACTGCTCTGTAGTGGTAACAACCAACTCTTGTTGCTTCCCGGTTAATTCTGGATAGACAGGCAAAGCCAGGACTTCACTAGCTGCCCTCTCTGCCTCTTTAAAACTGCCTTCTTTATAACCCAGTTCCAGATAGCATTGTTGCAAGTGTATAGGGAGTGGGTAATAAATGCCAGAGCCTATACCATGTTGATTGAAAAATTCCTTGAGCTTATCTCTTTCGCGGGCTCGAATGACATACTGGTTAAATACATGATAATTCCCGTCTTCTACATAAGGCAGCCCGATGGAGCTACCTTCTAATTTATGGTCGTCTATATCGGAAACCAATCCAGTTTCCTTAAATAATTTATTATAGTTATCCGCATTTAATCGGCGTTTGGTTGTCCACTGATCGAGGTGCTTTAGCTTTACTTTTAAAACCGCTGCCTGGAGAGCATCAAATCTACCGTTTATTCCAATTATGTCATCATAATAGTATTGTTCCTGTTGCGATCTGCATCCGTGATGTCTTAAGGATTGCACCTTATCTGCCAGGAGTTTTCTTCCAGTAACTACCATACCGCCCTCACCGTATCCCCCCAGGTTTTTGGTTGGAAAGAAAGAGAAGCAACCAAAATCACTTCTACTCCCAGCATGATGAAATAACTCGGCGGAGTCTTTATTTTGGTATTTTGCACCCAGAGCCTGAGCTGCGTCCTCGATAATCTTTAAGTTGTATTTGTTAGCAATTTTTACAATGGAGTCCATGTCAGCACACTGCCCGTAGAGATGAACAGGCATGATTGCCTTTACTCTTTTGATTTGATCTTCCTTAAGGCATGATATGGCTTCATTTATTTTTCTTGGGGATATGTTATAGGTAAGTGGGTCAATATCTATAAAGATAGGAGTTGCCCCTACCCTGGAGATAGAGCTAGCCGTAGAGAAAAAGGAAAAGGGTGAAGTGATAACCATATCTCCTTTTCCTATTTTAAGTGCCATTAAAGAGATGAGTAGTGCATCGGTGCCAGAAGAAACACCGATGGCATGATCTACCTGTGTATAATGAGCAATTTCCTTTTCAAATGATTCTACTTGAGGGCCAAATATAAATTGCTGGCTTTCAAGAACTTCGTTAATGGAAGATTTGATTTCATCCTTTATTTGTGCATACTGGAGCTTTAAGTTAAGCAGAGGGACTTTCATGTCTTCTCCTTTGTTGTGTGTTTTCAGGTTATAAATTTTCTTCCAGATTTTCTAAGTTTCTTTTGTGTTTTTAAGACAGCTTCTTTCCAATAATCTCTTACCCTAATATCTCTTTTTTTACTAACATTAAGATAATATTTTAAGAACCTGAGTCTATCAGGTGTTGAAACTATTCTGGTATTAAGCAGAGAAACATTAAGACGAGCTAAATCCCCAATCTTATCTTTCCTTTCAAGCCTTGTTTTAATCCTGGTACTGTCTAAATCTACCAGATAGAGCTTATCTTCTTGTCCGTCCTTCTTCTCTACCAGTATATTGGCTGACTTTAGATCTCCATGCCAAACACCTCGATCATGCATTGCTCTAATTAAGCGTGCTGTCTGTTGTATGAGAACATTTTTGTTTTTAATGGTTTCAATTTGTGCATTGAGGAAACTTTCCTGGAGCAAGGTATGTAAGGGAAGCGATTGGTCAATCTTTTGAGTGATGAAAAAGCTTTTGATGAGGAATCTCCCCTTTCTCTGTTCTAAAAAGGAAATGGGCAAAGGAGTGGGAATATTTCTTGAAATCAGTCTATGTGCTACCTTCCATACCCTTTTGCCTCTGGAAGTACGGAAGAGATTTTTTAATGCATAAAAGATGTTCTGATAATTATAGCGTTTTATATGGACTTCTACTTTTCTTCCTCCAATCTTAATGGGTATAACGCAAGAAGATGTGGTGTGGGAATCTTTTATGATGCTAACTGCAGGTTGGGAAAATGTCCGGTCAGGATTATGCATGAGGTCTAAGAATTCATCATTACAGAAGTCACGCTTGATAAATCCTTTGTGAGTATTTGACTTAAAAGATTCAAAATATTTATTGCTCTTCATGCACCTTTTATTTCTCTTCCGCCATTGCTTTATCATCATCCTGTCTGTCATTTCTTTTGGTAATCATCTGAGATGCAAGCCACTCTCTTTCTGCTGAAGAGAGGAGAAGAGTGTTTATGGTGATAAGTGGTTTTCAATGGGGATCACTTTTTGTATTTCTTAAATACTTTTGTTACCGCCTTGATTACATCATCTACATCTTCATCAGAGAGCTTGGAGGAAAATGGTAGAGATATAGTCCTTTCTGAGACATAAGCTGCGTTGGGGAAATCATCTTTTTTAAACCCGAAGGTCTTTTGGTAATAGGGGTGTAAGTGGAGAGAAATGAAATGGATACCTGTTCCAATATTCTCCTCAAAGAGGGCTTGCTGGATGGTGTCGCGGTCTGTATTCAGTTCTTCAAGTCTTAGCAGGATGGTGTATAGATGATATGCGTGTCTGGTGTTTTCCTCCGGTGGGGGAGGCGTATCCAGGGGAAGATTGAAAAAAGCCTCATCGTAGCGCTGCCAGATTTCTTTGCGCAGCTTATAATAATTCTCTATTCTTTTTAACTGGTGGATGCCGAGAGATGCCTGAATGTCCATCATGTTGTATTTGAATCCGGGATAAACGATGCCGTAGTGTTTAAACCCTTCATCGGAGTATCTTTTCCATGCTCCCCTGCTCATACCGTGAAGGGCGTAAGTTTGAATTTTTTCTGCATACGTATCGTTATCGGTTGTGATCATTCCTCCTTCACCTGTTACCAGATTTTTGGTGACATAGAAGCTGAAAACGGTCAAGTCACCAATGGTTCCGATCTTCTGACCATGATATGTTGCCTCTATAGCATGAGCTGCGTCCTCGATAATTGTCAGTTGGTGTTTTTGAGCAACTTCTTTAATTATTTTCATGTTGCATGGTCTTCCCGCAAAGTGAACTGGAAGTATAGCTTTCGTTTTAGGAGTAATTTTTTCTTCAATCTTGCAGGGATCAATATTCATCGTTGGCAGGCTGATATCGACAAAAACAGGTTTGGCACCGCTGTGAATAATGGAGTTGCCAGTAGCTCCGAAGGTCATAGGAGTAGTGATAACCTCATCTCCCGGCTTTAATCCAGCAACAATCATAGAGAGATGAAGTCCGGCTGTACAGGAGTTGAGTGCGAGTGCGTGTTTGGAGCCAATGTAATCTTTAAAAAGTGCTTCAAATTTTGCAACCTTAGGGCCAGTGGAAATCCATCCTGACTTAAGGGAATCTACAACTTCATCAATCTCTTCCTGTTCTATGTTAGGACTGCCAAATATTAAAAAGTCTTTTCTCATATAAGATTCCTTTCAACCAAGTTTGATGCTATTGGGGTTTTCTTTTTCAGTTTTTGATTATGGGAACGGATTCTAGCAGTTTTTTTAATGATTTTTTTGATTAAACTCTTAGTATTAGCATTCAATCTTTCTTCTTCCTGGTAATGTGTGATGAATCGTAATCGGTCAGTTCTGGTAATGGTGTTTTTATCTGCTGAGTAATTGAGGGCAGCCAGATCTTTCACCCTCCATCTCAGTGGAACCTTCTTCCTCTGATCTACCCTGTGCAGATCGACGAAGTAGATTGTCCAGTTGTTGTATACGTCTTTTTTTACCAGAATATGGCACAGGTAGAGATCTCGATGATTCAAACCTGAACGATGCATACGCCTTACAAGAAGAGCCAGTGCTTTAATCAGCGTTTTCTTTTCTTTAACATGATGATCATTTGAATGTGATGAAAAATGGTGGGTAAGATAGTGGTCCAACCGTTCTACTCCCTTAATCTCCCTGGTGAGCAAAAAGGATTCTTTTTTGAAACCATAATGTTTTTTTAGTCCTGCAGAAAGAGGAAGCATAGTTGGAATTCCCAGCGTGTGGAAGGTAAGAATATTTTTCCATTCATCCATTGCACTTCTGGGCAGGGAGAATCTGAGTAAAGAAGCAAACCATATTTTAAAAGCTGGTGATTGATACCTTTTTAAATAAGCACCAATTTCACCATGATTATCTTTAAGCGAAAACTTTACGGTTGAACGCTCTTTAATCGACTGCTTAATAATCGTGCCATTCTGGTAATGCATAAATGTATTGAAGCCGGTGAGCTTGTTTTTCGAGAGAAGGGGTGCATACTCATCATTTATGATTATCCCGTCATGATGAGAACAGGAGAGGACATTCTTTTTTGCAAAGACCTTTTTGTAAAGGGCAATGGTCTTTTGCGCATTCGCTGCTATGGTATATTTTTTAGCACTTATGGCAGCATGTTTCCCCATTTCTCCCCTTATATTTTTAGAAAGCAAAAGGGAAATACGTTCTGCTATTTCTTCTGTATTTTTGGCATCTTCAATGATATAGCCGTCTTTACCATCCTCAATAATTTCTGCTGCACCATTGCTTTTTGTTGTAATAACGGGAAGCCCACAGGCTAGTGCCTCTAAACAAACGTTAGAAAATGGGTCGTAGAGTGTGGGTAAAACCAACAGGTCACTTGCTCCATAGTATTTTTCTATAATCTTTTCTTCTCCTGCAAAGATTAGATTGTCTGAGAGCCCGTGTGCTAACGCCAAGCGTTTAAAGGGTTTGGGATTCCCCTTTCCTGCCACAACTAATTTTATGGTATGTGCTTTTTCTCCTAAGAGAGAGAGGCTTTTTATGAGAAATTCAAGCCCTTTCCTTTTATAATTCCTGCTCACAAATAAAATTACTATTTCCTGGTCACCTATATTAAGCTTTTCCCGTACACGTAACCGATAGGCTTCTCTTGTCTTGGGGTTAAATCTTTCCAGATCTACGCCATTATAAATAACTTCAATCTTGTCTTGAGGAACCTGATAATAATTCATTGCCTGGCGTTTACACATCTTAGAGTTGGCAATTATGTGGTGGACATTCTGAGGTTTGAAAATCTGTTTCTCAATAAGGAGAATAGAGATGTGACGGGGGTTGAGATACTTTGGAAACCTCAGCAAGGCATTAGGGGATTGAGTTCTAAGAAAGTGGAGGTGCAGGCCGTCTCCCATACGATAAATATCCTGGTGATATACTTGAGAAAACCCGTTCACGATGTCGAAGTTTTCCTTTCTTAAAAGACGTTTCGTGTTCAGAGCAAAGGTGAGGTTTTTCAAAGGTGAAAAGAATGCAAACATCGGAACCTTATGGAAAGTAATGCCTGGATCAGATGGTAAATCAAAGGTGTTAGCGAATATGTGAACTTCATGTCCCATCTCAAGTAGTTGCCTGCTTAAGTTAACCACATAAATTTCTGCCCCACCCCAGGAGAGTGTATATTCTTTTCTTATAAGCGCAATTTTCATAGCAATTAATTTGGGACGCAGATTTCCGCAGATACTCGCAGATAAATTTCCCCCTGGAGTTTCTTCGTGTATTTTATGTTTTAAAATCTTGACAATCTGCGTTAATCTGTGTCCAAGAAAATAATTTTATATATTATTAAGTTCTCTCAGTCCTGTTGAAGCAGGGCACAATTTCAAATGCCATATAAGCAAGTCACGATAGATGCGAAAACGGCGCTTCAATCCTTTATCCAAAGCGAGTGTGAGGAAAAGCCCTAATAGAACAAGAATTAGATTGATTATCAGCTTAAATATTCTTGTAATCCTCAAGATGTAGTATGAGAGTGCGTTTCTATTCTTTTTAAAGAAGATGTAGCTTGATCGGTAGTATTCTATCCAAGCCTTTGAAGGATTTTTCTCTTTGCTTTGTCCCTGTAAGTGGTAAACTTTAATGTGGGGAAGATGGTAAATTTTCCATCCTGCTTTATGCATACGAAAGCACCAGTCGGTTTCTTCCAGAAAGAAAAAATAGTCTTCATCGAAAACCCCCACTTGTTTAAGGGTTTCAGCACGCACGATCATGCATGCTCCGATCGCCGATTCTATTTCCATTGGTTCATGGTACTCCTTTTTCTTGCTGGGATATTTTCCGGGGAAAAGGATTTTTAGAAGGGATTTATTTAGGAGCTCTGTAGCAAGGGTTGGAAAATTGTCAAAGGAATTCTGTTTACTTCCATCACGATTCAGATACTGGCAAGCTGCAGCACCTGCCACAGGTGTCTTATCCATAAAGGTGATAAGTTTTTTGAGAGAGCCATCAGTAAGTATAGCATCGGAGTTTAAAAGGAGGATATAACGTCCTGAAGCGTTAGAGAGAGCCTGATTGTTTGCTTTAGCAAAACCTTTATTGTCAGAGTTTTCGATCAGTTTTGCCTGGGGAAAGTTTTCTTTTACCGCTTTACTGCTTCCATCGAGAGAACCATTGTCAACTACGATGACCTCAATGTTCAGATCAACAGTTGTATCATAAGTTGATCGAAGACAGTCGAGCAGGAGTTCTTTGGTATTCCAGTTGACTATAATAATAGAAACGTCCATCTTCACTAACATGCTTAGAAATGAGCAGCTGTTTAAAATTCAACTCTTTAAACGATAAAATGCTACAATAAATTTGCACGAGTGTAAATTAAAAATCAAATGAAGAAGGGGTCAGCCACTTACATATTAAAGGCTGACCCCTTTATACACCTGGTTAGCGAAAAGGTTATTTGCAGGATAAGGTTTTGTTGGTAGCTTTGTCTTTGATACAGCATTCATAAGTATAAAGATACCCTGCTTTATCTGTGTAGTAATCACCGCCGCTTCTTTTCGTAAGATATTTATCATCACGCGATTTCTGCTCACTAGCCTTGCCAGCACGCTTCTTCGAGCACTGTACATAATACTTTTCCCCTGGCTTAGCATCAAAATGTAATTTTTTAGTTGATTTACTTCTTATACTTCTCTCCCAATAATCTACGATGAGTTCGTGTTTTCCCTTGGTTATCACAACATGCTCCGACAAGAACCATAAAAATTTATTCACACTCACCATCTTGCCGTCAACATATAATATTTCTGCATTTATTGGATGGATCTCTGCACGTTCTTTCTTGGCGACTTGCCTTGTGTTTATCCTGTAAGGGAAACTGCAACCGGAACTGAGCACCATAGAGCAAACGATTATGATAAAAAGCAAACTGGTTACCATCTTAGCTTTCATTTTTAGCACCCTTTCTTTTGATATCTTTTATAAGGTTCAGATAAAGTTGTGGACATAACTTTGCCTGATTGTAATGGAAACTTATTTTGCTGTCAATAAAAACCCTCTTATTTGTTTGTCAAAAAGACGCTTCATTTTGAAATAGTTTGTAATATTTTTTTTAATAGTATAGCATTTGGCAGTAAATGAGTAGATTGGAGTATTAATCCATGCCAGATAAATTTAGTGAAGAGATGACAAACCGTTTTAAACCTTTTGGAGAGCGGATGCAAAGTGCTGGTCTTCATAAGATCGTAATTGAGTCATTTCGCCATTATTACAACCAGCTTATAAAGGGTGAATCTGGATTTATCAGCCGTCTACAGATAGACCCGGTTGATAATATCCCTGATGCAGAAAAGCTAGAAGATTATTCTGAGGTCGGGCAGAGTGCCATGAGGAAAGCTGTGATTATTAAGCTGAATGGCGGGCTGGGTACAGGGATGGGAATGGAAAAGGCTAAATCCTTACTTGAGGTAAAGAATGGCCTCTCTTTTCTGGATATTATTGCCAGACAAGTGCTTAATATTCGCAATAAATATAATTGTAAGCTTCCCCTGGTTTTAATGGACAGTTTCAGCACACAGGCAGATTCCCTTGCTGCACTTGAGACGTATCCTGAGTTGAAAGGCTCAATCCCTCTTGATTTTTTGCAGAATAAAGTCCTGAAGATTAACCAGAATGGTTTAAACCTGGTTAGCTGGCCTCAAAATCCTGAGTTGGAATGGTGTCCTCCAGGACATGGGGATATCTATATTGCCCTGGTCACTTCGGGCATGCTTGATACCTTGTTGGGGAAAGGGTATAAATATGCTTTTGTCTCAAATGCGGATAATCTTGGTGCGGTAATAGATATTCAGATTCTTGGTTATTTTGTTTCTCATAACATTTCCTTTATGATGGAAGTTGCAGACCGTACTGAAGCAGATAGAAAAGGAGGACATCTCGCCCGCCTGAAAAATAGTAACCTTACTTTAAGAGAATCAGCTCAGTGTCCTGAAGAGGAAGAGGAAGAATTTCAAGATATTACCATCTACAAGTATTTCAATACCAATACCCTCTGGGTTAACCTGGTTTCTTTAAAGGCATTATTAAAAGAGAAGAACAATATGCTTCCCCTGCCTCTGATCATAAACAGCAAGACAGTGGATTCCAGAGATAAGTCTTCCCCTAAGGTTTTTCAGTTGGAGACTGCCATGGGTTCAGCTATTTCAGTGTTCCCCGGTGCCCAGGCTCTTCGGGTTCCGAGGATTCGCTTTGCACCGGTTAAAGCATGTGTTGATTTATTGGGGCTCTGGTCAGATGCATATGTTCTGACAGAAGATTCACACGTTATTCAAAATCCTGAAAGGAGTTTTGGCCAAATCGTAATCGAGCTTGATCCTCGCTACTACAAGCTCTTTGATGAGATGAAAGCACGGTTTCCCCATGGGGTCCCGTCGCTCATTGATTGCGAAAAGCTGGTTGTGGAAGGGGATGTTCTCTTTGGACAAAATATTGTCATTAAAGGAAATGCTCATATCACCAATAAGGGGGAGAAGCAGCTTGTCATTCCTGATGGAGAAATAATAGAAGAGTAGGCAGGAACCCAAAACTAAGAAAAGTTTCCTGTACAGGTATGCATAAAAAGGCTAGAATACTTACCTATCATCGCATCGGCCACCCCAGAGGTGGCAAATCGTATGAAGCGCTGACGGTATCGCCGCAGCGGTTTAAGGCGCAACTGCGTGCTATGCATTTCCTGGGCTGTGCGTTCGGAGGGCTTGATGCAATGACTGCCTGGCTTAGGGACGGTGACGATCTTCCCTTGAGGTACACTGTACTGACTTTTGATGATGGATTTGAAGATCTGTATGAACACGCATTTCCTCTGTTGGAAAAGGAGGGCATACCAGCAATAATCTATCTTGTGAGTGATTGCACGGAAGACAAGTGGCAGTGCCAGCGTTCACCTTCTCCTTTGCGGTTACTGAACTGGTCGCAGATTCGTGAGATGGCTGACCGTGGCATCATTTTTGGCAGTCATACACGTACCCATGCCACGCTGACTC
>Ga0164321_10000078_pt1 | contig 13490 bp, 12 predicted proteins | sample GuaBasSediGuay12_FD_121799 | JGI IMG/M metagenome (GOLD analysis project Ga0164321, IMG submission 121799) | Subseafloor sediment microbial communities from Guaymas Basin, Gulf of California, Mexico - Guay12, Core 4567-28, 21-24 cm | ecosystem: Environmental > Aquatic > Marine > Hydrothermal... | reverse complement strand
GAGGTATCTCAGAGATGAGATTGTGAAAACAGCAGAGAGATTTATTGGTCTCCCTTATCGATGGGGTGGTTCCTCATCGGATTATGGTTTTGATTGCAGTGGATTATCCATGACTGTTTACCATCTAAATGGTTTGAATCTACCGCGTTCGTCAAAAGAACAATACAGGGCTGGAATTCCTGTCAAGCGAAGTCAACTGCTAAAAGGAGATTTGGTTTTTTTTACTATTTCTAGAGGCAGAAAAGTTTCTCATGTGGGCATATATACATGTGATGATAAATTTATTCACGCACCAGGAAGGGGAAAAAGAGTACGTATTGACTCACTTTCAAACAGATATTTCAAAACCCGGTATGTTGGTGCAAGGACATATTTGTAGTAAATTAGGCGGCTTTTAGCAAGGAGTTCGGCTCAAGGCTTAACTGGCCTGGAATTAGAGGTAAATATATCTCCCTTTTATTCTTAATTGAAAAAAGAGATAGACAATACATACTATTATCAGCCACAGTTCATTGCAGTAAGCTGGAATTAATAACAAAAAAAGTGATAAAGGCTATCAATGATTATTGCCTCAGTTTTAAAAAAATTTGACTATCCTTTTGTTCTTTCGGCCTTTTTCTATAGGATCTTGAAGACCATTTTAACTAAGGCTGGTAAGGGCCATAGAATAATCAGAAAAATAATCGCTCAGCAGATATATTTTACTGCTATCGAGGTTCTTCTGTTGTTAGGTGTAATTGGTGTTATTTTCGGGGCTCTGGTTATCATACAGATACTGGCTCAGCTTTCCAGAGTGGGGATCTCAGAGGCATTAGGTCAATTTTTAGTGGTGATTGTTATTAGAGAGCTTGGCCCTTTGATAGCTGCAGTCATCGTAATCCTTTATTCAGGTACAGCCATGGCCACAGAAGTAGGATACATGACAGTGCTCGGTGATATAAGGGCTATAACCATGAGGGGAATAGACCCTATTCATTTTGTAGCTGTTCCACGATTGATAGGTACCACCATAGCTATGGTCTCTCTTTTGATATATTTTGATGTGGTTGCTTTACTCGGAGGTTTTATTGTCTCCTGGCTCCTTACTGGTATCCCCTTTTATACCTTTATAGTGGGAGTGGCTGCGAGCATAGAGGCATCTGATATTATTATAGGTTTTACTAAGGCGATCTTCTTTGCTGCAATCATTGTTGTTATATGTCTGTACAGGGGTTTTCAGGTAGGAGGTGAGATTACAAGGCTACCGAGAGCTATCTCTAAATCGGCTTTGGATTGCTTTCTTGCGCTGCTTGTTGTTAATCTTATTATATCAGGGATATTTTATCTGTGATGAAACATCTATTGGAATGTAAGGGAATAGGTTACAAAATAGGCAAAGATGTTTTTCTTGAAGATATAAATTTTACCCTATCCCCTGGCCAAAGAGTTGTGCTTTTTTCAGAATCACACCAGGCAGCATCATTCTTGCTTCAAATCTGTAGCACACTGATCAGGCCAACAAAAGGCATCCTCTTAATAGAAGGGGATGAAGTTAATTATGAGGACCGGGAAGAATCCTTTAATATTAAAAGAAGGCTCGCATTTGTTGATAATAAATCCACCCTCATACAAAACCTAAGTGTTCTTGAAAACATTGCATTGGCCAATATTTACCATGAAAACAAACCATTGGAGGAAATTCAGATCCAGCTTGATCCTATTATCGAAATATTTAGCTTGAAAGAGGTACTCCATTTACGTCCAGCAGATGTTGATCCAGCAACAAAGAGCAGAGTCCTTTATGCTATTGAGGCAGTCAAGGAACCGGTGTTGATCATCTTTGATCGTCCGGAGAATGATTTTAATGAAAATGATAGATATTATTTATTCAATATATTACATAAATTGAAAGAGGATAGAAACTGCGGGTTTATTATATATACCAGGAGCAGATCTCTGATAGAAAAATGGGCCGACGCAATTATTATTCTAAAAAATGGCTTGATCACACAACAGGTTGATAAGGATTCTTTTCTGCTATCGAGGAAGCAGATATTATAGGACGTCAAGTTGATTGTATAGGAATTTCTTTTTGCTGCCTTGAAAGTATTCGTCAAAGGGTTGCGGCCTTTCGGCCATGAGCTCAAGGCCGAATGGTTGCGCAGCTCGTTTCGGTGTCCGGTTTGCGTAAACCGGTTTTGAAAAATGACGCCGCCGATAGCCGTTAAACGTAACGAGTCCCGCTAACAGCGGGATAACCGATAGACCGTAGACGCCAAGTTGAAGGATAAAAAAAGGGAAAGATAATATGTTTCTTAAATTTGGGGCCAAGGAACAGTTTGTTGGAGTTTTTCTTGTCATTACCCTATTCATCCTCATAGGGGCTATTGTTTTCATTGCTCAAGGTAAGAACTGGTTTAAGAAACATGAACGGTACCATACCTTTTTTGAAGAAGGTTACAACTTGAGCCCCGGCTCCAAGGTTACCCTCTATCATACAAAGATAGGTAAGGTAGTGAAGGTGAGGTTAACAGAAGATAACCGGGTGAGGGTGGATTTAAAGATACTGGCTAAATATGCGTCAAGAATAAGAGAGGATACAGTAGCCACGGTAGAAAGCCCCACTATCATAGGGAGTGAATATATCGCCATTGTTCCAGGAACAATGCAAAGGCCTCTTTTACCACCGGGAGGAGAGATAATTTCAACTGAAAAGAAGGCCTTATCCGATTATATGAAAGAGTTTAAGGTGGAAGAAAAACTTGGAATCCTTACTGATATAATGAAAAATATCAAAGAAATAACAGATAGGATCAAAGATTCTGAGGAAGGTCTTTTTGGAACCTTAGATAACATTAAACAAATTACTGACAGACTGAAAGATCCGAAGGGTGAGCTATTCACCTCCCTTGACAATATCCGCCAAATAACTGAACAACTTAAAGATCCGGAGGGTCAAATATTCACATCCCTTGACAATATCCTCCACATAACAGATAGGCTCAAAGATCCTAAAGGAGAGCTATTTCAGACCCTTGATAATCTGGTATCCATAAGTCAAAAGATAAAGAAGGGAGAAGGATCGGTTGGAAAGTTGCTGATAAAAGATGATCTATATCTCAAGATAGAAAAAGAGATAAATAAGGTTGATTCTGTCTTGGGCAACATTGAGCTAATTACTGTAAGAATACCAGCTATTGTGGATGAGGCAGAAAAGAGGTTAAAAGAGATTAAAAAACCTTTGACAGACCTAGATAAAATCCTGAAAGATGTGCCAGAAATAATGAATACAGTAAAGAGAGAGTTGGATGAAATAAGCGATATACTAGATTCGGTTAAAGAAAATTTTCTCATAAAAAGGAACCTACCGCCACCCGTAAAGGAAAGAAGCATATCTTTGGAAGGAAGAGGAGAGTAAGGTGCGATTCATTGCCCCTATTTTGCTAATTCTTTTTATCTTTTTATCTTGTTCAGCGCCTGAAAAGAGAGCCGGTGGCTGGATGTTAAAAGAGGCAAATAAAAAGATAGAGCTCGGAATCAAGCATTTCAAGAATCGATCCTTTGCAGAGGCCGAAAAAGATTTCTATTGGGCGCTTGAGTCATATATACTTTTAGATAATCGAGAGGGTCAGGCCGCTGTTTTTTTAAGTTTGGGCACATTATATCTTATGCAGGCCAATATGGAGAAGGCCTTGCCAATGTTTAAAAAAGCTATGGATATTTCAGTTGAATTAAATAATCAGGGTCTCCACATTGATGCCCTATCATCTATGGCAGGCCTTTATCTACTTAAAGAAGAACTCTCCAAAGCCAAGGAAGCTATCTCTCAAGGCCTGGAATTGGCCAAAGAGGCTCGACTAAAAAGAAAAAGGGCTACCCTATTAAACCATTTAGGAAACCTGAAAATAAAAGAAGGCGACCCTACCGGGGCAGAGAAGATCTTACATGAATCCCTTTCCTTGAACGAAGATATAGACAATAAGGAAGGGAAGTCGGCCAACTACTTTAATCTGGGGCTAGTGAACCTGACTAAAAGAAACTATAAGGAAGCAGGTATATATTTCGAAAAGGCGCTAACTCTCGACAAATACATAGAAGAACCTGATCTGATAGCCAGGGATCTCGAAAAACTTGGCGATGTATCTGGAATTACCGGGCAAAAGGAAGAAGCATTCTCATACTACGAGAGGTCTATACTGATCTATCAGCAACTCAAGGACAACAAAGGATTAGAAAGATTGTCAAAAAAGATTAAAGATATCAGAAAGCAAAACTAAGTCCATCTATTAGATATACAATCCCCGGCAATTTCCCTTCCTTATCTCCCTTATCATGTCATCCATGGTCTTAATAGGATTAAGAAATTCGGTAACTACGCTTCCAACCTGTTCAATTCTATGGCAGTCACTACCTCCAATAGAAGGTAGTTTCAGGCTATAAGCTGCACGGATTGCCTTTTTATTTTCATCCAGACTGGTACGGCCATTGTGTGTTTCTAAGGCATCAAGGCCGTCAATAGTAACGATGGTGTCCCCAAGGGAGTCCCATCCTCTGAAAGGATGGGCCGTCACACATATGCCCCCCTGTGAATGGACATTTCTGATGACCTCAACAATATCCAGATAGTTATCCCTTGACCAGGTATTCCAGGAATCATCTTTCACACCATAAACCAGGAGATGGCCCATATTAGTTGATATCTCCAGGCCTCTTAAAATGAGAAAATCACCGCCCTGATCTATATTTGCAATATGCCTGGAAAGGGTAAAAGAATAATGTTCTGTGATACAGATGCCATCCAGGTTGACTTCTTTTGCCCTTTTAATTAAATCCAATGGCTCCAGATAGCAATCGTAAGAATATTTAGTGTGGCAATGAAGGTCTATAATCATCCCTAAGAAGTGCCTAAAGTGATTAAACCAATAAAACTAATTAACTACTCAACCGCTCGCCAAACTAGTAACCAGCAACACGTAACTCGTAACTCGCAGTAAACTATACCTAATTCAAAATCCCTAAATCCCTAAATACTTATCTATTGATAAATTCTAACATCCCTTTAATACTGTTTTTAATAAAGTATGCTTCCCTCTTTCTTATATCGGATTCCAGTTGATAAAAAGAGCTCAAATGGGAATCCTTAGCAAGGATTTCGGCACAGATTTCCTCTTCATCCAGCTTGAGACCCTTATTATGTCTCTCTTCTATTATAGTTAGCCAAAACCGTATCTGCTCTTTTGCCATCTGTAGCATACTAACTGCATCCTCCAGGAGACCATAATGACCATAACACATCAGTTGAGGCCCTCTTTCAATAACAAGAGAGATGGATTTCAAGGCAATATCAGGCCTAAAGGGAGATGGGGTAGCAGGCCTGATATAAGATTTATTCCCTGAAGGGACACTGACGCCTGCAACCTCCCCGGCAAAGACAAGGTTTCCAAAGAAAAAACACAGATGATGGGATGCATGTCCTGGTGTTTCTAATGATTGGATTAGATAATCCTTCCATAGGATATCACTTTCAGAACAAATCCTTTCTCTGTTTACAGGCGAAGGCTGGCCATAGGCCCTTGCCAGATCCCCAAGAACATTTACCGAACCGAGCCAGAGCTTTGCTGGATCTGCAAGATGTGTGACGGCCTGAGGGTGGCAGAAAATAACACAATCTGGATAGCTTTTTATCAAATCTCCACATCCACCGGCATGATCAAGATGGATATGAGTAAGGAGAATATAGTCAATCCCCTTGATTCCTATCTCTCTTAATGCGTTATGTAAGGTATTAATAGTAGCAGAAGGACCAGGATCAATTATTATACCACGATCTCCCTCCTTAATGATCCAGCTACTGATAAAATGGGAGAAACCCGGAATAGGTAAATCGAGATCAACAAGAAATAGATTCTCAAGGATATGGTGTGTTGCCATTTCTGATCTTCGGGACTTCGCCCTAATTGGCCCGCCCTAGTGCGACTTGTCTGGAACACGCCGCTGTCGCTTTAGATTTCAGAAGCGGAAGCCTTAAAACTCAAGCATTGCAAGTCAGGCCTGCCCGCCATCCGGCAGGCGGGTCTGGGCCAGGGAGTATTGGAATATTGGAGCAATGGAGTGATGGGTTCAAAGGAACAAAAAAATTATTTTTTCCGCTGTCAGCCCCAATACTCCAGTACTCCATCCCCGCTAAAGACGGGATCTTCGACATTCCATGTGAACTTCGTAAATCGACTGCCTCTAAAAGGCTTATGGTTTTTCCGAAACGTTTAACTAGAAGGGAAACCAAATGTGGCTATCTCCCCTAACTCCTCTTCGATTCTCAAGAGTCTGTTATACTTGCATATCCTCTCGGAGCGGGAGAGGGATCCTGTCTTTATTTGTCCGCTTCCGGTAGCGACACTCAGATCAGCTATAAAACTATCTTCTGTCTCTCCAGATCGATGGGAGATAATTGTCTTCCAGCCAACCCTGTGGGCCATGTCAATGGCCTGGAGTGTCTCTGTGAGAGTTCCTATCTGATTAAGTTTTATCAGGACAGCGTTGGCAGAACCCTCTTTTATACCCCTGGCGATTCTCTCAGGATTGGTAACAAAGAGATCATCACCTACAATCTGAATATGGTCTCCTAATCGCTGAGTCAAGATTTTCCATCCATCCCAGTCATTCTCATCGAGGCCATCTTCAAGGGAGAAGATAGGATAGCGATTAGCCAATTCAGCATAATAGTCTATCATCATCACGGAGTCCCTTTCAGATTGGTCAGACATAATAAATTTATATTTACCATCTTTATAAAAAGAGCAGGCTGCTGCATCAAGGGCCAGAATAATATCCTCACCAGGTTTGTAACCGGCCTTTTCTATCCCATGTAATATCATTTCTATCCCTTGATCGTTTGACTTGAGATTTGGTGCGAAGCCACCTTCATCGCCAACGCCTGTTGAGAAACCTTTATCTGAGAGAACCTTTGCGAGAGAATGAAAGACCTCCGCTCCCATTCTAAGGGCATCCTTGAAAGTCTCTCCTCCTATGGGCACGATCATAAATTCCTGAAGGTCAAGATTGTTGGCAGCATGCATGCCCCCATTTAAAATATTCATCATAGGCATTGGGAGCCTGCATGCATTTGTCCCTCCTATATATCTATAGAGAGGTATACCTAATGAATCTGCAGCGGCCCTTGCTATAGCAAGAGAGACACCCAATAGTGCATTTGCCCCCAGTTTTTCCTTGTTTGGTGTGCCATCTAACTCAATCATAGTCTTATCAATAAAAGACTGGTCAAAAGGATCCATCCCTGTTATGGCTGGTCCAATAGCCTTATTGACGTTTTCTACTGCCTTCAGAACTCCTTTACCTGAATATCTTTTTGAATCTTCATCCCTCAGCTCTAAGGCCTCAAACTTACCGGTAGAGGCGCCAGATGGAACAGCAGCTTGACCCCATCCACCATCAGATAGACCTACCTCAACCTCAATAGTGGGATTTCCTCTGGAATCCAAAATTTCTCTTGCAAAGACGATCTCTATCGTTTCCATAACATTCCTCCCTAAAAAGTGTCTAAAGTTAAAAGTGCCTAAAGTGAGCTAAAGTTAAAACTGATCGCCCTTCCTTCTGCCTACTACCTACTTTACTACTCCTTCCTCCATTAATTTCCATCCGCTTCCTGTACATAAGACTACACTGACATCTCTGGCGAGTGTTCCATTACGATTAAAATATATTGGGCCTGCAAGGCCTGGTCGAGATCTTTTTTTAGAATTAAGGCCCCTTAAAATACCTCTAATAGAGGCAGGATCTATTCCTGATTTATTTATCGCCCACAGCAAAAGATCTACTGCATCATAAGACTGGATGGCCAGCCAATCCATAGGATATTTAAATTTTTTCTCATACCTGTCTTTTATCTCTCTTCCTTTTTCAAAGTCATGCCTCCAGACACATGGATGAGCTGTCAGAATCCCTTTACTATGTTTTCCTGCCAACTCCGTAAATTCTTTTGATATTAGCCTATATGTCCCAAACATTAAAGGTCTGTCAATCTTTTCTGGCCATTTTCTGACTGTAAGGGCGGCTAAACAGGGTCCTCCTGCAAAAAAAATTGCCTCAGCCCTTGATAGAACGATTTTACGTATGGTTTCATAAAGATTTGGAAAGGGATTGCTTTCTGCCAAAATATCTTTTACAGAAAGTCCTATCTTTTTACTTCTTGTAAGGAAAGATTTTTTTAACTGATTACCCAAGGGTGAGTTCTCATAAATGAGGACAATATTTTTTCCATTTACTGTTCGGTACATGTAGTTTGCTAAAGATATTGCCTGTTGGCTTTCAGAGAGAATTGTCCTAAAAGTATAAGGGGATTTGATTCCCTCCAGATCATCACCAGTAGCAATAGGGGAGATAAGGATCAATTTAGCCGAATTATAGACAGGGATTGCAGATAGGGTACACCCCGTTGTCAGATGCCCTATTACTGCCACAATTGATTGGTGGCTGCTCATGTTCTTGGCCAGTCTAACAGCCTCTTTGGCCTTTCCCCTATCGTCTAATGCTATCAGTTTTACTGTTTTGTTATTAGGAAGAATTTGATCCTTTCCTTCGTCTATTCTCATCCTAGCTCCCCTCAGCATTGACCAACCAAATTCAGATAAAGGTCCTGAAAGAGGGGCAGCAATAGCAATAAAAACGGGCCTCTGATTTCTCTTAGTTGCAGGCCCTTCACACGAGGTGCATGATAGGAGAAAAAATGATATTAGTGTGATGTTTATTAGTTTCATCTATAGTGTCAGTTGATGGTTGTCCGTTGTTTTGTGTTTGTTGCCTTAATTTTAGGCACTTTTAATTTTAGTCACTTTAGGCACTTAAATCATTTCATCTCTCTCTGAAAAAAATTTTAATTGGGATAATATTTAACCCAAATTGCTCTTTAAACTGGTTTATTAGGTATCTCTTGTAGGAAAGGTGAATACTATCTGGTCTGTTAACAAAGAAAATAAAAGCAGGTGGATGAATCGAGACCTGAGTGGCATAATAAAATTTAGGCCTCTTTCCACCAATAAATGGTGGAGGATGTTTTTTAACTATATTCTCTAACGCCTTGTTAATAGCAGGTGTTGACACATGAGAATTATATTGTACCCAGACTTTATCTATTGACGTAAACAATTTTTTGACCCTCTCTCCAGTTAGGGCTGAGATATTTATTGTGGGTACAAAAGAGACAAAACCTAGCTTCCTGTCAATTGAATCCTCTAAGGATTTAATTAAAGAAGGTTTATTTTTCACAAGATCCCACTTATTAAAGGCTATAACCATGCCACAACCCCTCTCAAGAGCATATCCGCAGATTCTTGTATCCTGTTCATATATGCCCGCAATGGAATCGAGTAAGATAACAGCAATATGACACCTGTTAATTGCCTTTAATGCTTTAATTATTGAATATTTCTCAATTTTTTCCTTTACCCGACCTCTTCTTCTGATGCCCGCAGTATCTATTAACAGATAGGGCTTTCCATCTCTTTCAAAGGATATATCCACAGAATCTCTGGTAGTCCCTGGCAGTTCACTAACAATTAATCTATCAGAGCCAATTATCCTATTGATGAGTGAAGATTTGCCAACATTTGGGCGACCGATAATTGCTATCTTTATGCGGCCTTCCTCTTCTTGAGGCTGCTCCTCAATAGGAAGATCCCCAATGACTTGCTCCATGAGGGAGCCAATCCCGTACCCATGAGCCGAAGATATGGGAAATACCTTGTCAATACCAAGAGAATAGAACTCCATGCTCATATGCTCATGTTCCGGGCTATCAATCTTGTTTACCGCATACAATACCCTTTTTTGGGAATGCCTCAGAAGTATGACCAACTCCTCATCAGCCAATACAGGTCCAGTCTTCCCATCGAACAAGAGGATAACCAAATCTGCTTCCTCGATAGCTACCTCCACCTGTTTTTTTACCCTCTCTGAGAGTTCCCCCTTAGAAGAGTCAAAACCACCTGTATCAACAATAACCAGATTTTTATCATCCCACTCTATAGTAGCATACAGGCGATCCCTGGTTACACCAGGGATATCGTCAACAAGTGCATTCCTTTTTTTTGTTAAACGGTTGAAAAGGGTGGACTTACCAACATTAGGGCGACCAACTATGGCGACGATGGGAAGCATCCTGTGGGTATATATAAAAAGGATGAAGATTTCAAGTTGATAAAGATCTAACTTCTTTTCATGGATTATCTTTGGCCGAAGACTTAGTGCTTCGATTCGCAAATACTATAACGTATTCTAATGAGTATAATCTTTGCGATTGTCTTCGACCCTGAGCTCAGACCGAAGGGCTCACTCGGCTCGGCCGAGCCTCTCGGCCCTGAGCGCTCGAGGCCGAAGGGCTCGTCGCGGGCAGCACTTAGTCCCGCCCTCGGCCATGAGCCTTTCGGCAGTGAGCGACTCGACTTGAGCTCGTCGACAAGTCTCAAGGCCGAACTGCTCGGGCCGAATGGAGTAAATAAATACGTCATCGAATTTATGAATCGAGGGACTTAGGTAAAATTATGTAGAAGTCATTTCCATTCTCTCGTGGCTTGCAACCTACATGTCCTCCATGGAGTTGAACTATATTATTAACAAAATGAAGTCCATGTCCTGAACCACTTTTAATTTTATCTTTAGGAATCTTATAACCATTTTCAAATATAAGGATTGCCTCTTTTTTTGGAATCGGTTTACCTGAGCTAAAGAGACTAAATTTGAGGGCATTCTGGATTTCATAACTCTCTTGAGCCCCTATATCTATAGTGTAAGAAATATACTTTTGATATTTACCATTTTCATCCATGGCTGGCTGACAATACTTCAGGGCATTGGAGAGAAGATTGGCAAAGACTTGAGCCATAAGGCCCAGATCAATAAATATTGCCATATCATTATCTGAAGGCAAATGTTGTGGTTCAATGATATCTATTTCTTTAGTAGTTAGTCTTTTCCTGTAGTGTTCCAGTTCTGGTAAAAATATATCCTTTAGGAAATTATAAGATCGTCTCTTGAGCACATAGCCTCCAGTCTTGAAATGTTCTCCCCGAAAGAGTGTTTCGATAAAGAGACTTAAATGCTTAAAGTGGCTTTCAAATTCCTCCATCTTTTTATCAATATCCTGGTGAATCCTGTGCAGATTATCAACTGCTTGGATAATCTCTTCTTCTGATGAATTTTTACGGAGCTCAAGCTTAGGAAGGATAGAATTAATATTTTCTAATTGTGAAAGATTTCTATTTAGGTTCTTTTTCATATTGATTAAAAAGGCCTTATAATAAAGATTTGGTGTAATCACATTGTGTTCAATATCTGATACAAGCTGGTTGATAAACCGAATATGTTCTATGCTCTGTTCAACAACGAGCTTATTATGCATATTATAACCGACCCTGTTGGCATATTTCTGGAAAAAGAGAAATTGATGATCACCCATCTTTTTAACCGGATATATCTCTAACATGCCTAAAATTTGGTTATCCAAAAAAAGAGGGACCTTATCTGCTAAAATCTTTTTCCCAATGATAGGAAATATAAAAGAGGAACCTGCTCTATAGGGACTATGATGAATGGTAACATCTGCCCTGGCTGGCTTAGGAGAATCCAAAAGACCTTCAGAGCTGGAGCAATGAAGCAACAGAGCACTATCTTCAGGCCTGATTGCATAAATGCAGCTTTCATATTTAAAAAAGAACTTTATTACTGTAACTGCTATTCTGTAAAGATTATTAAGGGTAGCAAATTCCTGGGCCAAGTCAAAGAAAGCAAAGATGGCCATTGATTCCCTGGTTCTAAATTTATATGCAATATAATCCTGCTCTTTCTTTTTTAGAAGTTTGAGTGCCTGATCTAGATCGTGAGCCAAGAATTCCTCCTCGATCTTTATGGTTAAAGACCTGGCTATCTATGTATCTTTAAACTTTTGATACCTGTTTTTTATGATAACAGATTGTATCTATGTTGAAAAGCTAAACTTTAATCAGTAATGTTAATGACTTGTTTATGGACAACGAACAATAGATATGATTAAAGAAGATAGATCCATACAGAGAAGATGGGATGGGACTGCCTTTGAGCCAGATCCATACCTTTGGGTTAAATTAGAAAGAGAAAAACCAGAAGAGATTTGTCATAAGGCCCTTGTGAACTATGATCATGAAAAGGGCTTTTTGCTCTCTTTTCTAAACCAAACCTTTAAGATTTTACCAACGAAACGATCTATTATTCCTTTATATAGGCATGCCCCTAAAATTAAATCATTTGAACTCGATCTTGTTATCCTCATCTATCTGCTCAGGGCGAAGGCAATAGATATACGTGGAAAAATAGTAAATGAGAAACAAATCCCTGGTGGAGAGACATTTTTTCGCGGGCCTCACTCTCTTAATACACGTCCTATGGAGGAAATATTTGGGGAGGACAGAGAAGCGTTTCTGTCAGCCGGTAAGAGACTTAATGGTGAAATGAGGAAATTAGGAGATGCTAGCATTTGTTTACCTGTGTTTCCGAGGGTACCTGTGACCTTGATCCTTTGGGAAAAAGATGATGAATTCCCAGCGGAGATCAAGGTGGGTTTTGATAGCACCATATCAAGTCATCTCCCATTGGATATTATTTGGGCTATGATAAATGTAATTTCTAAATGGATGACACTATCTGTTTGAAAAAATAGAAGGCAGTCAGCAATCAGCGTTTGTGCGCTGAACACTTACGATCAAGTGATTGCCTCTTTTAGTATTGGCTCAAATTGATCCATCAGCTTTAGAGCGATATTGTTTTGGGTGGACACAATCTTTTTAAGAATATCTTTGTTGATCAATGGATTAATCAATACGGCCCTTAAAACCACTATTCTCTGGGGCTTGTACTTGGTTGACTCCAGGGTAGTTCTTGAGACAAAAGTAGTATCATCCTGGCGTATGGACTTTTGCAATAGTACATTTAAGTTATTGAGCACGCTGTTTATTTTTCTTATCTTCTTTGTAAGATTCTTTATATCATCTCTATTAGAAAGCGTTTTTTTTCTCTCCACCCATTCATTTAATTTCTCCATTATATGTTGCGGAACAAGGCGATAGTTTAGAATAAAAAGCTCAGGATAATTCAATATCTCAAAGTTTCCAGATTCCTCCAATATCCTCTTAAAGCTAAATGTTGCCTCCACTCGGAAGCATTTGGATTTTGATATTTGATATTGTTTAGAGTTTAGAATTTAGTGCTTAGTATTTTTTCTTTTTCGATATTCGAGTTTCGGATTTTCTTACTGACATTCTTCCTCGTCGGTTTGCCAGTCTCCCGCTTTTAGCGGGATACAGGCCGGGACTGGCAAACTTCGCTAGATTTGTAAACCGTATTTCTCCAGGAAGTGAAAATCGCCAGAAGATAAAGAATCTCTCCTGCTATCAATGCACATACCTGTATGGCAAAGGTATATGTTGGTGAAGGCTGGCCCCAATGTCCCTCATAAAAGAATAGAG
>Ga0164321_10000077_pt1 | contig 13518 bp, 12 predicted proteins | sample GuaBasSediGuay12_FD_121799 | JGI IMG/M metagenome (GOLD analysis project Ga0164321, IMG submission 121799) | Subseafloor sediment microbial communities from Guaymas Basin, Gulf of California, Mexico - Guay12, Core 4567-28, 21-24 cm | ecosystem: Environmental > Aquatic > Marine > Hydrothermal... | reverse complement strand
GTTTAGAGATGGGCATAAAGCCGGGGCTCTGGGGGTTGTTGAGTTTGATTAAATCGTTTTCAAACTGAGCGGTACCATAAATCCCATGAGACATCACCAGCGAGGGGATGGGCGCGGAGATAGAGACCTCGACCACATCAGCAAGGTTATTGTTCTCCCCGGGGACGGCAATGAACAATTCACTCCTGAGATTATCCATATTGGTAAATATATCATCGTTTGTGGCGGTGGCCGTAATACCATCTATAGCCACCCCTATGGCGTCCCGGGCAATTATAGCATCGTCTATGCTATTGTACCCTATTTCGACGCCCGCGGACTGTGTGGCGCCCTGTGCCGCTGCCTGTGCTGAGCTCTGCGCGGCTACCTGTGCGGGGCCAGAAACGATTACCAGCTGCTCACTTTCGCTAATCGCCGCCCGGTTGGACGCTTTTGAGGCTGCGGAGATGGCAAGTATTTCCATCACCTCCGTCTGGGCCTCATTGTTTTTGATGATTTCACTATTTCCAGTTGTCTCATACCCCTCGGGGTCTGGGAATTCATCGCCGTAATCAAAAAAAGATTGCTGGGCGATTGAAATGGCGCGCTGATTGTCGCCACTGCCAAATAGATCAAAGATACTCTTAAAATCATCAATTAGCTTTGTGTAGTCGGTTATAAGGGCGTTGATATTATCTTCTATTGCATCGGCGATCGAGTTGCCCTCTGCAAAACCTTGTTCCCCCAACCCGATTATATCAAGGATAGGCCTTACCTTGTCCAGAGAATCGCCGAATATCGCCTTGGCCTGATCTTCGACATACGAAAGTACATTTTCAACACTGAACTTATCGAAGAAATCATTGATAGCATCTATGATAATCTGATCGGTCAACCCATCTATGACAGTCGTATTATTTGCGACACTGGTGGGAAAGAAGGCCTCTCCGGCCTCAACACATGGCATAGTGAACCGACACATCCGGCCCTCTTTGGTTGAGTGTGTAAAGGTAGTGGGGTCGATATTTACCTGTAATTTCCCGTATCTTGGATGAACTAGCTCCTTGGCACCCGCCGTCTCAAGAACCTTTATGAGTCGGTTTCGTACAATATCGAAATCCTCACCGACGATAAAGCCCTCAATCTGATAGACCCGGCCTTTACGCCCAAAGTCCTCTACCTGGGGAATATCCCTCTCAGGGTACTCATGTTTAATGTTCTTTCTACCGAATGTGCCTTGATCGGTAGTGACCGAAAAAGGTACACCTGATATAGAAGCTGGGCTTAATCTTTCGAGCCATCCCATATTAAAACCCTAACCTTAAATTGCCGAGGTTTAACTCGATCTCTGAATTGCGATCGGATTCAGCTGATACACGGGCACCCTCGGGAAGCCCATTAAAATCAACTATTACCCTAGAATTTGTCTGGACGTTCACATTTTGGCGGCCGGTTTCCAATTGAGATACAATCTTGTTCTCAAAGGCCGTGGTTCTTTCTGGCCTTTCGATGTTTAATGGTTTTGGGGTTTTGATCCTTGGGACATTGATGATCTTAACCTTTGGCTTCTTATCATCGTCACCGAATCCCAGGCCGGTCTTTGCAAGGTCAAAGGCCTCACCAGCGCCCTTTCCTATGCTACCGAGGAATGATTTAACCTTTTTAATCACCTCAAATTTCTTCAACACCTCAGTGATCTTCTTCGATATGAAGCTGAGTACATTGATCAGGGGGAGAAATGGTAATACCAGAGCCTTCCCAATAGGACCCATGAAATCAACCGTTGATTTTACCATATCCTTGAAGCCCTTCCAGAATCCGGAAAAGAAGGCTCCTACCTTTCTCCAATTATTAACCAGGGCCTCGCCAGCCTTCCACAACAGAACTATTCCAGTTATTGCCAATGTGATGGGGGCGAATATCATAGCTATGACACGGACAAAGTTCTTGCCAGCATCGGACATAGTATTCCATTTCATAGTTAATTTATCCCAGTTCCTACCGATTTGAACGCCAACCGCTATGAGAGTGACCACCGCGGCGACAACGGCCAGAATAGGGCCAATAGTGGTGAGTAATGACAATCCTAAGGTCTTTATAACCGCCGCAAATTTTGCGATCGCCGGCACAACATCAATCAAGATCTTCACCCTCAATAAGCTGAGTGCCTGAAGTGCTGCGGGGATCTTTAGGGCTATACTGGCCACCGAGAAACCGAGGCTTATCAGTGATGTTGATAGGGTGGCGACCGCCGTGATCATGGGGGCCCCGATAATAAGAGCAAAGGCCCCTATGACGGTACGGGCGACACCAAAGCGGCTGGTGACGGCCCTTACCATCCCGATTAGGGGCTGAAGCTCTTTCTTGACCTTCCTTAGATTATTGGGAAATTCCTTGAGGAACTTTTGAACCTGGGCAGATGTGGGGACCAGGGAGGCCAGGGCCTCACCCCATTTTTTAACACCCTTCTTATTCTTCTCAAGGGCATTGGCAATGCTCTCAGCAACTTCACGGAGCCGGACAAATACATCAGTGATAAAAGGCTTGAGCAATCCCGCTTCCCGGCGAGTACCGAACAGCCTGATTGATATTTCATCGATAAAGCCAAGGAACTGGCTTATTTTACCGCTTGTGGTCTCTGCGAATATCTCAAGACCCCTGAAGAATTTACCGCCCTCCTTAGTGGAATTCCTGAGGGCTTTCACCAGAAATGAACCGGATATCTTACGGAGCTCAACGAGTTTCTGAATCTGGCCAGGGTCCATGGTCTTGCCGGTGGCATCCCTGATCTCTTTTGCTAATAGCTTAAATACTGGGACACCGCGGGTAGCAAGCTCTTTAAGATCTCTAGTCTCGATCGCAAGCCTTGAACTAGATTGCCCAACAGATACCGCCAGCTGTTCGGTATTCGCACCGGTGAGGGCCGCTATGTCACCGAGTGTTTTAGTTAATTCTAATAGCTCAGTTGGCTTAAGCTCTGAGTTTAAACTGACCAGAGTATCAGACATTCTAATAAATTGTGAGGTGGTAAAGGTAGTTTCACGGCCTAACTTTCTGAGATTCCCCAGGAGCTTACCGCCGATATCAGCACCAAAGAAGGTTTCAAACTTCAATTCAGCCTTTTCAAATTGTATGCCTGTTTTGGCGATGGCAGTACCGACAAAACCAATCGAACCGGCTAGACCTATCCCGGCCGCCGATACGATGGCCATACGGCGCGCCACCTTGCCCGTGGCCCTGTTTAAACTCTTTACGGCAAGGGATGTGCGCTTGACGCTCTTTGTGAGCCGCGAGAAGCCCGTTTGCCTACCAATGGCAGATACGCCCCTTCTGAATTGCTTCAGGGGGCGTAATGATCGCTCAAGTCGTTTGTTGATTAATCTGATAGGCTGAGTTATTTTATCGAGGGCCTTTAACTCTACTGATAAGCCTACTTTTTTATTTGCCATTTTACTCTTATTCCTCTTGATTCTTGTTTTGATTTATCCTCGATAGCTGATCCATCCAAAAATGAAGATCCTCTGCGGTTAATTCCCAGAGATCAGACGGAGGCCATTTGAAGGCCTCCGCCAGTTCACCTAGGCAATCTGCCCATCTCCCTGGGAAGGAGCTAAAAAAAGCGCGATCGAATTGCTGAGGTGAATAAAATCCTCCGGTGCCATTTCATCGACCATGGCGGTTGACTCAAGTTCAGGGGATAATTTAACCATAAGATCAACCAGCGTATCGACCTTTGTGAGATCGCCATCGAGGTCAAGACCACGAAGGTCTTTAGTCTTTGGCTTCCTCAACGTGAATTTGTCAACGGTTGTCTCACCGAAAACGATGGGTTCAACGAGGGTGACCTTTAAAGACCCATTCTCACCCTTTTCAACTTTTGTTTCTTTCAATTTCTCTGACATGTGCTTTCTTCCTTAAAAAAATTAGGTTATCTCTTCAGCGGATAAACCTTCAAAACGTAATTGCAACTCACCTTCCCCGGTGGTCCCATCGCCATCAGACGCTTCCCAGGCATCGCGCAAGGCGATTACCTTGCCGTTGGCCAGGACCAGAGTGACACTTGCATCATCAATCTCTCTCAGCGCCTTAACGTCGAGAGTGGCTGAATCGGTAATAGCACCTTCGATAAAAGGTATCTTAGTTTCATCCGAGTAACCAGCCACATCAGAAGTCCCGGCAACACCCGTCTTCTTGCGAACGCCAAGGTTGTAAGTAAATTCACCCTTGGCCTGTAAGAGATCGCCATTGGTCTTGATCTCAATTTTTCCACCAACTCTTTTTCCCATAGTTCAAATTCCTTATATGATGAAGGCGATCTGCATGGCAGTAACGCGCAACTGGTTAATGAGATTAGGTACGATAAGAATATCAAGACGATTCCTATCTTTGCTGTTAATCAGCACAACCATATCAGTCTTAAATTGATCGATATCTTCCACAAGCCCCTGATCTTCCCAGAGCTTAAAGCGGTTTACGAGTTCGGTTTTTGCCACGGCGGGGGTCATGATCTTTTGTCCCGGGGCAACTACGCCGCCATCATCCTTGAGCTTATGGCGGGGGTATCTGTTCGACCAGAAGGTTTTAAAATCATACCGGAGGTAGTCGAGGGTTAACAGGGTTTGGATATCGAGGTAGCTGGTATCCTCTGCACCTGAAGCGCCAACCTGGTACATGGTAATCATTCGATTCACCTGGGCATCACCGACAATGAACTTGATTGTCGCAATACCGTTGTTCATCAGCGTTTCACGCTCTGAAGCCCTGAATTCATCATCAGAGGTGGGGGCGACTATACCAGCGAGTCCCAAGGTCTGAAAGGGCCGTGCGGGGTCAATCTCGCCGTTAAAGGCGGCGGTGGCGGCGTTCGCTGCACCGAGCTCGAACATTGAGGTAGGGACACCGAACTCACCGATAACAGAAAAGTGCTTGCTATTCTGAGTCCCACCAAAGGTAACGAGCTCGGAGACGGTACCGCGCTTTGCAGTAACATTATGGCCAGCTGAATCAACGAGGGCGGTATAACGGCGATCGAGCTCTTGCTCAAAGTTGTTATAGGAAGTGATATCCAGGTAGGGCATAGACATAATATTGTATTTTGTATCTGCCATCGCAGTAATGATGTTGTCGAGTTCAGGGACGCCGGATCCAGCAACAGACTCGGCGATCGCACCGGAAACACTTGCGGGAAAATCTTGATTTGCAGTATCGTAATTGAAACGCATATCAACAGTATTCATAAGGGTTCCAAAGTTCTTGGCGATCAAGGTCACAACGCCAAGGGCGGCGGCGGCCGTATAAGGAACGTCTGTAGCGGCGGTGATAGCGATCGCCATGGCAGCCGCAATGGCAGTAGGATCATCATCGACGGCAACGGCGGTTTGAATGAGCTCACCGTTGAGATAGAAGTACATTGTACCGGGGGCCGTGGCCGTGCCGGTAATGGTGATCTCGCGCTCATTGGCCGCACCAGCCGGTTCGGCAAGTACTCCGATAGAAAGGGTGGTGAACTGGTTGTTCTCAAACCATTTCTTGGCCATCAGGTGAATGATTGAGCCCTCACCGGCCTTGGCTTTAGCGTCAGCCTCATCGGTCACCAATTCAATGGTATCGTCGGTCTGTGAGCCGGCCGCTATCTTCTGGCCGATCAAGAGCCCTACATAGGGCTGCAGCGTTAAGCCTGAGGAAGCCCGTTCATTACTGATTTCAATAATGGTCTGGGGGTTTCTCAGATTTGCGGGGATTTCGTTAAATGATATAGACATTTTTTAGTTTCCCCCTTTGGGGATCTCCTTTTTTTCTGTGGGTGGAGATACTTTAGCACCGGTCTTGACATCAGCCTTAGGGGCAACCTTCACCGCTGGGCGTTTATCAAAAACCTCAATGCTCTTGTCCTTCATCAATCGACGTCTCCAAAAGCTATCGAAATTGACAAGCGCCCCTTCTTCAGGGAGGATCTTCCCCGTGTGGGGATACGGTACTCTCATACCTTTCACAGGTCTAACGTATTTAATATTTTGTTTGCTCATAAAATTAGTATACCTCAAAAATTGCCATTGTCATTATTATTGTTCCAATTCGATCACATGATTAGATATTTCATCATCTTCAACATCAGCATCAACATCGATCGAGTATCCCAGGCGCTCAAAGGGATTAGGTGCGATACCACCCAATTCTTCTGAGTACTGGACGGCATAGGTGATCCTAGATGATGCGTAATGGATATCACCACCGTTATCGACTGAGATATTTGAGCTGGATAGGGTGAAGTACTCGATACAGTCAATTATCTTGTTTTCATTCTGAAGGGCCCTGAGAAGGTCAATTATATCCTGTTCAAGGAATTCAACGGCATCAGGCCAATCTTCATTATCAACAGTCTCATTGATAATCTGGATCTCAAGGGGGATATTCCCCTCACGCTGATACCCGTGGTGTTCCCGCTCCTTCTCGACGCTGGAATCATCGTCCAGGGCATAGACAGCGGCACAGGGTAGTTCCTGGGATGGCTCAAGCTCCTGGACCCGGGAATTGTAGACCCGCCCCTTGAATATATCACAGCCCGTCAATATTTTGATGATCCTGTTTCTCAGGGTTCGCCTAAAAGGCTCTCTCTTGTCCATTAATGAAGCCTTCTTTTGCGGAGCATGATCCAGGCGTTGCCCTCACCGTTATTGGGGTCAACTTCTTCGACGCCCCACACCTCACCGGCAATAGTCCATAGATCTCTATTCGTGGGAGTGTTCCCGCGGAGATCGCAGAGGAGGACGGGGATACGGGGGTTATTGGATTTGATTGAAATATTCCCATCTGGATCGGCCTGGAAATATTCGCTCCAATATGGACAGCGAATTTCAAAAGGCTCTTTGCCGTATGGGTGATATAGAACCGAGTCAACAGCGAAAGTATCGTTGCTGACTCGGTTTACAACGCGATTACACGCATTCCATAAGGCCATTCATGCACCTTAGGGGGTGAGTTTGATGTCTACCAGGGTGACGGTTGCGGCCTTGGTGCCAATGGCAACAGCTACGCCGTCAAGGTCTGAGGTTGCTTTTTGAAGATTCTTGTTGGTATCGTTCCAGTTAAGAACATCACCAACGGCGATAACATCGGTGGAGAGGGCGGCAACATTCAAGCCACCTTCAGTGACGATAATACCATCGGCATCATCGGCGATATCACCCATAGCATAACCAAAGAGGGCGGTCCCAACGAGAAGACCTCCACCACTGGCAACATCTGCACCAGATTTATTGGTTACATCGATGTTAACCGCATCTGTAAACTTTCCATTTTTCATAATAATTCCTTTTATGAATGAGAAAAAGGGCGGGGAGCCTAAGCAACCCGCCGCAATTTAAAATATCGCTTATGCTCCGTCGTTCTTCTGGAAGCCGCGGAAATCTTGAACCTTAAAGGCAACAAAAGAGCGGCCTTTAAACTCAATGCTATCGGTGCTAAATCCTTCCTTCATGGACATAGTAGGGGTTTCCTGTCCTTCCATGCGCGCCATCTCAACAAGGTCAACTTGCTCCTTGCTAGTAGCTGTATAGAAAGCTGTAGTACTTGAATCGTCGAGGCGGGGCTCAACGATCAAATTCAGCTTACTTGTGGTAGAGAAGACATTCACATCACCGGATTTAGTCGGGGTGATCTTGGTAACGAGCTCTTCAGCATCCGTTTCCAGCTCAGCGGGAACCATAAGGTGCTTGGGGATAAGATTCAACTTAACACCGTCGATACCAACCTGTTTACGGGTAGCTGCGCGCATATCAGACAAGGGAACCTTGCCAATAGCAGCCGCGCCGGCACCAGAGTTCAAGTTATTATGGTCTGCATGGAAAAGAGCAACACCATCACTTAGGGCGGCATTGTCGGTAATCTGAGCCCAAAACAGGTCAGACTCAAGACGGCTTGAAGCCGCGCCAAAGAGGCCGATCATACGCATGAAAGCGTGAAGATCATCGTTCATGAGCATTTCAAGAGTAAACTTGTAAACACGGCCATATTTTGCAATGACGTATTTCTCACCAGCTTCACCAACGGTTGCAAGCTGGTATTCTGCGCCCTCTTCTACCTTCAAGAGGTCTGAACCCTCTCCAAGCTGAACAGAGCTGATTACCTTGAAATCAGAAACAGGACGGTGATTTACCAGGGGTAAAAACGTCTGGGGCGATTCAACATACTGTTTTCTCAGGAACTTATTCTGAATGTCCTCGAGGATAGTGGGGAAATCAGAAGTTGAGTGAGAGGGTCCAGAGCGAAAAGAGATCATCTTTTCACACTGCTCCATACGGCTCATTCCACGGGTATCGACACCAGCCTGAGTGAGCATAACGCGACCCATATCAAACAGGGTATGACCGGCAAAATGATTGCCGTTACCCTCTTCGTATTCGGTGCGAACATCGTCACGATCGGGCATAATTCGGGCTGACAGATTTGCGACCATGGCGCGGCCAAGATCGATTTTTCCACCTTGGTTTTCAATGCGAGTATCCACGGGGGTATCTTCTCCTTTTCCGGCCCACGCATCCATGATGCGCTTATTTGCCTCGTCTGGTGAAAGGTTTTCTGCAACCAGTTCATCAGTTGCTTTTTGATCGAAACCGGCTTGAGCGCAACGGCTACGGATTTCAGTTTGGCGTTTGCCCTCGGCCTCAATGCCCTCGGTACGGGCTTTGTCCTCAGCGGTTTTCAGTTTTTCGGCTGCCTCTTTTTCATCGGCAACACGTTTTTCTTCGGCTGCGGCCTTTCTCTGGGCCTCGAGCTCTTCTTCGGTCATATCGTTATTCTCCATATTGCGATATAAAAAAGTACAGTTATTTAACTCTTCTTGATCATTGTCTTTACAGCGGACATTTGCCCCGGCATCAAAGCCGATTGGGACAAAGCTAATTTCTAAAGGTTCGTAATCGGTAGCCCTCATGATGGGGATGGATGTCTTTTCGCCCTTTTCAGTGTGGCGGCCGATCTCCTCCATCTTATGAACACGGTACCCGATAGATACGTTTTTAAGAATACCATCTCTTACTTTTTGCCAGACGATTTCACTTTGTTCGTCTTCAGCAAAGCGAACGGTGAGAATCATGCCATCTGTTTTGGATATTCTTACGCCCTCGATAACGCCAATGACATTATCGATTGACCATTGATTATGATCTTTGAGCACTGGGCTTGCACCAGATTCAAAGCGCTCAAGACGGATATGCTTTTTCTCAAGGGAAAGCTCTTCCATGAACGGGCCAAAATCATCGAACTCAGGGCCAAACCGCCCATATCTCAACCCGGCATTATCCGTACTGACCGCGACTACTTCAACGGTTCTACCCTCGACATTTACGCTATCGCGCCTGACAAGGCCCTCAATCTGCCTTGAGTGTACATTGATATTCTTTGTGAGTAATTTCTTCATAACCTAAAAATATCCTATTAAAGTGCAGAATTCAAGACTAATTCATCAGCGGCTATTTTTATTTCTGTTAATTTCCCGCCGTTTGTAGCAAAGGCTGATACACCACGGAGACCATCGGCGGTGGAGGCCGTGAAGGTCTGTCCGATATCGACCCCATTCTTGTAAATGAGGATAGCACCATCAAGATCGACTTCGATTTTAAAGGTGTCCCCATCCACATAGGCGGCGGGGGCACCGACCAGGGATCCAGCCTCTACAGGCTGAAAAAATCCAGTGTCAAGAAGTTCAACCCCATAATCAATACCAGAAATATCGAGATCGCCGCCAGAAGAAGAAAGCCCGAAAGTCCGTTTAGTGACGCCCTCAGCAACCGCTTCAATATATCCATATGACCTCTTGATAATGCTCTTATTGGTATCGGCGCCAGAATCATAGATCGCGGTGGCCGCCGACTTCACAAGCTCCCCGACAGTCGTATTGGTGAGGCCTACGATATTTTCAAAGGTGGGATCTTCGACCGTGAAGCCGGCCGCACGTATCTGCTCGAGCGTGGGAAACAGTCCGATCGGGGTGGCGATCAATTCAAGGTTAGAATCATGCTCAGGGACCATGGCATATACATTCCAAAGCTGATCTACCCGATCGGTGGGATCTACTGGAAAGGGGTACTTTACAGAGAACTCATAAAACGAATCGACCGTATAAACTGAATTGGGTTGCAAATCCAAAGAAACTTCCCCGTTTTTATCCGTTATCTGTCCAGCAGCCCTATTGGCTAGGTAATTCTGGGAATTCACATCGGAGGAATCGACGATCGAGCCCTGATAGATCGCTTTTGATGGATTGGTCCTCTTTAGGGTGGCGACGACCTGGGCGTTTTTCAGAGGATCACCGCCCAGGTCCAGGACTTTAACTTTAACCAACGACATTTTTATCATACTCCTCTTGCTTTTTTCGTGCTTTTTCGGCTGATTTGTATTTTTTAAATTCTTTCTGGATTATGGGATTGTCCAGCTTAGCAACCTTATCCTTGGTATGTTTAGTATAAACGGTTTCGCCTATCACCCCTATGAGCTCACCTATAGCGGCATTCTTCCCGCCACCCTTGACCATAGCCCCACCTATGCCAGTAATGAGCCCCAGGACCAAGGTGACCGCCATATCAGTATTCGAAGTCCCTTCCTTCTCCTGAAGGGCCTCAAATGCGGCCACCGCCTCGACATACTCATCTTTTATCTTGATACTGGCCACGGTGGCCTTCTCTACTGCAGAGACAAAGATAGGCATATTTTTAGCGAAGTATTCCGCTGATATCTCACCGGCCTTGTATTTGGCCATAAAATCATCACGGGCATCATTGGCACTTTTCAGGATCTTAAACGCATCGGCGCCGGAATCAAACAGCTTTGCCACCTCGGCGCTCAGATCTTTTGACTCCTGACTCTGGTTAAACGAGCACCCGGCAAAAACCAGGGCAATACCACAAAACATTAACAACAATACTTTTTTCATAATTCCTCCTTAATGGGAATGGGATAGGGCTTCAATTTTGCCCTGAATTTGCGTTTGTCTGTCAAAAATCTCTCTTGATATGTCCATAAGAGTATCCATCTGCTTACTCAGTGGACCATTGGTATCGAGTATCTTGGATATTATCGTTGCGGCCTCCTTGTTGCTGTAGCCAAGGGAAACGGCTTCTTTTAACCTAATATTGCCATCGCCGCAAGAATCTACAGTATAGGCTATGAGCTTGGTGATATTGGTATTGAGTTCATGAATCCTTTTACGACTCTCTTCTTTTGCCTTAGCCTCTTCCTTGGCCTTATTCTCCCTGCCAACCTTGCTCAACCATTCTTGGATCTTGGTGTATATGATCTTTATGGCAAAGAGTAAAACCGCGTAATCTGAGGGGCTGCCATTGCTGAAGAGTTTTAAGAAGTCCATTTTCATCCTATAATTGAGTTAATAGGAGTATATGGAATATTTTTTTAAATCAAAGTAGTTCTCTGAAATTAAGGGCGGCAGCAGCGCTCATGTTTGCGCTGAGCGGAGTAATAACAAGGTACAGTTCATCTTGTGCCCCTGCTATTGTACTTCCTAATCTAAGGGCGGTATTTATATCTTCCCCCGCTTGCCTCGCCGTGGTCGATGCGTATCCGCTCGCGATTTCAAGACCGTTTGCAGTGGCGATGTTTGCGGTCGACCCTACTGAGTGCTGGATTGCGCTATCATCAAGATCGATAAATGTAGGGGTTACGGCTAATGTAGGATTTATCTGAAGCGACCATTTAAAAGAATCGTTTGTGCCTATCGCTACACTAAAGCTCTCTGGGATTATGGTGATGTCTTTATATACATCCTTTAATTTAATACCAACAATCGCATAAGATACGCCGTTTGAAAAGCCTGTAATATACGAGTCACCAGTGTTTGCCGTCCTCAATATCCCCGTTTTCTGAGCCCCGCCCTCACTGATTACGGAAGAACATATATGACTCATCGAACCGGGATTTGCACCATCTGTTTCGATACTATATCTTAATGGTAGGTTTGGAGTACTCATATAAACGTTTGGAAAAGCTGGGTCATTGGCGTGATTAAAATAATGACAGTAATAAATGAGACCATCTATAACAAACCCAACGCGGACGCGACCAACGCCCAGCCACTCAAAGTCAATTACGAGTATTTGGGCCGACGATGTTTCAAGTTTTATTTGACTTGGGCCAGTACCATCAAGCTTATCGACATTCCATTCTTCACGAATAGCAGTCTCCTCTATAACACCATCCTTAGCTATGTTCCAAGAGATATCGCCATCAGTCTCGAAGAATATACCGTTATTTGGAGTGAGGTTATTGGCGCCGGTGCCGTCAAAATAACCAACTCTCTTGGTTAGCCCTTCGATCTGCTCACTCATAAAAGTCATGTAAATAAGTTGGGATTTTCCAGGCTGATAATTAAACCTTTGCTTTGTTTGACGTATAACCGAATCATTGACATCAGCCGTAACGCTCATCACGACATCAGCATTAATAGGATCATGAACGCTTGTCGCAGATCCTGAAACTTGCTCATCCCAAAATAGGGGCTGCTTATCGTGTAGCTGTTTAGAATCAAATATAGTGAAATTCTCACTTATCCTGAGTCTGGCAAAGGCGTCGACGGCCGGGGTATCGCCGTACTCCTGAACGCTCACCTTTAAATTATCGTTATTGGTAGCTCCTATAACAACAAAATCACCATCATCCTTTTGACCCTGAATCCTGGCCACCGTCCCTATTATCTTTGGTATGAAGAGGTTTGAGAGAGTTATTGTATCGGCGGTATGAAACTTTATTTTTATGGCGTTGAGGCCCACTACAGGCAACTCAAAAGTTTGAGATGTTCTTTTTGTATTATCGGCTGAATTATCAATAATGGTGATCTCTATCCCTCCGCTAACCACTGCTATTATCTCAATATTTGAAAAGTCACCCGAATTCGCCCCAAAGGAAATACTCTGTAAAATGGTCGTCCTGTTGAAATGAACTAAAATTTCTTTTGGGTTTGTCGCCGTTGTATTGGTTATGACCGTATGGAGATTGTTGAATAAATCCGTAATTGACCCGCTAAAATCGACAATCGAAGATTGCTCAACCCAAATATCTTTTTCGTAAACAGAGTCGCCGTTTGTTGGTAATGGGTTTTGAACATCGATGAGAGCACCGTTTTTATCAATTATTTTAACCGCTCTTAATTCAGTCATATTATTTTACAATAAACCATTCAAAACCATCAGATTGAACATTTATCATTTCCTCAGCTAAAAGAAGGGTGATAGAATCACACCCGTTTATAGGACCGGCATCGGTAGCCGTAATAATTACCTCAAAGGTATTGCCATATTTACTAACTAGATTGAAGTGGGCGCCTTTGATCCCCTTGGCAGAGGGGAGGGTAATATTCCTTTCCCCGGGGATCCCGGTCTCGGTATCCATGATAACAGTACGATCACCACGATTAACAAGATAATCTTCATTCTTGGTAACAATCTTTAGATTTTCACCTTGTCCGGTGGGGCCCTCGATGGTCACGGCCCCGCCGTTCTTACCATCCTTACCCGCCTTACCCTGAATACC
>Ga0164321_10000075_pt1 | contig 13573 bp, 24 predicted proteins | sample GuaBasSediGuay12_FD_121799 | JGI IMG/M metagenome (GOLD analysis project Ga0164321, IMG submission 121799) | Subseafloor sediment microbial communities from Guaymas Basin, Gulf of California, Mexico - Guay12, Core 4567-28, 21-24 cm | ecosystem: Environmental > Aquatic > Marine > Hydrothermal... | reverse complement strand
TCATTTTCAAAGAGAGGTAGATAGTCAGGAATCTTGTTATCAATCATTTTACATGCCAAAGTCAGTCCTGCAAACTCAAGATGTAGATCACCTTTATTTAATGATATCTTGCATTCACCATCATAGTTGAGGGTAGACATCAGTTTTGATAATATCTTATCCACAATAAATGATTCTGGAATATCTGCAGGTAGTGTCATCTTACCCATTATTAGATTATCACCAGTCAACAATGCGAGTTTTCCATTAACATCTTTCAGTAGGGTTATGTTACTAAAAGCTGCAGATGGGTTGTTAGCCTGAATATTCTGGCCGGTAATCTTCATCCTATCAAAAAACTCTCTCATAGGAAGTGTGAATCTAATCAAAGGATTCTCCAATTCAATCTTCCATTTAGGAAAGTCAGAAGGCTTGAAGCAAGCAATTTTATACCTATTCCTCTTACCTTCAGGCTTTAATTCTACAGAGCCGATATATCCAAGGTCATTCTCTTTAGTGTAAATGTTCACTTCACCATCAGGAAAATGGGATACAGTTCTTGCGAGTCTATGAAGAGTGCATGAAAAATCAATATCCTCTTTTGATTCAACAGTTACTGAACCTGTCATTTCACATCCAGCATTTGTAATTCGAATGTTACATTTGTCTCCTCTAATGGAGAAAAGAACTAATTGATCAACAGCAACAATACTTTTTCCAGGAATCCCTGGGAGTAGAAATGTCAATATCCTGCTTAGTGGTTCTCTATCTATTTTTATTTTCATCCTATTGTAATTTGAAATTATGATACTTACCTCCTGAGAATTCTTCTTCAGGCATACACACGGTATCACCTTGAGTATTTCCATGATAATCTGGCGGTCTTACTATTGAATCTTTTGATTCACACTCTTGAATTCCAATGTAATATCCATCAATAAAAGCACCTATAATTAGTATAGTGCAAAAAAATACTATCGCCATTCTTTTCATACCTCAGTAAATTTGCTGTCCACAATAGCCTCCAGATTGTTATCCTTAGCATATTGACTGATCAGCTTGTTAAACACTTTATTTTCTACATTACCATAATGAACAACACCCTTCTTACCTTTGTCAAGGACGCTATTAATATCAGTAGACTTATCAATAATTAGGTCATATATATGTTCATCAATTGAATTCTTCACGATTGTATAGTAAACGTTTACAGAACGCTTCTGTCCAATTCTGTGAGCCCTCTTTTGAGGTTGCTCTATATCATCTGGAGTAAATGGAAAGTTCATAAATATCACATCAGATGCATTGACGAGGTTAATACCAACCCCTGCAGCTTTTACATTACCCAAAAACACTTCACATTCTGGATCTTTAACAAATCTATCAATCAGAGTAGACCTATTCAAAGAGTCTACATCACCAGTAATCTTAACACATTTGTCTTTGTAATGCTCCTCAAGAGCTCCAAGAGCAGACTTGTACGTAGCGAACACAATTACTTTACGTCCTTCTGATCTAATCTTATCAATCAGCTCTACAATCTTCTTAGACTTAGATGTTGCTAAAATCCTATTAAGACTGTGCACATTCTCAGTTAAGTTCTCCAACTGCTCAATATCTTCACCCCCAGCAATGTTCTTTCTATTCTGATACATATCAGCCAGAGTCTGTCTGTACTCATCTGTGATATCACTATCATCCATGTAATACTTGTTGATGATCAGTTCTGGAAGGTCCAAACATTCCTCAGTCTTTTTACGGATCATGAAGTTAGCTTGTCTCATGGATAGTTCATCTATGTTTTTGGCTCCAACAATTTTGTCACCTCTAAATCCAGGGACCTTAGCTGTGTATCTATTCAGAAAGTATTTATTGTTATTTCCGAGTGGGTGCCTTGCCAGTTTCAGGTAAGCAAATAGATCATTTACCCTATTTGTAATAGGAGTACCTGAAAGCATAGTAACTCTTGCTTTGGAAAAATGCCTAACCAATTTCTCAACATCTTTATATCTGTTGGTTTTGTGGTTCTTGATTAAGTGGCACTCATCAATGATTATATGGCCTACATCATACTTTGTTAAATGCTCCCAGTGTTTATCTATTATTTCATAATTGATAACAACGAATCTTTCGAGAAATGCTTTAACACATCTGGTCCTCTTAGAATCAAGAATAGTCCAGTAAATAGGATTATACCCCCATCCATCAGTCATATCATGATACCAATTCCATTTAACTCCTGCTGGAGCTATGATGATAGTCCTCTTGATTCTCATCACTTTTGATAGGGTCGCTGATGTAATGGTCTTTCCTAACCCCATATCGAATGATAGGAAATTGTATTGATGGTGAATCATTTCTACAATAGCATTTTGTTGATGCTTGTATAGTGTTTTGTCATAATCAATTCTGGAAATAAAGTTGTCTTTAGTCCATTTTCTATGAGCTGCATACATAACCTTCAGGGTTGCGAAAATCTGTTTTTTCCGCTGGGCCTGATCAGCTGAGTAAAGGAATGTGAAACACTCATATAGAAACTTACTCAAAGCCTCCGGCCATACATTCTTTACATCACCAGAAAAGGAATTATGACCATCCTCTGATAAGCCAATACAATGAGCAGAGAAACGATCATTCTCGCTCCAACCATTCTTTGTCAGTCTAAATTTTGTTTCGTCAATTCTTTCAAATGCCATATTCCTCAGTAATTAATAATAAAAAGATAAACATCTACCCCTTCATATCGGCACCTATTAATGGTTTTGCGAAGGAGTAAGCCGCCAAATACGCATCTTGTCAACCATGCGTGTTGCATTTATCTAAGTTAGGAATCCTCTTTCGATTAAGCATGGTCGCTTTATTGCCTATCCCACCCATGCGTATTATCCTCGTAAACTTCGGATATCTTTAATCAACAGTTTCAGCAAATTTAATATCCATATCACCTGCATTCCAATCAACCATCTCAATGAATAGTTGATAACCATTCTTCTCAACCATTGTCAATATGCCATTGTACAGCTTCTTATCTAACAATGATCCATCACGGATGATAATGATTTTTAGGTTTGGATTCATTGCCATAGCAATTTTCACTCCAACCCCAATTATAACAGATGTAGGATGCTGATTCTCGTTGAACTCTAATCCTTTATATAAAACTTTATCTTCAGTAAATTCCAGACCTTTAACCGGTAATGGGTTGTCTATAAATACTTGTTTTTTGTCTTTGACACATTTATTGATCTCCTCTGTCATTTTGACAGATAGATTCTTTTTCTTCTGAATCTCAACGTGTCTCTCTTTAATCTTAACAACCTCAGAAGCTTTCTTGTTCCATTCATCAATCGCAGCCTTCTGTTCAAGAAGAGATTCAGTAGAGGGTTTTTTGTTCTTCTCAAGCCAAGCCTTGAATTTATCCAGATCCTCTTGCTTCTTAGGTAAACTTTCTTTGGCTTCACTCATCAAGCCGATAGACTCTCCAAGTTCGTTCTTGAATTTAGCTACATTAACAAGCATATTGGCTGTCTTCTGCTCCTTCTTATAAGGCTCCATTGAATCAATGAAATTCTTAACTACATTCCACTTCTCTTTTTCACCATCCAGCTGCTTGGCAAGATTCTCCATCTCAACAATCTCTCTCTCAATTTCAGAAGTCTTGCTATTTGCCTTCTGCCATTTCTCAATAGCCTCACCGAGATCATTCAACTTCTTGTCAACCTCTTCTGAAGATTTTAATTCTCCATACTTCTCAAGGTCTACATCAGTAAACTCGTGATTATTCTGCTCTTCAAGAAATTTAATCTGAGAATTATTCTCAGTTCTCTTTTCGACTATTTCTTTTCGTCTAATATCAATAGCCATCATCTCCTTTTGAGCTTCTTTAGGGATGAATGCCTTAAGCATTTCAATTTGTTTCTTTACACCTTCCTTAGATTGAGTTCCTGAAGGAGTTTTGGCTAACTGAAGGAATCTATCTACATCAAACGAGATATCACCTGTAATCTGCTCCAATGCAGATGCTGGGCTTTTAACTTTAGCTCCATCTTTGTCAGTTATAACCAATCGACCAGCTTGCTTCTCCTGAGAGAAGTACATATCAACATTGTATTCAACCTGCTCTCCGTTAAGATCACCTCCAATAACAACAGATACAGACCCTCGTTCTTCACCTTCCTTTATTGGTTGAGTAGGTTTGTACGTCTTCAGGAATGGAGAGAAAACAGCTTGTAAGAAGCTAGATTTACCTTGTTGGTTAGCACCTACAATTAGAGTAGACTTTCCATTCATATGAAATGTAGTGTGGCTAAGGTTCTTGAAATTATTAATCTCGGCTTTTAATATTTTAAGTTCACTCATTTATTAGTTGTTAAGTTTTGATTTTAATTCTTGATATGCTGCATATTGAGGACATACAGAAGCAACTGGACAGAACTTGTCACATCTCTTACGCTCTCCTGGATAGAACTCTTTATACATTCCAATGTACTTAAGCTCATTCATCTCCATGAAATCATTAGCAGCTTCTTCACTAATAAACCCAGCCTTAATAGCTCTCTTACGCTCTTTAGTGGTAACTTTCCAAGTATCATTAGTGGCCCACATCTCCTTAGGAGTGCATGGTTCTACATCACCATTCATAGCTCTCAAGTGAAGCTCAGCTCTTTTTTTGATCCACTTCTCCATCTTCTCCTGAGGATGTAAAGGGATTGGAATCTCCATAGCCATAGCCTTAGGATAGTCTCTATTCCTAACCTTCTCAATCTCTTTGTAGTCTTTGAATATAGCCATGATTTGAGCTTCTTCAACCTCAAAACCACTCTTTCTAAGCATGTATGCATAAGTATTCATCTGAGCATACCACTTCTTCTTAGATTCTTCGTAAAGATATCCCCAAACAGAAGTAACCTTATAGTCCTCAAGTAGCTTCTTCTTGACCCAGAACTTATCAAATGTACCAGACAATTCAAGAACACCTATGTCAGTCTCTATACTTACAGTAAGAGTCTTTTCAGTGATCACATCTTTAGAAAAGGCTTCTGGAAATTTTGCGCGGGCTAATGTATTCAAAAAATCAGCTGCCTTACCATTCTTCTCACCACCAATATCCCTAAGAACCTCAACAGCATCTAACAATTGTCTTGCAGAAGCGTGAGCAACCTCAGCTCTATCAATAATATGATGAACCCCAGTACCGAGTAGCATCCATAATCTCTTAACTACATCTTCCTCTACAGTATGGTTGGCAAGTAAGTAAGATATCTGTGGAGCATCAATGAATTTAGTTGCAGAAATATCTCCATATCTACGGTGTTTGTCTACAAGACAAGCTCTGGCTAGTACTTCTGGAACTCCGGTTTTATTAACAAGTTTAATTGGCATATTTTATTCTAATTAGCGGATGACAAATATAGGAATATTTAGGTAACATCCAAATGATTTTACCTAAATTTCTTTTACTCTGAATTCATGGAACGACCCAATATTAAGATCAAACTTCTTAGAAATCTCCTGTACTATATCCTTAAGAACAACTGTGTCTTCAAGAATAATCTGATCTGAGTGAATTTCTTTTCCATCTTTGTCGTGAACCGACCATTTATAAGTTTTCATTGTATATCATTTATTGATTCGTACTCTTTTCTAATTACTGAGATATCCTGCTTCACAGAAGACAGTATCTCGTTGACTTGTTTGAGGATTAAATCCCCAGTCTTGTATAGACCTTCGTTTACAGCCTCTTCCTCTAAAAGGTTACAAGAAAATTGCTTTGCCTGAGCTTCAGCCTGTGTAACCTTTACTCCTTCTTTCATTAACTCACTCTGTTTCAAATACTTCTGAGTTTCTCTTTGAGCTTTGATTTTTTTCCATTTTCTGAAATAAGAAGACGTTTCTTTAGCCAAATCAGAAGATAGGCATGAAAGATCCTTTCTTATCCTCAAAAGATCAGGGTAATACATGGGTTGAAAGTTAATCCCTTGAGCATTGTCAGGGTCAACATCAATCATGTCCTTTATATTGTGATACTCAGCTTTGAGATCGAAAATATGTGCTATAATGCCTTTATTGCTCATTTTGAAGTATTCCGTTAATTGAGGCTACAAAGTAATTTCTGCCAACATGTATAATGTACCCATGTGTTAAGTCGGTGAAGACTTCTCCGAGCCTTGGCTTGTGCCCATTTAAATGTAGTTTAAATTTTGAGTCTTTAAATACAGTTTTTCTGAGCCACCAGAATCTAATTATCTTTTTCATTGAATGGGTCTTTTTTATCAGTTAATATTTTATTTAGCGTTTTCAAAACAGTATTCCATTTAGGTTTACCGGTAAGTTTAATATTATTTCGAACCTTCACCCTCCATGTCAGTGGGTGAAGAGATGCTTTATCTTGATTGCATTCTCTACAGCATGGTACTTCATTATCATCAATATACTCGTAGCCATAGGCTTTTAGTATAACTGTAGGTATCAAGTGATCAGAAGTTTTACTGAATTTGTGATTTTTTTCGTGAACGAACTCCATATCACAATAAAAACATACGTCCAATGATCTTGATTGAGTCCTCGTAACAACATTATCCCAATGAATCTTAAACAACCTTCTTCCATAGATAAAGGCATGATTTAATTTCTTTAATCTGATAAGCTTTTTAAGAACCCCAGCCTTCTTAAAGAAATCTGGATCCAAGTAAAAAACAGTCCAGCGTTTCTTATCGTGAAAAGTTTGATTGTTTGACTTTAGTACGTATGATTTTGGAATCTCGAGATATATATTCTTGTTACGAACAAGGTATAAGTCACCCTTGTCATTTATTATGCTCGTCTTTATTCTTATTCGTCTTACGTTCACTCGTCTCGTCTTTGCAAAAGCTAAGGATGTTACTCGCCATCATAATTGCTTTCACCTTATCCTCTTTATGAACTATGCCTTTGACTAAAGTTCGCATAAAGTTAGCTTTTTCTAAGACATCAGCCAAGAGTTGATCGTAATTTAATCTACCATCAGAAGCCATTTGCACAGTATCTCTAATTCCAGCCATGCAGTCAACATAAACTTGAGATCCAGGTTGTATTGTGTCATGACAGAAATGCCAGAAGAATTCAATATTATACACTATACAATCTTTCTTCGCTAGGTCAAAATTATGAATGGCAGTTTGAAGGTCAGGGTACTTCTCATGATGGATACCTACAGACATTACTTTGTAATAATCAAACGTTAACCCTAACGTAGGATTCTTCTCAGTTGGTTTTTGGTATACTCTTATCATGTTTTTTAGGTTTTTCAAATGTACATACTCCACACTTCTTGCAAGAATACCATTCATAAATCATTGGATACCCAAAAGGACCCATTTTCTTTTCTGAATTAAACACCCATTTATGCCTGCAAAAATACTGTCTAAGTTTTAGCATAATATTCCTTAATTAATTGCTCTTCCAAATCAAACATGGGTTTCCACATAATCATTAGGTGAGGGTTTTCTTTAATTTTAAATCTTGCTGTGTCCCATAGCTTATGCTCTTTGAATTTTAGCAGTACAATATTCTTTTTGTAAAGCCTAAATTTGGGACAGCGTCCCTTTCCAAGAACGTGAGCAAAATAATAAGCTCTCATTTCATGTTGATCCTCAAGAGGATGTCCAGATACGAAAGAAACTCTCTCTTCTGGCTCTAAAGCCTCCCAAATTTCAACAAATACATTAGCTTCCCCTGTTGCCATTTCTTCTCTTATTTCTAATCTTAAGAATGGTACCAGTGATTGTAACTATACCCCCAGTGGTCATAGATACAATTCCAACAGTTCTTGAAGCTGTGAAATAATAGATTAAACCAGTAGTTAACATTGTTGCTCCTGCTGTGATAACAAGATCACTCTTGTCGTATGTCTTGATAGAGTCAGAAGGTTCCTCTTGAGCTATTGATGGCAATGCTGCCATCATGAATAGCATTAAAAATATCTTTTTCATAATCCTAATTTTTATTTAACAATTCTTTTTTAAAGTAGAATCTAAAGAACTTTTCATGGTTATCAGAAATTCCTTCTATTGCAAATGTGTTTCCAGTAAATGTTACTTGATCACAATACATGTCCCAAAATAGATCAACTGGAACTATAATTGTAGAGCTACCTGCTGGTCCAGGGTTTGGATTAGGAGCTGTGATATGAGGTCTACCTTCAAACATTGTGATTTCAGATTTGTGAGATACTCTCCACCCCCAAAGTTGAGGGATCATTGGGACATTAACAACACTACATAGTTCTTTAGTTTGAGGATCTAAATAGCTAAAGTTATCGAATATCCTTGGTATGATTATGGACACGAACAGAACTGTGTCGCCTACACAAACTGGAAGGCCACACCAGTCTCTCATTGGTGTCTCGATTTTCTGCTCCATCATGTTAAATACTTACATTAAAGAACCAATCCTTGAATTTTTCAGCGGGTTCATTATTCACTTTTTGAGAAGTCACATACTTCGCATAAGCATCAACGATCTTCTCGGCTTCATTAGTAAGAGCCATCATCTTTGAATTCTTAGCAAGGACAACAGCCTCATCTTCTCCGAGTAACTGATTGTACCTTGTATAGAACTGTAGGTTATCACCTTTACCAGATTTATAGATGTACTCTTGTTGTTCTGAGTTGAGTAGGAAAGTCTCTCCAGTCATAACATCTTCAACCTTAAGGTCAATTATCACACTGTCCTTTCTGATCCTGCATGGATTACCCATTGGAGATGTCCCATGTATTACTTCACCATCTATTTCTTTAACAGTGAAGAAATGTTTTGCATGTGTACAGAAAGCTGAGTCTCCAGCTTTTAATGTTGATACATCTTTCTTGATTAGTTGTCCTTTTCTCATTACAGTCGGTTTAGTTTTAAGTTAAAAATCATTTCGTTCATTGTCTCTTTGATGATTGAAAGATACAAATCTTTATCTTTAAGTTCCAAAGAAGCAGAAATATCCTGCTGTGTCGTTCCTAATAGAGTATTTATTTCTCTTACTGACATGTTTTCTTTTACGAGGAAAGCAACGAATGGTTTCACTTTGTAGAAAAAAATGTCATTATTTTCTGGATACTTCAGTATACATGCGCTAAGTAGTTCTAATATTGTATAGTACTTTTTGCCAAGTATTTTGTTTTTCACATTCAAATAGATGAAGTTGTAAATCCCCTCCTCTTCAGTGTAAATAGGTCTATGCACCTTGTCAGTGGCATGTCCATAAGATCTTCCATATCCGAATCTTCTTGCTGTCTTTGATTTAGATTCTGGTTTATCCATCAAGTCTTGTATCAGTAAGTAGCATAGCCTTACACATGCTGCTGTATGTGATTTCTGATCCAGAAGATTATCAATGTTCAGATAGCTCATTGTTTCTTCAATGATTTTATCTTGTGCTGACATTATTCCTGGAAATAACATTGGATCAATCATAATTAAAGTTTTTCTTCCCCATCATTAAAATGGGTAGCGCATGCATATGTATATTCAAGAGCTCTGATTCTTTGTCTCATAGAAGTTTTCCAAGACTCCCACTCTTCATCATTGGCTGCCATGAAGTATCCTTTGCTATTTGAACAAAGTCTGGGTACTAAGTTCCACGATCGGATGTGAGAAATCATTCTCCTTACCCTTATGCCGTCATACTTTTCCCCATACTTGTTTAAGATAGCAACTTGAATTCTTTTGTTTGAGATAGCATTCTTTTTTCCTACACCCTGTTTGATTATTGATGCAGCTACATTTTTAGCCATCTCTATCTCGTGAGGCTTAATGTCTATTGTGATATCTTCGTAACCCTCTAACATAGCTTACCTGTTATTAGAAGAGGGATAATCATTGCATGTTCTTTGATATTGTTTTGATTAGGTGTGACAAGAACTCCTCCATTACTCTCATTGAATCTGAATGTGAATCCAGATGATTCAGTAACCATAGTTTTTCTAATCAGAGTTACACTATCAGGGTTGATAGCTATCTCTTTTACCTCCTTCATATCAAACTTGTTGAATGAATTGTTTATTTGTTCTAAAAACTTTTTCCCTCCCTGAACTTCATAGATAGGTTTGTAAGGGATTCTTATAACGTCAAACATTCCTTTCGAGAATTCAACCTCTATACATGAAAGTTTAAATTCCATGCTTTTCTTCTTTATCAATTTAAAGATGTCCTTGTGAATACACATTCCATCCATTCTTCTCATTTGCTTCTGGTTGAATCCGTGAAGACCCATATGTTGTTTTAGTGCTACAGATCCATTACTTACATAGATGTATTCTTGCAAGAAATATATGTAGTGAGTTTGAATTTTCAGTTTGTCTTTTCCACATAGTAATTCGAGTGGTGTCTTAAAAAAAATATTTTCCATTATTCCTCAGTTTTTTTGAATCATTAATTTTTTCGGCGGGGTTAATCTTCCCAACCATAAATGGTCATTCCTTCAGCTCCTACAGCTACAATAAGCTTACTCATTACAAGAATAGAAGGAATCTGTCTTCCCGTTTCATAGTTAGCAATACTTTGTTTGCTTACGCCTACAAGGTCACAGATCTCATCTTGAGTGATTCCTTTCTTATGTCTAAGGTACTTGTATTGCTTGATGATAGGGTGTACCTTTAAGTTTAGTTTCTTTGGCATGTTACTTAAGTATTATTTTCAAAATCTTTTCAGCTTCCTCTACTTCGAATTTCTCTTGCATGGATAGTTTCTCTACGCCTTTATCTTTTCTGGCCATGACCATATCAAAAAGCATCTCAGCCATCCTTCCGGATTGAGCTATTAGTTTTGCGTTGGCTATTGACGATTCATTAGTTCCGTGTACAGTAGCTAAGCCACCTTTCTTTTCTTTTTGGATAACCATGTAGTTCCCTACACCTTCACCAGCTAATTCCCATTGACTTGTGTCACCTTTGAAATGCTCTTTAAAACTCATCACTTCTTCTTTTTAGATTTCTTACTCTTCTTCTCCTCTTCTTTCTCCATCTCCTCTTTAACTTTCTGTTGTCGTACAGATTCTTCTCTAAGGAGCTCAAAATCCATAATTTCGCTGCGGTAATCCCTCACACAAATAATACAAACCTCCTCAGCTCCGTAATATATCTTAGTAAAATCATGTTCCTTCTCACTAAGCTCAGCCTTAATAACATTCCAATCTTCTTCTATTAGACTGAAAGAAGGAACTGTATCTGGGCTACTTTCTTTTAGATCAATCATTTCTTGATATCTCTCCTGCAAAAATCTTAGTAGGATAGTATGTTTATCCCAATTCAGTCTTACTTTGGTCCCATGCTTCATGGTTGCTCCTCTGTTGATAGTTGCATAGAGGTTTAGCTTTTTCTTCTTTGCCATCTTAATTTTAGTTTTCTTTTGTTTACGTTAGTTCCCGTTGCCAAGTTACAAATTATCTTTTTCGATAAATCTTACAAGCGAATCGGCATGAATAGTTATCACCTCAGTATCTGTTTTGATATGAATACTATCAACATCAATGTCTAGCTGGTAATCACATTCAAATCTGTTTTCTTTTATACTTCTCACTTCTGCACCTGTAAAGTACGCCATGATACCCAATAGAGTCATGGCTACAATGAAGATTATTGCAATCTCTTTGTTCTTCATGATTTTTATTTTTTGTTGAGAGAGTGAGAATCGAACTCACGTCTACGACTGCATGTTTAGCAGAACCTATTACCAACTATAGTATCTCTCAATATAAAGAAGAGGGAGAGAGTTGTTTAACTCAAATCAATAAAATGAATTCTCCCTCCCTGCTTCCTAATTAACTCAAATGAACCATTAAAACGGTTCATAACTCTAAATAAAGTCCATTGCTGCGCAACGTGACATAACTTTATTTAGGTGTTGTGCATAATACTACGTTAGTTGCGGTATCATCTGTTTTAGTCTTTTGTTTATCATCCAATGCTTTATCTTGGGAGTTGCCGTCATTCCATAAAGCTCTTTCCAATTAGTATTCTTAATAACCTCAAAAACTTCATCTTTATATTTGTTTATCACAAAGTAAGTTTGTTGGCAATACTGCCCTTCGTATTCTGCTATTTTTCCACAACTTGAACCAAAAGCACAAATACTAAAATCGTATTTCTCAGGCACTTTGTCATTTCTACTTTTACCTGTTGCAACACCTCTTAAATTAACATCTTTTAAGTCGTAATTAGGCTTCTTATTTATTCCTTTTGGGTTTCGTCTGTAAATGTTTAAAACACAATGCACATCTCTATCGCTGTATTTTCTTTTTCCTAAATCCTCACTGTAAATCATATCAAACTCATACATATACATATTATTGTTTAATTGGCTTATTGGCAATATAAATGATACATAATCGCCTTGTGTTATTGCTTTTTTAAAGAATTTTACACTTGTGTAATTACCCTTACCATAAGGAGGATTTCCAATTATGCACCTACCTTTTTTATAATCAACTGTATTTAAAAGATAGTCTTTTTTTTCAATCCCTTGCGATTCTGGTTCAATATCAAATGCAAGGTAGTTGCCATCTAAGTAAGGCAAAAAAACACCTGCTCCAGCACTCGGTTCAAGCCATTCAGTTATATTTTCTTTCCCAATTATTTCTTTTGTTTTGTTTACACAATATTCTGCTAACTCAGCAGATGTGTAATATTTATCTAATCTTATTTTTGCCATTTTATTTAGTTCTTTCGTTAATAATCCGTACTATGCACAACAACGTATAAAGTGCATTAAAACGCACCTTATACAATGCGTTATGCTAAAAACAAATAGTAACCTATCAAATCCCCTATTTGATACCCAAACAAAAAACAAGCTGTTGTCCTCCACTTATTACGGCTTCTAAGCATAACATTATGTAAATCACATAATTGGTTATGTGCTTCGTTAAAGACTATCTCTTTGTTCGTGTAATCTTTCAGTATGTTTTTTATTTCTTGTATCATAATTACGTGTTTTACATTTAGCATTGTGTGTAATAAAAATGCTCGTCTTTCCGAGCCGTCACCTTGCAAAGCCATGCTCCATTTACAACCTAACTACCTGTTTCGGCTAATGCAGTACTCGACACCTGCTGACTACAAGGGTTTGAGGATTCGAACCTCTCTCGTTGCGGTAGTTAGAATCGAACCAACTTACAACCATTACCGCATTTTAACATACACACAACAATTTGTATAGTGCATAGTTCGTTCCTCACAACGCCACCATACAAGGAGCGTTGTGTGTAATGCTAAAGAAATCTAGTAATAAGATAAACTTCTTTAGTATCTATACATATAACAGCTTGAAAGTTCTCACATTTTATATGTTTACATAACATATAAGTTCCAGTTAATTCTCCACTTGAAACTAAATCGTTTTCATTTTCACAATAAGTAAAATATTCTTCGTTTTGTAATTCTATTTTTTTCATTTCAATTCAATTTTATCGTTAATAATCCACACTACACACAACAATTTGTATTTAGTAGTTGCCAAATCCAAGCTCCACAACTTTAGTTCCAAGTAATTCCTTATTGTCATAAACACCCTCGTCATCAAAATCCATAACAGATTCAGTTTTGCAATTTATAACCCTTAAATCTCC
>Ga0164321_10000073_pt1 | contig 13686 bp, 12 predicted proteins | sample GuaBasSediGuay12_FD_121799 | JGI IMG/M metagenome (GOLD analysis project Ga0164321, IMG submission 121799) | Subseafloor sediment microbial communities from Guaymas Basin, Gulf of California, Mexico - Guay12, Core 4567-28, 21-24 cm | ecosystem: Environmental > Aquatic > Marine > Hydrothermal... | reverse complement strand
GAAGTTAGGTTAGAGGACATGGGCAAACTATCTTTAGAGTCGAAAAACAAAGTCGACATTAGTTCTATGTGCACCGTTTTCGCTGAGTCGGAGGTGATAGGGTATGTTCACATGGGGACTAACAAAGTTGATGTCATAAGGGGCCTGCACGACGCAGTATCGCTCAGAGTCCTTGGAGTGCTAAATAGAGTGCGCTTTAAGAAGGATGTGGTTATGGTTGGTGGTGTCGCGAAAAATATCGGCATTGTTAATTCATTAGAAAATGCGATCGGGCTAGATATACTGATACCAGAAAATCCACAAATCGTTGGAGCTTTAGGAGCAGCAATTGTTGCGTATAATAGCGCAAAGGATGCAAGGTGAATGATAACCGCGGGTGTAGATATAGGTTCTCGAACAGCCAAAGCGTTGATCTTCGAGGATAATAAGATTCTGTCCTATGGCATCATTCCGACGGGTGCGGATAGCATAAAAACGGCGCAAAATGTGATGAATATAGCGTTAAAAAACACGGGGCTGCCCCTTCGTGATATAGGATACATCGTGTCAACGGGGTATGGAAGAGTACTTGTCCCATTCGCAAACAAAAATATAACAGAAATCTCGTGCCACGCCAAGGGAGCGCATTGGTTTTTTCCAACGGTAAGAACAGTACTTGATTTGGGTGGTCAAGATTGTAAAGCAATAAGATGTGATGAAAAGGGACATATTACAAATTTTGTTATGAACGATAAGTGTGCGGCTGGCACTGGAAGATTTATGGAAGTAATGGCAAAAACCCTTGAGTTGCCCCTAGATGACATCGGAAAGTTATCATTGCAGACCGTAAAAGAGCCTTGTAGCATCAGCAGCGTGTGCGCCGTTTTCGCGAAAAGCGAGGTTTTAGCTCTTCTTCGCCATGGAGAAGATAAAAATGACATCCTCGCGGGATTATGCGAGGCATTTGCTAGTAGAGTCTTTAATTTGTTGAGTATGATAGAGATAGAAAGGGAGTTCGTCATATCTGGCGGCATTGCGAAGAATATAGGTTTGGTCAGAAGGCTAGAGGAGAGAGCTGGATTAAGTGCCAACATACCCTCCGAGCCACAAATCGTTGGAGCTTTAGGAGCGGCAGTTTTCGCGAAAGAACTCTTAGAAAGATGAAATGGTAACGGCAGCGGAGCATAATTCTAAGTTGCAATATTATCGAAAGTATTAATCAAAGGCCACAATAACACTGCACAAGCCAAGTTCTCAGTTTTGGGACCTTCGAGCGTCACATTTGGTGGGTGTAGCAAAGAAGATCTTCACTATATACACCTTGAAAACAACCAGGAAGGAGAGCGCTATGGGTAGGCTAACTGGTAAAGTTGCAATCATAACTGGAGCAGGGGCTGGAATAGGGCGGGCAGCAGCGATTTTGTTTGCTAAAGAAGGGGCAAAAGTGGTCGTCGTTGATTGGATCGCTCACGATGGAGAAGAGACGGTTAGTATGGTCAAAGAGTTTGGCGGCGAAGCTATTTTTGCAAAAGCTAATGTTGCCGAAGCAGAAGATGTCAAGGGGATGGTCGAGATAGCTATTGATACATACGGGAAATTGGACATCCTATATAACAATGCTGGCATTGTTGGGGCATGGGTTAAGACCGAAGAGTATCCAGAGGATAGTTGGGAGCAAGTTATCGCTGTTAATTTAAAAGGTGTCTTTCTGGGAATGAAGTATGCCATCCCCGCAATGCTTAAGTGTGGTGGAGGGTCAATAATCAGTACTGCTTCTCAAGCTGGTGATAGGGGCCAACCTAACATAGCTGCCTACAGTGCTTCTAAAGGAGGGGTACTCGCGTTATCAAGGGCAACCGCAATAGAATATGCTGCTGAAAACATTCGGGTTAACAGCATTAACCCCGGCATTATTACGACACCAATGGTTATGAGTGTAATGGAAAGTAATCCGAAAGCAAAGGAACAGTTTTTGTCAGTGGTGCCTCAGTGTAGATTTGGCAAACCGGAGGAGGTTGCTCAAGCAGCCTTGTTTTTAGCTTCTGAAGAGTCTTCTCACATAACGGGCCATACACTGGTTGTTGATGGAGGTATGGAAGTTGACGGCCATATAAGGGCTTGAAGTGTATCTTAATAACGGAGGATTCATAAGGAAAAAGATGGTCGCTACCATCTCTTAAACTGGTTCCCAACAAATTCGCTTGAACATTCGTGTATTGACATTATTGGTAGTTGGGTGTATAAGTGATGTACTATCCCGATCTGTAGAATTTGCAAAAGTTAGGTTAGTCATGGGAATAGATTCTATGACATGTGTGGGGTTAAGATAAGTCGGGAGTCCACCAAGTCCACATCAACTTTAGATCAGCAAAGAGCTAGTGATATAAGGAAAAAGGGCAGAAGATTCGATCAGTCGTAGAGACAAAGGTTCAAATTGGTTCCAGAAGCATCTTAACTAGAGGTGTGTGTTGGCCGTAGTTAGCGGATATGGTATTGCAGCGGGCGTAGCTGCCTTCGCCATTGGCGACAGCCCCGGTGACACCGGATTATACCCTTGTACTACGATAGTTTAAATCGAAAAAGAAAGAAGGAGAAAAAATGAAGGTACCAAATCTGGATGAATACTCAAAGAAGTACGAGAGCGTGCAATTCGAGCGAAAGGACGGAATTCTTCTGGTCACTTTGCATACGAGGGGTAAGGACGTAGTTTGGGATTTCGTCACAGATGAAGAAGTTGGTTATATGTTCGGCGATATCGGCAACGATCGAGAGAACAAAGTGATAATATTGACCGGAACCGGCGACACATTCATCGCAAAGGAGAATATTAGCACTGACCCGATCGACCCCAAGATCTGGTGCAATTGGATTTACCGGTATGCCAAGAGACTCTTAACCAACATGATTAATATCCCGCAACCGATTATCGCTGCCGTTAACGGGCCCGCGACCGTCCACGGCGAGTTACCCCTGGTTTGTGACATCGTGCTTTCCGCCGAAAACGCATATTGGCAGGACAGGCCACATTTCAGGAATGGGCTTGTGGCAAGTGACGGTGTGCATATCGTATATCCCATGGTTATGGGACAGAATCGCGGCAAATATTTCCTTCTGACGGGGCAAGAGGTTAGTGCGCAAGAGATGCTTAATATCGGCGCAATCAATGAAGTGCTGCCAAAAGAGAAGCTCTTGCCCCGGGCATGGGAGCTTGCAAGGATAATCATGGAGAAGCCCGAGTTGACGGTTCGCAATATGCGAGAGGCTATCAATCAGGAATTGAAACGCCGCATTGACAATGAGCTTGGTCTAGGCCTGATGTTGGAGGGCGTGGCCGCAATCGATTATTGGCCTACCGAATTCAAGTAATAGCGACGGCAAGTGACTTATCAAGAGCAATCATCTCGTGGGTGATTCGGTAATGAGTCATCCGCGAGATGCATTCTGATGCTGATGTTATACAAGTGTAAATCGTAATCAATGATGGCTTCCTCGTCACTCTGCTCCTGATGCCGTTCTCTTCCAATATACAGTTTTTCAGTATCGTCTCCATGCTGATGAGTTAGTATTTGGTTGATTAAACTTCTACCAAAACGGCACAGCTATCATACTAACATAATCTAGTGAATTCGTTTCGAGATTTCAGACTATCTTAATTTGCATCTGATATAAACAGGGTTTTTATCGTTTCATTAAGTGAAAACGCTCTATTCAGGGTAACGAATACTTATTGGAAGAGAGGTAGTTGGCAATTTAAAAGCTTCCCAATATACCTTCAGGAGCCCAAGTGTGTCAAAGTAAGCATAGGCACCATCAGAGGCAATCTTTCCGTACTGCACGCAGGGAAAACCCTCCGCTTCCATCAATCGCACTGTCTCTTCAACGTCATCTACCGCAAAAGCTAAGTGGTTAATTCCCTCCCCGTGCTTGCATAAATGGTCTCTACCGAGACCATCTCCGGCTACAGGTTGAATCAACTCCAGTTCTACTGGCCCACACTTGGTCCACCCAGCCCTCAACGTGAAACTAGCTGACTTACCGTAATAAGTCAAGTTATGGAAGAAAGGAGGTGTGCAATCAACTATATTCCAAGGACCGATTCCGAAGAGATTCCAGTAGTTTTTCATTGTCTCTTCTAGGTTCTTGACTGCAAGGCTTACCTGTTTGATTTCCTTAACCTTGATTTTGGCTGGACTTATGGCCGACTCGTCGGCCGGGTATTGAACTATGGGCGCACCAAACACATCAGGCATCTTGACTGACTCCCATATGGTTGCCAATGCACTAACCGTATCTGAGTAAGCAAAGGCACCATTATTACCAACACGCCCGCTCATGACGGGGGGAAACCCTTTTTTGGTCATTATCTCAAGATGCTTATCGACTTGAGCATCACTATCCACCAGATACTGCAAGTGGTGGGCCCCTTCTCCGTGTTCTGCCAAAAAATCACAATAGGTAGTATGGCCCTCCAGAGTCTGCGTTACCTCCAACTCCACTGATCCTACTTGGGCAAGGGCTGCCTTAGTTTCAAAGTATGCTGGCTTGCCTCGATACATCCGCTTAGAAATATCCTGTAGAGTAATTATGTTCCAAGGACCGATACCCAATATATTCCAGTAGTTCTGCACTACTTTATCTACGTCCCTAACTGCGATGCCAATTTGATGAAGTGCTGGAACATTGATTTCGTCCGGACTTTTCTGTGTCATGTTTCTCAACCCCCTTATTATTTAAAATATTTACATAAGATTTCTTTGTGAAATCAAAGGCCCTTCTGTAGATTGGCTAAATTGTCTGTGTGGGTTAGTCAATTAGGCACAGAGAGTATAGATATCTGGGTTATGAGATGTCAAGATGGCCGGTTTTGATATTGTAGAAAATCACGAGATAGTGATATCATAAAATCAGATGGGCATTCTACGTTAACAAAGGGAACTGTGGTTTGTTCTGTACCAAGAAAGCCACCCCGAAATTGACTCTTGAGTAACAAGGCAGCATAATAAACGGTAAAAGCATTTTGGCATGTGGCAATGTATATGGTCTCTACCGGGAATGTAAAATCGTACTTATGCCAAACCAAGTTGACCAGTGAGCATGATATCCCATGCTACACATAGCAGGGTTAAGGAGATTATCGAAACGAAAACAGAGAATGGAGAACGGTCCATAATATGGATTTAATGGAGCATCAAGCTAAGGAAATCTTCCTTCAATATGGAATACCGGTTCCAAAAGGTGTGGTGATTCATGACGAATCGAGCTTATCGGATACCTTGGCTACTGTAGGAGCTGACAAGTTTGGGATAGTTAAGGCCCAGGTTCTGACTGGTGGAAGAGGTAAGGCTGGTGGCATAAAGGTAGTCGATTCAATTGAGCAGGCGGCTAGGGCAGTGCGTGCTATACGAAGCATGAAGATAAGGGGCTTAACGGTAGAAAAGGTTCTCATAGAGGAGAGGCTAGACATAAAGCAAGAATACTTTGTGAGCATCACTATCGACCCTGAGACCTCACTACCTACTCTCTTAATCAGTACTGAAGGTGGGATGGATATTGAGGAAATAGCCTGTGAATCTCCCGCATCGATACTCAAATATCCTATAGACCTCCAAAATGGGATGATTCCATTTGAAATAACAGAAATGGCCAAGTGTTTTGGAATTCGCCATACGCTTCTGGACAATCTAGTAGAAATTGCCTGTAAACTGTATCAGATCTTCTGTGACACGGAGGCGACGCTTGTTGAGATCAACCCTCTGGTGGAAACTACGGACGACCGGCTAATAGCTGCCGATGCCCGTCTCAGTATCGACAACAATGCTTTATTTCGCCATCCTGAATTTGGCCAACTGAAGAATGAATCTAGAGAAATGTTGTTAAGAGACAAAGGGATTGATTTCATAGATTTAGTAGATGGAGAAGTTGGCCTACTCTGTGTTGGTGCAGGAATGACTATGCTCACTATGGACTTGGTGGCACAATTGGGAAGCAAAGCGAAGTGCTTCATAGACATTAGCCACGGCGTGAACCCAGAAGGATTTACGGTTGCCTTGGGAATATTATCATCTGAGCCAAGTGTTAGATACATTATAGTCAATATGTTTGGTGGTTTGACCCGAATGGACGAAATAGCCGAATCCATACTGCAAGCTGTTGAAACCATAGGGGGTAGATTCCCCAAGCCTATGGTATTACGTCTACAGGGAACTAATGCTGAAGCCGGAATAGCGATAATGCAGCAAGCTGGATATGAGGTTTGTACGGAACTCGAGGAGCTCATGACTAGATTCAAGAGGATGATAACGGAGACAAAATGAGCATATTGGTGAACAAACATACGCGCGTGGCCGTCGCTGGCATAACCGGTAGGCAAGGTTCTTTCCACACACGATTAATGCTGGAGGAGGGCACTAATATAGTAGCTGGTGTAGTGCCCGGCAAAGGTGGGCAGAATTTCGATGGCATCCCGATTTATGACACAATGCTGGAGGCAAGGTTAGCACAAGAAGCTGAAGCTTGCACCATCTTTGTTCCTGCTGCTAAAGCGGCCCAAAGCATATTGGATGCTATTGATGCTGGTATCAGAGTAATAAGTGCCGTCACCGATGGTATTCCTATTCACGACATGCTGAAGGTTAAACAGCTGTTGGCAGGAAAACATGTTTACTTGATTGGTCCTAATACCCCGGGGCTCATAACACCAAGGCAAGCGAAGTTGGGAATAATGCCATCGATAGCTTTTAAGCCCGGATGTGTTGGCGTAGCGGGCCGAAGTGGCTCTTTGTCTTACGAAGTGTGTCATGAGCTCAGCAAGGCTAATCTGGGCCAAACTACTATGGTTGGAGTAGGGGGTGATAGGGTTCAGGGTACGACTATTACGGATCTCATACCGCTCTTTGAAGCGGACCCCGAGACAAAAGGCATTGTAATTGTGGGTGAAATAGGGGGGACAGACGAAGAAAGGGCTGCCCTTATTATCAAGGAAAGTTGCTCAAAGCCAGTGGTTGCCATTATTGTAGGTATGAGTGCGCCAACAGGGAAAGCTATGGGCCACGCTGGTGCCATTATCACTCAAGGTAAAGGTACATTTGCGTCAAAAGTTCAGGCTCTACAGGATGCAGGCGTAAAAGTGGTGCGTTATCCGAAGGATGCGGCGGAAGCTTTGCTCAGTTTATTGTAAATCGAATATGAGTCGTTAGCTAATGGAATAGTGACGGAGAAGCTCCAGCGGCTTGTAAAAGTGCAATACTTGTAACAATTACTCTTTTGACGTAGTATCTAGCTAGATGGGTAAATTACAAAACAATGCTATCTATACTAATTATGTACGAACAAGTTAAGACCCGGTACGCCAGCATCAGAAATAATTTGTTATGTATTATCTACTAACCATGGCAGAATGCGACGCAGTATCCCCGATTACTCTCACATTGCCTCGACTAAGTAAAAGATTATTGTAGAACCAGGGGGAATGAACAAGAGAAAGGAAAAGAAACGTGGCGATTAGAATGTTGTTAGCTAAAATAGGCATTGATGCTCATGATAGAGGAATAAGATTCATAGCTTATACACTTAGAGATCATGGCATGGAGGTTATCTACACTGGACCCTGGCAGACTATTGACAGCATATTAAAGACAGCTTTAGAAGAAGATGTTGATATTTTGGGAATTAGTACACTCGGTGGAGACTATGTGCTTATACCTAAACTTTTACAGCGCTTCAAGAAGGAAAACGTTGATATACCTATTGTAGTTGGTGGTATTATACCGACTGATATTGAAGAAAGCCTGAAGGAAAAAGGCGTAGCCGCTTTTTTTCATCCCGGCACGAGCCCAGAAAGCATTGTAGAAACTATCAATGCCGTATTAGAAGCTCGAAGTGGATCGCATTCTCGGATTTAAGAAAATTCCAACGGCAATAGATAAGGAGTTGGATATGGACCAGAAACTAGATTTCGATGAGGCTCTAGAAAAATGGGAGGGGAGTTGCGACGCATCTTTGCGTAAACTTCCTACCCGGAAAAAGAAGTTTGCCACACAATCAGGAATTACAGTAAAGCCGCTATACACCCCGAAACAATTATCGGAAGCCGATGATTATGTAGAAAAACTAGGCTTCCCCGGCCAATATCCATACACGAGAGGTGTCTATGCAAATATGTATCGTAATCGCCTATGGACAAAGCGCTTGCTTGTAGGCTATGGAGCACCTGAGGATTTAAACGAGAGGAATAGGATGCTTTTAGCGGCTGGGGAAACAGGTTTAAATGTTACCGGATCGAGTGTCTCCATGCGGGGCTATGATACAGATCAAATGGCCGAAGAGTTGGATAGAGGGTACGTGGGGTTGTATGGTACACCGTTGGATTCAGTACTAGACACTGAGATAAGCCTCAAGGATATTCCTATAGATAAGGTTAGCGCAAATTATAGTGATCAGGGACCGTTTGTTTCTACAGCTACGCATTTCACAGTGGCTGAGCGGCGGGGGATACCCTTAGAGAATATCGCTGGTAGCACTAATCACGCCGATTGTTTCTCCCACTGGATCAGTTGTAATATGTATATCCTTTTTCCTCTGGACGCACATGTAAGGATGACTGTGGATCTTATTAAATGGTCTATCCACAATACGCGTCGCTGGCACCCCTTGAGCATTATTGGGCAACACTATGCGCAAAATGGCGCCACGCCCGTCCAAGAGCTAGCCTTTACCTTAGCTTCGGGAATAGCTCATGTCGAAAACTGCTTAAAGGCTGGGATGGACATAGATGAATTTGCACCGCGTATCAGTGGCTTTTTTGATGGGCAAATAAGTGTCTTTGAATTAGCTGCCAAACTTCGGGCTGCTCGTCGGATGTGGGCTTATATTATGAAGGAAAGATTTAGAGCGAAAGATCCGCGTTCGCGGCAACTACGCATTCACGTACAAACCTCAGGAGTTGAGCTCACTAGGCAAGTACCTCATTTGAACATTGCTAGAGTAACTCTTCAGGCATTAGGGGCAGTTCTAGGGGGAGCTAATTCCCTGCACACCGATTCTTGGGATGAAGCTATTACTATACCTAGCCAGGAATCGGCACTGCTAGCGCTCATGACACAACATGTCATCAGTGAGGAGACAGGGGTTGCCGATACTATAGATCCATTGGGCGGTTCGTACTACCTTGAGTCTTTGACAGATAATATAGAACAAGAGGCCTGGAAAATTATCGACACCATTGACTCCTTGGGAGGCATGATGAAGGTAGCCAAAGAGGGCTATGTATATCGGGAAATCAGCAAGTCAGTGATTAGAGATCTGGATGAAACAAAGAACCACGACAAAATTATAGTTGGGGTAAATGAATTCTGCCAACCGGAAGAAGCGAGTAGCTTCGAATCTTTTAAGATTGATCCTGAATTGGTTGATCGGCAAATAGCAAGGACTAAGCGATTAAGAAAAGAGCGTGATCAGGCAAAAGCTAAAACTGCCCTTGATGAACTACGTTTCATTGCTGAATGCTCTCGTGATGGCAATATCTTCCAAGGAGTGATCGATGCGGTCAAAGTAGACTGTACACGAGGGGAGATTGTGCGAGCATTACGGGATGTTTTTGGCGAGGGTAAGCCATACGCTGACGCATAGTTATTCCGTACTTAATACACTGAAGGTAACTGTATAGTGGATTATCAGACTATCATAGTTGAAAAGCAGGGAAATATAGGGACATTAACACTCAACCGCCCTAGCAAGCACAACGCACTGAATACACAGCTTTACAAAGAGACCGCGCTTGGTATACTAGATTTTGAAAAGGCTGACGAAGTCCACGTGATACTCCTTCGAAGTAATGGGAGAAACTTCTGTGTTGGACGGGATATATCTGAAATACATGACGGCATTTGGCAACGACGCCGTAACGCTGAAGCTGGAGGATTTGCTAAGCTAGCGAGCTTGTTACCTACTATACGAAAACCAATCATTGCCGCTGTACAGGGAGTAGCGACAGCGGGTGGTTGTGGCTTGGCGTTATCCTGTGATTTGGTAATTGCATCTGAAGATGCAAGATTTGGAATGACGGCCATAAATGTTGGTTTGTTCTGCTTTGGCCCCTCAGTTCCTTTATCTCGTGCCGTAGGTCGCAAAAAGAGCCTGGAGCTCTTATTTACTGGAGACTTGGTAGATGCTAAGGAAGCCAAAAAGATCGGTTTGGTCAATCATGTAGTTCCCCGTGAGAGGCTTGAAGAGGCTGCCATGGAACTAGCTAAAAAATTAGCGGATAAAAGCCCGATTGCTCTTCAAATGGGTAAGCAAAGTTTCTACGCGATGGCAGATATGGAATATAAAAAGGCTCTTGACTACGCGGAAGATCTCGGATCAATCTTGGCCTCAACGCATGATGCCGAGGAGGGAATTAAGGCCTTTTTGGAAAAGCGAACCCCAAACTGGAAGAGGCATTAGGCAGTTGTACTCACTTTGTACAATATTCCAAACCCTCGATTAATACTCTATCTGCAACTATTGAAAGGTTATATCTATGCCCTCTCAAGATTTTAAGCAACGAATACGAGCAAAACGGTTACTTGGGAAAGTGACCTCACCACAGGAAGCAGCCAGGCTGGTCAAAAATGGAATGGCCGTTGGTACTGGGACAGGAAATTCCATTGCGTGCCCTAAAACATTCTTCACGGCCTTGGCCGATGAACTTGGAGAGAAATCAAAGATTACGCTATTCACTGGAGGTCCAGTGCCCAATGAGGTGGATGGCTTTCTGGCTCAAGCCAATGCCTACCAGAGAAGGTTTGGGCAATTTGCGAGCGCTGAGTTACTGAACGTGGCCAACAATAGAGATGTTCCGGTAATAGATACGAGGACTGGTATCTTGCCCCACCGGGTTAAAGATGGGCGCTTCGGCAAGATTGATATCGCTGTCATTGAGGCGACGGCTTTTACTGAGGACGGCTATATCATTCCCTCTACCAGCCTTCTGGACGCACCCACTTATACCATGTTGGCTGACAAAGTCATAGTAGAAATAAACACCAATGTTCCCGAGGAGCTGGAGGGAATACATGACGTGTATATTCCAGAGATACCACCAAATAGGAAACCCATACCGTTGACAAATTGTAGCGATAGAATAGGCACCCCTTATATCTCAGTTAGACCGGATAAAATAGCCGCGATAATAGAGTCCAATATCCCTGATTGCCCTCCGTCCAAAACTCCCGTAGATGAAGAAAGCCGAAGGATAGCTGAGCTGTTAATAGACTTCTTTAGAAGCGAGGTAAAACATTATAGACTACCCCCCAACCTCTTACCTCTCCAGTTCGGAATAGGTTCTATTCCTGAGGCTCTGGCCGCAGAGCTAGCTACAAGTTCTTTCACTAATATTGAGTTCTTCACTGGAACCTTCGGCGATGGAGGACTAGATCTGATCGATACTGGCAAGGCAAGAATGCTCTCAACCGGTTCAATGTACCTCTCCAAAGATGGTTTCGATAGATTTTATCGGGACTTGGGTAGGTACAAGCCTTACATCATCATCAGACCAATAGTGGTGAGTGATTGCCCCGAGCTAATAGGACGTTTAGGTGTCATAGCAATAAATGGTGCTATCGAGATAGATATCTATGGACATGCCAATTCTACTCATATTCAAGGCTCAAGAATAATAAGTGGTATAGGGGGCTCCTCTGATTTTCTTTGGAATGCCTACCTATCAATAATTGTACTTCGATCTACTGCTCGAGAAGGTGATATTTCCTGTATTGTTCCTATGGTCACCCATGTGGATCAGACCGAACACGTTATTGATGTAATTGTTACTGAACAAGGCCTAGCAGACCTAAGAGGCTTAGCACCGGTAGAGAGAGCTAAAGCAATAATAGCTAATTCGGTTCACCCGAGGTACAAGCCGATTCTCAGCGACTATTTAAATGAGGCTATTAAGACTGGAGGTGGTCACGAGCCTCATATGCTGGAGAAGGCTTTCTCCATGCATATTAATTTCACTAGATCCAAAACTATGTGGCCCAAACATTGACCTTTAACAAGGAGAATGGTTATGAGTACTATAATAGAATATTTTTAAAATTGCTAATGAAACGAAGACCTGTTTATTCCAGCATAGCTTATGTAGTTAATCTTTATTAAGGGAAAGGAGTTACAAATATGGATAAGCAGACAAAATGTCCTTGGTGTAGTGAGTTGGTGACACCTGTAATCAGCATCAATAGCAAGGAATGTGGGAATGTGAAGGAAAGGAAATGCCCAGAATGTAATGCGGTAATATCAGCTTACGTGGAAGAGCCACGAATAGTCTTAGAAAAGGTAAGGCTTTTTCAGGGATAACTTTTCAGGGATAACATTGAACATACTTCGGCAACCATTTACAGAGTTTTGATTTAGTAAAGGAGGGACCATATGATGACACAAAATAAGGCCTCGGAGATGGCCGAGGGTAAAATAAGTACCGATGATTTGAAGAACTGGGAGGACAGAATTGGGCTTAAACTTCGCGTTTCACAAATATTCAACAAAACAGTCTCTTTTGAGGCGATAAGGAATTATGTGAATGGGATCGGTGATTCTAATCCACTTTATCGTAGTGAAGAGTATGTCCAAAAAACAAGATACAGAAGATTAGTGGCTCCACCAAATTGGCTTTATAGTGTATTCCCTACATGGGTACTTCAGGGCTTGCCCGGTATCCATGCTTTTCACTCGGGAAATGACTGGGAATTCTACAAGCCTATATTTATAGGTGACACTATCACGCCTGAATGTGTATTCACTGGATTTGACGTTAAGCCCAGCAAATTTGCTGGCAAAACCGTATTTGAATACCAGAGGGCGACTTTTCATAACCAAAGATCGGAAGTGGTAGCCAAAACTGACCTTTGGCTCATCAGGGCTGAGAGACAAACCGCTAGACAGACAGGCAAATATGCTAGCATTGAACTTCCCCATCCTTGGAAGAAAGAAGAGCTTGCCAGAATAGATGAAGAGATTCTGGCAGAAGAAATACGGGGCTCTAACGTTCGCTACTGGGAAGATGTAGAGCTGGGAGAGGAATTGCCACCGGTAGTGAAAGGTCCCTTTGGTTTGACCGATATGATTGCTTACTGCGTTGGGGCTGCCCCAGTACAAATCGCAGCTCATGGCACTCAATTACGCCTTTACAATGAGCATCCAGCCTGGAGATTTCGAGATCCTGGGACTCATGCTTGGGAACCGGTATATGGTGTTCATTACAATAAGGCAGCAGCTAATGCGGCCGGTCTCCCTTTCCCTTATGATGTAGGAGCACAGAGACAGGGCTGGCTAATTAATTTGCTCACCAACTGGATAGGGGACGAGGGGTGGTTAAAGGAGAATTACGCAGAATACCGTCGCTTCGTCTACCTCTCGGACGTTATATGGTTTAAGGGCAAGGTAACCAAGAAATATGTAGATCAAGATGGAGAGTATTGCGTGGAAATCGAAACGAGCGCTTTTAACCAAAGGGGTGAGAATACTATGCCCGGTTACTCAATTGTAACTCTCCCGTCAAGAGAGAGCGGAACTTGGCCAGTAGAGATAAGGTTACCCCAAATTCTCGAGTAACTGCATGAAGGAGTATGCATTATGAGGCTGGAGTACAGGAGTTTTGAAGAAGCTCAGAAGAACTTTAACTGGTCTGAAAGGTGGGAGGTATTTGACGGGGACCGAGAACATCTTAAT
>Ga0164321_10000072_pt1 | contig 13757 bp, 12 predicted proteins | sample GuaBasSediGuay12_FD_121799 | JGI IMG/M metagenome (GOLD analysis project Ga0164321, IMG submission 121799) | Subseafloor sediment microbial communities from Guaymas Basin, Gulf of California, Mexico - Guay12, Core 4567-28, 21-24 cm | ecosystem: Environmental > Aquatic > Marine > Hydrothermal... | reverse complement strand
CTCATGTCGCTCCTTTCGAATTTTTGTCTCGCGCAATTCTCGATCGATGGCAGGACATAGTCTTGCAAGATTGTCTTTGATGATATAATCGTGAGCACCGGCTTTCATAGCCGAAACAGCCATATCATCCGTTATGGTGCCCGATACGATGATAAATGGTAGGTCGAATCCTTTCTTTTTATAAAGCTTTAATGCAGAAAACGCGCTAAAGTTGGGCATGGAATAGTCGCATAAGATGGCATCCCATGTTTGGCTATCGAGGGCATCGCTCATGGCATCAGCGGTATCGACTTGCTCATAAATCGGGCTGTAGCCCCCCTTTTTCAATGCTTTTATCAGAAGCATGACGTCATCGTCAGAGTCATCGACGAATAAAACGCGGATGGGTTTACTCATAATTTTCATCCATAGTGGGCGGTGATTCGTTCAGGACCAGCCAGTATAGCCCCAATTGTCTGATTGCTTCCGAAAATTGAGTAAAATCAACTGGCTTTCGAATATAGCTGTTCGCTCCCAACCGGTAACTTTCACTTAAATCCCGTTCTTCTTTAGATGAAGTGAGAACAACGACGGGAAGTAGTTTTGTCCGATCATCATCGCGCAAACGTTTTAAAACTTCCAAGCCGTCTATTTTTGGAAGTTTCAAGTCCAGGAGGATAACCTGAGGCATTATGCTGGTGTCGCGACCTTCATAGGATCCCGTGCCAAATAGATAGTCTAATGCTTCAGCCCCATCTCTGGCAACCACCACCTCATTCATAATGTTATTTTTTTTAAGTGCGCGAATGGCCAACAGCTCATCGTCGGGGTTATCTTCAACGAGCAAAATGGTTTTCATATCCATGTTTTTATTCCTTTAATTTATATTGCAAAATAAAATGATGCGCCGCGATTAACATATCCTTCCGCCCAAATACGACCTTCGTGCCGGTTAATAATTCGCTGAACCGTCGCTAGACCAATGCCATAACCATCAAAATCGGTATCTTTATGTAGCCGCTGGAAAGTGCCGAACAATTTGTCGGCGTAAGCCATATCAAAACCAGCACCATTATCACGAACGCAATAGACCATCTCGTTATCTTGGATAATTTGATCGAAGACGATCCACGGTTTATCTTGTTTGGCGGTAAATTTCCATGCATTACTCAGTAAATTCTCGAGCACGATTTCAACCAGGTTAGGATCACAATAGGCCACCACTTTATGTCCTATCACGATATCTACATTACGATCAGGATCCCTTTCATGTAATTTATTTAATATGTTTTCAGCGATTTCGCTCAAATTTACATCTTGTTTCCTAAGTTCGCGACGAGATATTCTCGACAGCGAAAGCAAATCATCAATGATCTGTCCCATACGTTGACTCGCTAAGCGAACCCTTTGAAGATAGTCTTGTCCTTCTAAATCCAATTTTCCCGAGTATTCCTCCAACAGCGCCATGCTGAATCCGTCGATACTGCGCAAGGGTGCACGAAGGTCATGGGATACGGAGTAAGAAAACGCTTCCAATTCCTTGTTAATCGCTTCAAGCTGGCCTGTACGCTGAGCCACTCGCTGCTCAAGCTCTTCATTGAGTTTTCGAAAATTGTCCTCAGCCTGTATGCGTTCACTTACGATTTCACAAATGACAACCTCTTTGTCATTTTCGACAAAAACTTGGCGAAATATGATATTCTGTATTTTTCCATCCTTATTTGTCGCATTGAACATACGGGGCCCTGTGTTGTCAGTTTTGGCTTTTTTTAAGTCTTCTTTCCAGTGAAGGATAAATTCTCGGCGGTCAAAAACGTTCGGAAAGATTTTGTTAAACCACTCGGTTACGGTTGGTATCTCATCAAGTGCATAACCGAAGGTTTGGACAAATGTGGGGTTTACATACTCAACCCGACCATCAGGCTCGATGACAATGATAGGATACGGGGAGAGTTCCACAATTTTTCTGAGAAAATTTTCAGTTTCCCTGTATTTGGACATAAATTTTGAAGCTAGCAAAACACCGATTAAAAGAGTAATAAAAAACGAAATTCGTACAAACAAGGTGTAAGGCGGTACATTGAAAAAAAGTAAATCTATAAGGTTTTTTTGTTTGTCGAAAATCATAGAGTTTGAAAAATTGGAAAGGATGTATTTATAATAGGCACTGTCAATAAACCAATAAAAACAACTAATTACAATGACGGCGATTAGAAGATAATTTGTTAACTTTTGTTCGCGAACGATTTTTAATTTGAATAACTTGCGAACGGGTCCAAATATTATGAGAACATCCGAAAGCAATAAAATGAGATAACCATTTATGGCAGCTTCTATGGCGGTATAGTTTATCAATGTGATAGGGACGGTTACCTGGGTCACTTCAGGCGCCCAAGGTGCTGGATTCAAATAAAATGCCCACCTGAATATCGTAAACAATATGAATATGTTAAGCAGGCGAAACGGAATTTCGACAACATAAGGGTTCCATTTTAATCGTCTAGTTTTTCTGAATTTATCTGCACACCAACCATGCCACACAATCCAGAGTGTAAACATCAACACCGTAACTACCGATTCCCACCCGCCTTTGAACCACATGGTCTGGCATCCCAAACCGAATGTGGCGGAAAGCAATCCATACCTCCATCCCCACAGCAAAGATATGATCATTGGAAATACCAAACCTATTTGAAAACTAAAATGATAAGGGGGAAGTGAAGAACTGAATGGGTGGAAGTTCAGCCAAAATCCTATTAAGCCCGCAGCAATGGATATCGAAATTTTATATAAAGGTTTCTTATCTGTTTTTGGAATCTGATCCATTATTGTAATCGTGTTACTTTGCCTCGCTGCGTAATCTGGAATACTAGAGCAATGGCGCAATAAAATTATTGGTTAAGAGGAACTATGGATAATTATCATAACGAGTTATTTTCTGCAATATTTAGGTTCCATAGCATAAAAAGCAGATGAAAAACCATCGATATTTTACAAAAAACGATGCTTCCCACAGAAAATGAATAGGCCGGAATTTTTGTCAAGAGATGCAATGGTCATATTGAGCTTAGATGCCAGCTCTACGGCAAACGACGTGGGACGCGAAATTGCGGAAATGATGGGAATGCGGGCTCTGGCAGCTTTTTGTACCAGTTCATAACTGATGCGAGATGAAAGTATCAAGAGAGACGCCTGGTGAAGCCGTCCTTTGAGAAAAAGTTTTCCTATGGCTTTATCGAGGGCATTGTGGCGGCCAACATCTTCAGCGACGGATAACAGCTTACATTCCTCTGAGTACAAGGCGGCGGCATGAGAGGCATGGGTTTTATCCCGTAAGGGCTGAATACGGGAAAGATTATTAGAAAATCTTACCGCTTTTTCAGCGTCTAATTGAATATTATCGGATAGAGGATGGATGCGTTGAAAAAGTTCGTCGATGATTTCTTTACCGCAAATACCGCAACTGGTTTGACTGATAAAACTTCGTCTGTCTAACAGTTGAGAAATTTTTTCTTTCCGTGATTTTACTAACGTAACGGTAATTATATTAGGGTTTGTGTCGTCACAGCATGCAATGGCTCCAATGTCATCCATCGTATCCACGATTCCTTCGGCGAGACAAAACCCCGCAACATGAGCTAATTCATCGCCCGGAGTTCGCATGACAACCGAATAGGGTTTTCCTTCAATACGAATCGACAGCGGTTCTTCCCTGACAAGTTTGTGCTCAGCAGATGTGGCATCCTCAGTGTCCCAGTGGGTAATGGAATGATCCAAATAATTTTCCAAAACATCTCCTTATATCAACAGCAGCTATTGGCGCCGCGCTTCCTATATTTTTTTCATTATGGCCAAGACCAAAAGGACGGTCAACACCTATTTGACCAGTGGACGGTTTTTTTCATAAAACGGCTTCATTGACAAACATTTTTTCTTGACAAAGTCTTAGAATAAATTAAAAATAGCAGGTTCATATATAAACTATATGAACATTTTTCAAAGGTCTCAAGATGCCTTTAGGGAGGTTTAAATAAATGTATGCTATCGTTAATACCGGCGGCAAGCAATATAAAGTCAGCCAGGGTGATATTTTAAGAGTGGAAAAGATACCGGGTGAAATCGGCAGCCCTGTTTCTTTTGACAAGGTCCTTATGTTTTCGGACGGTGAGAATGTCAACATCGGACAACCGGTTTTAGATAATGTTGCGGTCAAGGGGCACATCGTAGAGCAAGGAAAGGCTAAAAAGATTATTGTTTTTAAATACAAACGGAGAAAAAGATACCGCTGGAAGCGGGGACATCGACAGCGCTATACGGCGATAAAAATCGATAGTATCGAAGCCTAAAACCGATCATTTCTGATAAAAGGAGTATACATAATGGCACATAAGAAAGCAGCCGGCAGTTCCAAGAACGGGCGTGATAGCCAAGGACAGCGCCGGGGCGTGAAACGATATGGTGGGCAAGCTGTAAGGGCCGGCAATATCCTGGTTCGTCAGCTTGGAACAAAGATACATCCAGGGACTAACGTCGGGATGGGCAAAGATTACACTTTATTTGCAAAAATTGATGGTGTCGTTGCTTTTGAAAGAATGGGTCGATCTCGAAAAAAAGTAAGTGTTTATGTAGAGTGAAATTCATTGATGAAGCGGTTATTAACGTTCAGTCCGGTAACGGTGGTAGAGGTTGTGTAAGTTTCAGACGAGAAAAGTTTATACCCCGCGGAGGACCGGACGGTGGAGACGGAGGCAAGGGCGGCGATGTTGTTCTATTGACAACATCGAGAAAACGCACGTTGTATCAATTTAGATATCAGAGATATTTTAAAGCAAAGAATGGTGCCCACGGCCAGGGGAAACGAAAAACCGGAAAAAACGGCCAAGGCCTTATTATTGAGATACCTCCTGGAACTTTGATTAAAGATGCCGAGACCGGTCAAACCATAAAAGATTTGGTTGAAACCGGTGAAACGCTCGTTTTAGTTAAAGGCGGCAGAGGTGGCCAGGGCAACGCGCGATTCAAGACATCAACACATCGAACCCCTCGGTTTGCCCAGCCGGGTGAGCCAGGAGAAACCAAAACCTTTCGGCTAGAACTCAAACTTCTAGCCGATGTCGGCATTATCGGCCTACCCAATGCCGGCAAATCCACCCTCATTTCCGCAGTTTCTTCAGCTCGTCCTAAAATAGGCGACTATCCTTTTACCACCCTTTCTCCCTCCCTTGGTGTGGTTCGTACTGATTGGGGAGAACCTTTTGTCATTGCTGATATTCCCGGGTTGATTAAAGGTGCACATAAAGGAACCGGTTTGGGGATAAGATTTTTACGTCACATAGAACGTACCACAATCCTTGTTCACCTGGTGGACGTTTCAACCATCGAAACCAATGACCCTCTTAAGAGCTACGATACCGTGAACAAAGAGCTCTCTATGTACAATCAACAATTGATAGAAAAGCCGCAAATAGTGGTTCTTAACAAGCTTGATCTACCCGGCGCACAGGAGATGGCAACATCGTTTCAATCTGCATTAAAAGGTAAAGAAGTGATATCAATTTCGGCGCTTACCGGTAAAGGCATTGAGGATTTAACGTCACAAATCATACAGTTGTTGGACAAGCATAATGGCTAAGATTAGAAAATCCTTTTTTGAAAGCGCCAGGAGAGTTGTCATCAAGGTTGGCAGTAACGTTTTGACCGAAGATCACGGATTGAAATTAACTTCAGTTCGATCCATCAGCAGACAGGTCTCCCATCTCATCGAAAATGGTTTGGAAGTTATTCTGGTCACCTCCGGAGCGATGGCTTCAGGCGTAAAAAAAGTAGGGCTTGATAAACGACCGGAAGAAATTCCGAAAAGGCAAGCCGTTGCCGCTGTGGGGCAGGCTGGACTCATCCTGGAATATGAAAAGGCTTTTGCTAAACATCAAAAAAAAGTTGCTCAAATCCTGCTAACCGGTGATGATCTGAATAATAGAAGAAGATATTTGAATGCGCGCAACACACTCAATATGCTTTTGACCTGGCAAGTGGTCCCGATTGTTAATGAAAACGATACAGTAATGATCGAGGAAATTAAATTCGGAGACAATGATAACCTTGCCGCCATGATTACCTTATTGGTGGATGCGGATATCCTCATAAATCTTACGGATATTGATGGGCTTTATACCAAAGATCCTCGTACCAACCCGGACGCAAAAATGATTCCGATCGTATCGACCATCAGAAAAGATGTCAAAAAATTCGCCAGCGATATCCCCGGACCTTTAGGTACCGGTGGAATGCTCGGAAAGGTAAATGCAGCCAAAAAGGTTACATCAGCAGGGATTCCTATGGTGATCGCGAACGGAAACACACCGAATATTTTAAAAAAACTCTTTTTAGGAAAAGTTGTTGGAACTTTTTTTGTTCCAAAAAAGAAAAGGCTTAAAAGCCGAAAATGCTGGATAGCCTTTACGATACAGCCAAAAGGGATTATTCATATTGATGATGGTGCTGCACGCGCAGTTCTCAACAGGGGAAAGAGTTTGCTGCCCAGCGGAATCGTCAGCGTAGAAGGCGAGTTTGGTACAGGCGATCCTGTAGAATTTAGAACGTGTGACAACGACCCACTGGGGACAGGTCTTGTTAACTATAGCTCAACCGATATTCGCAAAATCATGGGGCTTAAATCGAATCAGATTAAAAATCGTTTGGGATATAAACCTTATGATTATGTCATCCATAGGGATAATCTGGCGATAACCAATGAAGGTGACCTATAACCCGAATGTTTTATGAAATATTCGGGATAACATCCGCGAAGATCAAAAAAAGATGCAGGGGAGGGATTTTCAAAAAAGGAGAACTATATGTCGATCGACTCAACCATTGTTATGATGGCAAGGGCGGCAAAGGCAGCGTCCATACAGATGGCCAAATGCTCGTCAAGCCAAAAAAATGATGTTCTGCTTAATATAGCAAATAGAATTATAGATCGGGCATCCCATATTCAGGGAGAAAACCAAAAAGATCTATCCCGTGCAAAAAAGGCCGGCCTTTCTAATGCCATGATTGACAGACTTACCGTAACGGAAGTGACCATACAATCGATGGCACGAGGACTAAGGGAAGTGGCCCGTCTTAATGATCCCGTTGGTTCGATAACCAAGGCCTGGCTCAGGCCCAATGGCCTGGAAGTCTCACGTATGCGGATACCTTTAGGGGTCATCGGTATTATTTACGAATCCCGTCCAAATGTTACCATCGATGCCGCCGGTCTTTGTCTGAAAGCCGGGAATGCAGTTATACTTCGCGGCGGATCAGAGGCACTCCAATCGAATCAGGCTCTTGCCGGAATCATCGCACAGGGCCTCAGAGATACCGGCCTTCCTGGGGAAAGCGTTCAGATTGTGCCGGTCAGGGATCGTGAAGCTGTAAACTTACTGTTGGCCCAGGATGAATGTATCGACCTTATAATTCCGAGAGGTGGAGAAGGATTGATTCGTTTTGTTGTCGCACATTCGAAAATACCTGTTTTGAAACATTATAAGGGTGTCTGCCATATTTATGTTGATGAAACGGCAGATGTTGCAATGGCTCAAAAGATCTGTTTCAATGCCAAAGTACAGCGTCCCGGGGTATGTAACGCTATGGAAACGATGTTGGTTCATAGAGCGATATCTAAAAAATTTCTGCCACAAATGGCAAAACAGTTGGTTGACGCTGGTGTAGAAATTAGAGGTTGTGAAGAAACCTGCCGTATTTTACCGATGGCAAAACAGGCCGATAAATCGGATTGGCCTGAAGAATATCTCGATTTTATTTTGGCCGTGAAAGTGGTTAAAGATATGGATCATGCGATGTCACATATTGAAACGTATAGTTCGAAGCACACGGAGGCCATTGTGACTCGTGACTATCAAAAAGCACGGTACTTTGTTAGAACAGTCGATTCTTCCGTTGTGTTAGTTAACGCTTCCACTCGCTTTAACGATGGCGGTGAACTGGGCCTTGGAGCAGAGATTGGCATCAGCACTTCAAAGTTACATGCTTTCGGCCCAATGGGCGTGGAGGAGCTAACCACCACCAAATTTGTGGTGTATGGAGATGGGCAGGTAAGAGAGTAACGAGACCTTTGAAAAACGCTCTCTTTTGTCCGATCCCGGCGTCAGGCTCAAATTTTAATCCTCGAAATACTCAATGTATGTCTGTGGTTAAAATTTTCGCCTTTCTTGGCCTAGAACAAAACTGAACATTTTTCAAAAGCCTCGTAATAATGGCGAAATCAGGTAGATGATGATGCGTATAGGGCTTTTTGGTGGTACATTTAATCCGATTCACATGGGACATATTCAAGTTGCTCTCAAGGTTAACAAAACGTTTTCTTTAGATAAAATCTTATTTATTCCGTCGGCGTTGCCCCCTCACAAGGAACCCGGAGATGTTGTTGATGTAAAGGATCGGCTGGAAATGATTCATCGGGCCCTAATCCCCTATCCTGGTTTTGAGATTTCAGATGTCGAACTCAAACGCCCGGGCCCCTCATATACCATCGACACGGTCCGTCATTTTAAACGTATTATGGATGAAAGTACGACGCTTTACCTCCTCTTGGGATTGGATGCTTTTCTCGAAATCGATACGTGGAAATCCTACTCGCACCTTTTTTTAATGACCCCTTTTATCGTTATTATGAGGACATGTGACAAACAAAATGATGCAGGTTATGGCTGGAAAACCCTTGAAGAATTTCTTAAATCGAGAGTGTCTGGCGGTTATAAGTATTCTGAGCTGCGTTCATGTTTTTCGCATGAAAAAAAGCAACCCATATTTCTTTTTAATGTAACGCCCATTGACATTTCATCAACGAATATTCGCCAACGGATAAAAAAAGGAAAATCGATTGAACGGATGGTGCCAGACGTCGTCGAAAATTTTATTAAAAACAAAGGACTTTATTTATGACAAAAACGTCCGATCCTCCCTTGGACTCAGCCCTTGAGCTCTATGTTAGAGCTATTTTAAGGAAGAAAGCTTTCGATCTTGTGATCCTTGACGTCCGACAATTAACCTCTATTACCGATGCCTTTATCATATGCAGCGGACGATCGAATCGACAGGTTACGGCGATTGCAGAATATATCCAGGTGAGTCTTAAAAAAGAAGATATCAAGCCGTTGAGTGTGGAAGGTAAAAGGGAAGGACATTGGGTATTGCTCGACTATGGTCATGTGATTATACATGTTTTTTATGAGCCGGTTCGTGATTTCTATGACCTTGAGAGTCTCTGGATAGATGCGGAAAAGATTCAGGCAGAAAATCTTACTAAACAGGCCAAAGAAAATGGATAACGAATATCAAAATAAAGGCTTTGAATCAGCCACCGGATCATTTCGTTTCAGCCGGCAAAAACTCGCGGTTACTGCCCTGCCACTTCTCTATTACAGTGTTTGCATATTTTAGCCCTTTTCTTTATTATTTCAGCACAAAAAGGGCATTCTCTTGTAAAATATCGTTCATGAATCTTAGCGACGGACGCATCAATCTTTTTCTGAATGATTTCATTACCAAACTTGGCGATTTTAATGGGCTCTATGGCTTCCAACTCTCCAATATCACCAATCATTTCCGCTGCTTTCGACCTGACTCGTTGGGGTTCGGTTGCATCCAAAAGTATACTGACAACCGTTACTGAATCTTTTGCAATGTAGGCATCGGTGAGAATCGAAAAACCTTTCTTTATTCGTTCTTTTATCATTTCCTGTTCGATCAAAACCTGATCATCGATAATTTGCCCCTTGGCCCCCATGGCACTGAAAACAGGAATATATTCGCATTTGTCTTTTCCCGGATAACACATGCACCTGACAGAAGCGTTATGAGCATAATTTTCCATCATGTTATCCCACTCCCTGACATATGGCGGGCATTCATCATTAAAGCAGATAAATAGATAGGGTGCACCCCAGCCAAGACCATCGCCGAAACTAAACGGCGGAACCTCCCAAATACTCATTTCCGCGTTACAATGAGGGCAAGAGGGTTTTTTTTGGGAAAGAATTTTTTCTAAAATTTGTTCTTTGGTTTCAAATGCCATCAGATATCCTCCAAGATAGACAAATTAACACTCCAAACCTGTAACTTCTGAAAAATTACAAGAAAGTTTAAACTAAGACGCTCTTTTTATTTGTCAAATCTTATCCCGCAGTCTTGACTGCGGGAGTTTCATAAAATCGTAACACGATTTTATTTCGTATGTTCTTTTTTACGGCTCGCTGCCAATACCGTTAGACTACAAATTTTTAAGCCGATTAATCCTGCGGTAGCCCAGATAATGCCAAAATATGGAATCAACCAGACATTCGTTACAAGTGCTCCACAGGCTGCTCCGATAAGGTCAGCAGAAAATGTTCTTGTAACTGCGGGTGCGTCACCGCCTCGCAAATAGAGTGCCACCGGAAACTGGAAACCGCAGAGCAGGGAAATTAAAAAGCCAAACGTCATGAAAAAAAGGACCGGGAGAGGGCGACCCATGTATTTAACAAGGAGAATCAATAGTCCCATCAATGCAATCATCAGCATATCGGTAATCACTAACGTCTTTCGGCCCTGGTCGCGAAACCTTTCTCCAAACAAGGCTCCCGGTAAAAGGCCTAAGAGGAAAACCGTGATAATGATGCCGATTTGCAGATATATATATCCGAAAAAAATCTGAAATGCAAAAATGACAAGAACTTCGGCGCCCATAACCGTACAGCCCGTAGAAAAAAGAACAAACTCTTCTGCGGAAATGCGAACCAGATAGATCAAACAGAGTATAATTAAAACAACAATAAAAATGGTAGGAGATGTGGAAAACTTGGTAAACCACTGTAAAAACATCAATCGCATCAACTGAGGAAAATAATCACGGTTTTTTGGCGTCTCGGGATCCACAAGCGTATTTAGATATTTAATCCTTTCAGGCGTCAAATTACCATAATAGTAACCACTGATATAACGGGTCTGGATCTCTTTTTTGTCCAGATTTGCCGGAATATCCGTTTCGATAGGAAGGGATCGGCACAGAAAAAATATCTTTTGTCCGGGTAGCATGCGAACATGTTTGAAATATTCGGTGGCCGTATTATACAAGGATGAAAGTTTTTGTCGTTGGGGTTCAGCTAAATAGTTGTCAAATCCACGCATTGAAAAGCTTAATACCCCCTGTTCTGAAAGATGCTTTTTAGCGAGAGCAAAAAAGTGATCGGTAAAGAATCGATTGACTTGATAGGTATCGGGCTCGGTCAAGTTGACGATGATTGCATCATAGATTTTGTTCGAGTTTTCAAGATAAGCCCTTCCATCTTGATGAATGACGTTGAGGCCGGGGATTTTTTTAATCAGCTCAAATTTAAATTGAACAGCTGCAACTTTTGGGTCAAGCTCCACGTAGTCGACTGAAGCTGGGTTGTGCTTTAGCACTTCAGTCATCATCCCACCCTCGGCAGAGATCAACAGTAAATTTTGGACATGCGAAAGTTGTGACAGCGGGTAGTGGACGGTTTCTTCAGCTATACTCAAGTTTTTGCTTCCAAATAACGGGATGCCGCTCAAGAAAAGCGTGAACTGCTCATGGCCTTGATGGACCTCAATCCGACCGTAGCGAGATTCGCTATAATAAACCAATTTTCCTTCGACCGGCTCCATAGATGAAGACTCCAGAACCATTCCACCGATGATTATAATAAATGCGATTCCGATTCCTGCAACATGATAAGGGAAATGGCGTGACGTTGACGAAAAGAGAAAAGCCGTTGCAACGAGCAGCGGAAGGTTGGCTAAAAATGCTGCTTGTAAAGGCGTGACCAGGTAAACAAGGGCAAAGGAGAATAAAGCCCCACCGGTTATATCTCCTATGTTGTCCGTAATATAGACGCGAATGCCTGGGTAATTTGGGTTTTCGGTCCTTATTACAAATAGGCTAAAGGGAAGCACGAAACCGATGAGGAGACAATAAGGCGCTATGGTAAAGAACGTAAAAGCCAACGTTGGATAAAATCCGACAGAGCTGCCGTGGATAAAGAAAACATCTCGTAATCGGCGAATGGCAAATATTTGTATAGCCGGCAAGCAGGTAAGGACGAGGGAAAGCCATCCGAGCCGGTTGACCGTGGCCTGTAGAAAGCGGTGGGTGATCCCTTGGGCAAGGAGGGTACCGATTCCGCCCAAGGCAAGCCAATTAAAGAGAATCAGGGCAATAACAAACTCGTTACCCTGGAATTGTGATAAAAATTCACGAATGATCAACAACTGGGTCACCACAGAGGAAATGCCTGTGGCGATGATCACCCGTGTTATGGCCCTATCATTTTTCCTCTTCAAAATATTGAACCTGGTAGGTCGAAATATCTATGCGCTTTTTCTTCCAGGCATCGGCCGAAAGGCCGGCCTTCACACAAAGGTGAGACAGAAATTGCTTGGGCTGAGGCAATTGATCCCATACTTGGGGCAAAAAAGTGGCATTATTGCGCCCTTTTCGGAGAATAACACCATCGACATTTACGCGCAATTTGTTCAGCAGATCTTCACTGTTCCGGTATTTAAGGGGTTTAGGTTCGGTAAGGATGCTGACTTCGATGCCTACCTGATCGAATTCTTCATCTTTTAGCGCATCGAAACGTGGATCGTGAAAGGCGGCATTGATGGCGTTGCGTTTTACACCGGCCAATATGGATTCGGTCGCGTCCAAATTGCCGATACAACCACGCAATTGGCCGTCAATGGTGAGCGTTACAAAGGTTCCTCGGCGATCTTGAAAAGCCATATCTCTTATAGCGTTTGGATCCACATCAACTGATTCTATGCCGAGTCTGCCTGCAATGGTTTGCCGAGCTATTTTCAACAGCACTTGTCCCTGATGGTTATTTAAATGTTGGGGTGATTCCAAGTTGTCTTGCATCGTTATCCCTCCATAAAAAGCAATGGCAGTATAGCCGACAACCTTTGAACGCCCTCCTGCTGTGTCCCCACTGTTTGAATAGTGAAGAAGAAGCGGTTGCCAGCCGTGTCGACGGGCTAAATTTATTGCGATCCGTATCGGTATCTTACCACAAGCAGCGTTCTTTAGTCTAAACAGTTTGTCGTCATCTAAATTTAAAATGGCTTGGATCGTCTCCCGATCTTTAGCGACGGCTTCTGAATAGGGAAGGTAGTGAGACAAATCTGAACTTACCACCAGCAAGGTGTTTTGATCCAGCAAGGGATCGATGGCATCCAAGTAGCGGTTTATGTCTTCATGGCCCAGAACAATCGGTATAAGTTCAAATTCTTTGAGGTAGAATTGGAGAAATGGGAGGACAACCTCCAGTGAATGTTCCCATCGATCTGATGCAGGGATGGCTTGAAAAAGGTTTGAACGTTGTCGAAGCACTGATGCATCACCATGCAATTTGATCCGGCCGAGGGGGGTTTCATAAGCGATCGCATCGCTGATAGCACCGCCTTTGAAACCGACGCGATGATCTGGTCCTAAAATGATGACCTTGTCGAATTGATATTTTTTCAAAACCAAAGAAATATGTGCCGCGGTTAAACCGCTATACATATATCCAGCATGGGGTATAATAAGAATTTTCAAAGATGTATGAGGAGGGGATTGAACATGGGTCGGTTTGACCTGACGGGTGAGTTGCTCAATACGTTTGGTTAAATCTGGCCGGCTGGCAGGATAAAATCTCCCATCGTAAACTGATTTTCGGATATGATCGATGCTTTTCGCATCTACTGAAGGGAAACAGGCGAGATAAAATATT
>Ga0164321_10000071_pt1 | contig 13811 bp, 12 predicted proteins | sample GuaBasSediGuay12_FD_121799 | JGI IMG/M metagenome (GOLD analysis project Ga0164321, IMG submission 121799) | Subseafloor sediment microbial communities from Guaymas Basin, Gulf of California, Mexico - Guay12, Core 4567-28, 21-24 cm | ecosystem: Environmental > Aquatic > Marine > Hydrothermal... | reverse complement strand
CGCAGCCTGCAGCGACCTTCAACCACGTCCACAAGGTCATAGACGATGCGGTTTTCCAATCCCATGACCACATCCAGGTTGCGTAAACCGATGTCAGCATCGATACAAACCACACGATGACCGATACTAGCCATGGATGCACCCAGATTGGCAGTGGCAGTGGTTTTCCCAACCCCTCCCTTTCCGGATGTGATAGTGACGATTTTGGCGCTCATGCAAGAACTCCGTATTGTGTACTGGCTACCGGCGCGGCTTGGTTTGCCAATCCTCAGCGATTATTTGTCCATCGCGAATCCGTGCCACTTCTGGTTTTGGGCGACCGCGTTTGGTTGGTGACACTGCAATTTGGCCCGCGATGCGCAATTGGGTTGGTGACAGGTCAAGAGCGCAGATAATGGCGTCTTTATTGCCAGTGGCACCAGCATGGACCACTCCCCGTAATCGACCCCAAACTACCACATTTCCACCGGCAATGATCTCTGCTCCGGGATTTACATCACCCAGGACAGTTATATGCCCAGGGTGTCGGAGACTGTATCCAGATCGAAGCGTGCGCTGCACTAAAACAGCCTCATCACCATATAGGGAGGTTTCGAATGGGGGGTCATCATCTGGCACCAACGCGGGTGGTTGGGTTAGTTCCTGAGCTAACCCCAGATCAGCGGCCGCAGCATTTGTCATGTCAGATGTAGAGAGGACCGCCCATAAATTCACCTCCCGTTCCGCCAACGCATCGCGCAAGCTACCAAGTTCCGCAGCCCTAAGAACGCGTTCTTCCATCTGAAGTGCGAGGCGTGCGCCGCGAAAGAAGTCAGACTGTTCGTCGATTGACTGCAATAGCGACTTTCGAACCTCCTCCCAATCGCCTTGTGGTACGGTTGTTAGGAGCCCATCATGGACTCCCTTGATGGCAAGAAGTGTGTTCATTAAACACCTAGGTCGCGATTATAGCATGCTCTCTTTTAGAGGGCGACTTTTCATTGTTTTAAATCCTCACAGAAGCACTTTTCACCGTGAGGATAATGTGTTTTCTAGAAAATAGCTGACATTCGGAGAATTTGTGGGTGTCGACCGGTTAACCGAGGCTGAGTTCATAGTTCTCCGGGTTTGTGTCGGAAAGTATGAGGGAGATGTGATGTTTTTGTTTAAACTAATGCCTGAAACTTCTTAACTAATATAACTTGGTATGAGCTTTGAAACTTCCATCGAGTTCATATGATAAAAATTGGTCTCGCACATCCCAAAAACCCAATTTAGCAACTTCGAGGGACGCTTTAGTGTCAAAGGGTGATAAGCTTGGGGTGACCTTGCGATAGTGGGTTGGAGAAAAAAGACCATCAATGTTTAATCCCCCAATGCGACGTCGATCGCTTTAAGCGAAAAATAAGCCTCCATCACCTGACGTACTATTGGACCTGCAGTGACAGCTCCCTCACCGCCGTTGTATACGAACGCCAAGACGACAATTTCGGGATTTTCAAACGGTGCGTAGGCACCATACCAAGAATGCGTCGGCCATTCACCTGGTTTACATAAACCTTTCTCCCTAGCTACCTGGTCGCAGAATTCACCGGTCCCAGTTTTGCCAGCAGAGGAGATGGTGTCCAAATCGCCATAGCCTTCGGCTGTACCCTCGATGGTCACCAAGTGCATGCCTTGTTGCACCGTCTCGATCACCCATGGTTCTAGATTGATATCAGGGGAACCGAAAGCTTCCCGGGAGGTCTGGATTGTTTCCCGAATTTCATCTGGCAAAGTTGGACAATCTGCGCCAATCTCTTCAAGTGGAGTGCGAATGCCATCGGCGATGTCCCATAATACACAGGGCTCGAATTGTTGAACGATGTTGCCCTCGCCATCGAGCACCTCTTGCACTAGGTGCGGCCACATAACCTTGCCGTTATTTGCCAAGGTGGCGATAGAGGTCATCACCTGGAGAGGGGTGCCGAGCACGAAACCCTGACCAGTGACAGTGTTATAGGTGTCGCCGGTGGACCAACTCTCACCGAGGTTGATGCGTTTCCAGTAGGGATTAGGAATTAAACCATTTTCCTCTCCCTGTATGTCGATGCCGAGAGGCGCACCATATCCCAACGCGGGCGCATAGACATTCACCCCTCCTATTCCTAGCCCTTCGTCGATCTCTCCAGGAAAACCACCGCCGATTTTGTAGAAATAGATATTACAGGACCAAGCGATTGCATGAGTAAAGTCGACCAAGCCATGTCCATCTTCTTTCCAGCAGACAAAGTCCTTGGCTTTGCCCGGATCATTAGGGAAGTATTGGTTTGAGATAGTTATTAACCCTGGGTCAAAGATTTTTTGTTCGGGAGTCACAATACCCTCATTGAGCGCCCCGATTGCAGTCACCACCTTGAAGGTTGAACCCGGCGGCCATTCCCCACTAATGGCATGGTTAATGAGCGGTCTTCCCCTCTCGTCTGCTTCCAACTGCAGGTAGTAATCCAGGGGGATAAATCGTGCAAAGCGGTTATTCTCGTAGGTGGGTAAAGTGACCAGTGCAAGGATCTCGCCGGTTTGAGGGTTCATGGCTAAGACGACGCCGATGGGTGTCCTTTCTTCTTGAGCGTAGCGGTTGATGAATTCCATTCGATTACGGAGGGCAGTTTCTGCAGCGGTTTGAAGACGGGTGTCGATTGTCAGGCGCAAGCTGTTTCCTGGTACCGGCTGAGTGACGATACCCACTTCCCGCAATTGTTTCCCGGCGACATCTCTTTCAACTACTTTCTGACCATTATCTCCCGCGAGGACATCCTGATACCAGCCTTCGATACCGATATAGCCGATCTTGTCGCGCCCGGCGATAAATCCTAAATCCTCGTAGTACTCCTTGTATGCGGCTGGAATAGGTCCCAAGTAGCCGATAATGGCTGTGGTTAAACTGCCTGTGGTGTAGTCACGGACAGGGACAACTTCAATACTCACTCCTGGTAGATCTATCTGCTCCTCGCGCAGGATGCGAGCGATAGTCTCATCAATGTCACATGCTATTGGCCAAGAATCGTATGGTCGGTTGGTCTCCCCTTCCAGAACCAACTGTAGGATGCCCCGACCTTGGACGCAAGGCGCGGCTGGTGGACCCTCCTGATCGATCGGAACTCCGGTTAAATCCGACAAACGCTGGTAAATCGCTTCGACTTCGGCCGGATTGTCAGGGAGCAGTGCTGGGATAATCGTGACGTTGAAGGAAGGAATGTTTCTGACCAATTGGAAATTGTTCCGATCGTAAATTACACCGCGTGGTGCTGGAATGCTAATTGTGACGAAGCGGTTTTCGTCGGCCAGTGTGCGGTAATATTCGCCATCGATGATTTGGAGCTTAAATAGACGGCCAACATAAAGCAACAAGGTCAGAGCAATCACCATGTACGTGATCCGAAGTCTCCCTAATGATATGTTCGAACCAGTGCCACCGGCCATTAGATTTCTACCTCTGGCGGGAAAATACGGTCACGCAACCCTGCTGCCAACTGTGAAGCTGGAAGGGCCAAGATGAGGTTCAGGAAAGTGCTGGGCAGTACGATGCGCGTCAATGCATAGGACATGTCCAATTCCCGTCCTATGAGGAGAACCGTGACCATTCCTAAGCCGTAAAAGATTAATGAAGCGACAAGTGTGACACTCAGGGGCATGAAAAGATGTGCCTCCCAAAAGCGTCCTTCGGATAAAGATACCATAAGTGCGACCAAGACCAAGATAATTGCACTGCTACCAAAAGGTAATCCTGAAAGCAAATCTAAAAATAGACCTCCGATCACCCCCCAAATCATGGCTTCTTCTGTACGACCCGTTAGACTCCATCCAACAACAGCCAGCAGCACCAAATCCGGTCTTCCATCTAGGAAGTTCAGGTGACTTAGAATAGCTGATTGAAATACGGCAAGCAGCGCCAGTAATGGCACACCGATTAAATACACCATTATATCTGCCTCAGGGGGTAGATTGCTCAATTTGCAAGGGGCGGAAATTCGTAATGACGAGCACAATCTCAATGTCGTCGAAATCTACGCTGGGTTGGATTACGGCTTGTTGGAAGAGCTCGTAGTCACGCCGCCGAATGTTTAAAACCTGGCCCACAGGGATATCGATGGGGTATTTTCCTCCAAGGCCGGAAGTCAAAACAAGTTCATCCTGAGAAATCGTGGCATTTTGATCGATCAGATCAACCCACAATTCGCCGTTAAGTTGAGCCGACAATACACCGTCAGCTCGTGAAACCTGAAATTTAACATTTACGGCAGCATCTGGATCTGTGATCAACTGGATCCTAGCTTGCGTTGGAAAGACTTCAATCACGCGACCAATAAGCCCGCGATCAGTCACTACGGGCATCCCTCGGGAAATTCCAGTGTCAGATCCACGACCTATCCATAATGACCGAAGGAACGGGCTAATGTCTTTACCGATCACGATCGTAGCCAGATAATGGCTCTCTGGTTGTGCTCGAGCATAGTCCAACAGGGCGGAAAGAATCTCCACTTCAGCAGCATGCTCTCTCAAGGAGATAATTTCTTGTTGCAGCCGGGCGACTTCAGCTTCTAGCTGGGATATTTCCCCCCTAAGCGAGGCAACATCCCTGGGTGAGGTTAGCATGTCGCGTGTTGCGGCCACTCGCAGTGTGATCCATGACTGAATCCCGGAAAGTGGACGCAAGATTAACCCCTGCAAAGGGATAAGATATCCACCCTGACTGAGGATTAATAAACCTGCAGCCAGGAGTATCAGCGTTCCGGCGAATAAAACTTGAGAAGTCGAGCGCTTCATCTTTTATGATATCTGGGGTATTCTCGCTTGGAAGGTCAAGTTCAGATTGTTCGTCGTTCGAGGCCAACCAGGAATTGCTTCATTTCATCCAGATCCTCGAGAATCATCCCCGCACCTCGAGCGACACAGGTCATCGAGTCCTCAGCCAGCCAGGCACGGATTTTAAGCTCGTTCGTCAAACGTTCAGCTAAACCCTGTAGCTGCGAGCCACCTCCCGCAAGGCAAACACCTTCCTCCATAAGGTCGGCGATAATTTCTGGCGGGGTTTCATCTAAGGCGTCCTTCATCGTTTCGATAATGATATTCACGGAGTTTGAAAGGGCCTCTCGTATTTCAACCGACGATACCTCGATTGCCTCAGGCAACCCCCTCACTAAGTTGCGTCCCCGCACGCTCATAGTGGTCTCTTCCTTGAGAGGGAAAGCTGAACCGATGGCGATCTTAACCCCTTCGGCCATGCGCTCGCCGATGAGCAAATTATGTTTGTTACGGATGTAATTAACGATATCCTGGTCCATCTCGTCACCGGCTACCCTCAAAGATCGCGAGACGACCACACCGCCCATTGTAAATACCGCTACCTCGCTAGTGCCTCCGCCGATATCAAGAATCATGCAGCCACGCACCTCTCCCATGGGTAACATCGCTCCGAGGCCAGCTGCAGTAGGCTCTTCAATCAGAAAGACCTCTCGAGCGCCAGCGGCCATGGTAGCATCATATACGGCACGCTTTTCGACCTCTGTAGCACCACTCGGGATGCCAACAACCACCCTGGGCCGGGGAATAGGTACAATGCTCTGTTCGTGAGCCTTGGCGATGAAGTATTCAAGCATCTTCTCGGTGATGTCGAATTCAGAAATAACACCGTCGCGCAATGGGCGTATAGCTATCACGTTCGCTGGAGTTCGACCCACCATAAGCTTAGCTTCAGCGCCAATAGCCAACGGGCGTTTGGTCCTCTTTTCGATTGCGACCCACGATGGTTCGTTGATCACAATCCCCTTGCCGCGTACATTGACTAAGGTGTTGGCGGTGCCGAGGTCTATGCCGATGTCAAGGGAGAAAAGACCCAGTAGCCAGTTAAAGGGGTTAAAAGCCAAGGCTGGGAACCTCCTTGGGACTAGTCGGGCATTATACCATACAGGGTCAAATGGCTGATATCGCCACAACCCTAATTATGTCATATTTTATCTCGGCATTAATTCTTGGGATGCTATAATCGATGCGAGATGGAACTATATCAGCAGGTGGCGGATTTCATACAGCACGAGAATATGCTTCAGCCCGGCCAGCGTATGGTCGTAGGGGTTTCTGGTGGCCCTGATAGCGTATGTCTCTTGGACTGTCTCAACCGATTAGGGTATCGGATTATTGTTGCTCATCTTGATCACCAGTTACGACCAGACAGTTCGGATGAGGCAGCCTATGTGCATCGAATCGCTCAATCGTATGGATTGGAAGTGAAAATTGAGCGCCAGGATGTCGGCGCAGCGGTCAGGGCAGGAAGTTCCATCGAGGAAGCTGCCCGATTGATTAGATATGGCTTTTTAGTTCGAGTCGCTAAAGCGCACGATATTGATGTGATCGCCACCGGGCACACAGCCGACGACCAGGTAGAGACGATCTTGATGCATTTTATACGAGGAGCGGGTCCCTCTGGGCTGCGCGGGATGCTTCCCGTAACACCATTGGAGGAATGGATTGGGATTCCTGATTCGATTGGAATTAATCTCGTCCGACCATTGTTAGAGACCTCTCACAAGCAGGTTCTAGCTTATTGTGAAGCTAACGGGCTAGATCCGAAGCTGGACCCAAGCAATCTCGATCTCACATTCACTCGAAACCGCCTTCGACACCACCTGATACCAATTCTTGAAACCTATAACCCTGGTGTAAAGCGGGTCATCAGAAGAATGGGCCATCTAATGATAGGTGAAGCTGAACTCGTCAATGAACTGGTTGAGGGGCTGTGGCCGGAGATTGTGCGGGATAAGGGAGACCGGGTGTTTTCAATTCAGAAAGAATCATTCCTGTGTCAACCCGTGGCTTTAAAACGGGCTCTGATGCGGGAGGTAATCTCTCGCCTCTGTCCTTCTAGGCGCGATATTGGGTTTGAAGCAGTTGAACGTGTCCTCGATTTTATATCCTGTTCTCAACTTGGAAGGCGGCAGGTGCTAGTGGGTAACCTAGAACTGCTACATTTTGAAGATGAAATTGTCATTCGAGAATCAGGTTCACCCATCGTATTCCCAGAATTTCCTCAATTAACCTCAAATCGGCGCCGAAAATTGACCGTTCCGGGAAGTGCACGGTTAGCGAGTGGTTGGTTTTTGAATACGATGGTCAAGGATCTCGACACCAAAATTCGTGGCGAATTGATGAATGACAGTGGTGGCACGGTGGCGGCTATAGACGAATTATCTGTCAGAGCTCCGCTTGTGCTCCGACCACGAAAGTCCGGTGATCGTATCCGCCCGTTGGGTTTAAAAGGATCAACAAAAGTCGCTGATTTATTTATAAATCAACAGATTCCACAGCCGGCGCGTGAGCGTTGGCCTTTGGTGGAATCCGGAAATCAAATCGTTTGGGTGGTGGGGCTGCGGATGTCTGACGAGTTTCGCCTTACTGAAAAAACACAGCGGGCTATTGTAATGCGTATAATCAGACCTGAGGATGAATCAGTATAAAGTTTATCGTTTTTAATACACCTTCGAGTCTGAATTGCGTCCGATGTGGTTCTAACACAGGTGGAGATTAGCTTAACCAGACATAATGGAGAGACAAGTTTTACAAGTTATAGCTTACACAATCTCTTCCATCAGGAGCCTTTTACTTGATGTTCATGAAGGCGTTATTGACTCATTTTTCCCCCCTTGTTATAATCCCATAACTTAGATCTTATAATAAGAAAACAGAATAACGGGAGATCAGCGTATGGGTCTCGACCGAGAGGTTGAGACAACGAGGTGGAGGTACCTCGCTAAAAGGCGAGGTTAACCCTGACCAAGGTCGGGGGAAAATCGAAGTATCAGCGGATGCCTCTAGAGTCTGCCACAGGCTCTACTCTCCCTTCTGAGAAAGCGAACGCTTAAAACTATCTGGTGACAGGTAGGACAACAGCGGACGCGGTGGTCAGGCTAGAGCAAACATTATTAGCCTGCTAAGTAGAAGGGCGAGATCATGAGATTGATCATGAATGACACGCCCTGCGTGTCATTTTGTTTTTCCGAATACATAAATGAATGCACTAAAAAATCACCCGCGTGGAGTAAGGAGGGTTGTATGTGGGGGTGTGGGCGTAGCCCACACAATCACATATACCGGTTCTCCTCACGCAGTTGATCTTTTTCCAGTGGATTCATAAATAGAAAAATTTATTAGAGATTTTGAAGGTATTATTCCAAACGATTATTATGAGGATGGAAGTATTGGGTTTCATGGAGGAGTTAGTTTACCTACTAAAAAGGTTCAGGTAACGTAAATCGGTTATACATGATCATGGCGATCGAAATGGAGGTCTATCATGACAAAGGATATTGTGCAGCGAGCTAAGGAAGACGACGTCAAATTCATATGCTTACAGTTCACCGATGTCACAGGGTCAGTCAAGAGCGTGGATATTCCCATTCAACGGCTTGAGGTTGTTCTCGACCAAGGGATTTGGTTTGATGGCTCTTCAGTTGAGGGTTTTGCTCGAATTCAGGAGAGCGATATGCGCTTGATGCCCGATGTTGAATCCTACGCCGTTCTTCCTTGGTCTCAACCGGAACGCAGGCGAGCGCGGATGTTTTGCAACATCTATCTCCCTGACGGCGAACCATTTCTCGGTGATCCACGCGGAGTGTTGAAGCGGGCATTGGAAAAGGTGCAGGATAAGGGATGGATATTCAATATTGGACCAGAACCTGAGTTCTTCTTGCTGCGAAAGAATGAATCGAAGAGTATTCACCCGGTTCCACATGATGTTGGGGGCTATTTCGATTTCTCCGCCAGCGATGAGGCTCAGCGCGTTCGGGCTGAGTTGATGTTAGCCCTCGCGGGGATGGGATTGGAAGTAGAGATGGGACATCACGAGGTTTCCCGCGGTCAGCACGAGATAGATTTTCATTTTACAGATGCATTGCGAGCGGCGGATAATGTGGTGACCCTCAAGTACACCATCAAGGCGTTAGCCGCTAGGCATGGTTTGATCGCGACATTCATGCCAAAGCCAATCTATGGCATCAATGGTTCGGGGATGCATACCCATCAGTCGATTTTCGATACCAAGGGTCGGAATTTATTCTTCGATTCTGACGACGAATACCATCTCTCGTCGTTGGCATATAGTTTTATTGCTGGGCAGATGGAGCATGCGCGGGCAATGGCGGCTGTTGTCGCCCCTACGGTGAACTCGTATAAGCGTATCGTACCAGGCTATGAGGCACCGGTATACGTTTGTTGGGCAGAAATCAATCGATCGGCGATGATCCGCATTCCAAGTCATACACCAGGACGGGAGACGTCCACGCGAGCCGAACTAAGGTTTCCAGATCCATCTTGTAATCCATACCTGGCTTTTGCGGTCATGTTGGCCTCCGGGTTAGATGGCATCGAACGCGAGCTACGCTGTCCCCCACCGGTTAATAATCTTAATATTTACAAAATGAGTGACGCGGAACTTGCGGAGCAGGGGATAGATCAATTGCCCGGATCGCTAATTGAAGCGCTCGAGGAATTGTCCGGAGATTCGGTTTTGAAAGAGGCGCTAGGCATCGAGGTATATAATGCCTTTATAAGGGCAAAACGATCTGAATGGGATGAGTATCGCACCCGCGTGATGGATTGGGAGGTGGCATACTACCTCGAAACCGCGTGACCCTACGTTCAGGGTGTATAGGTGTTTGTATCGCTAAAATTACCGACCATCAGCATGTAGGAACAATTAACATTGAAGCGAAAGTCACCGGCACTCTTTAATTTTGATGTGGGACCGGGTGATATTTGAAGCCAATGTTAATCACAATTATCATTCAGATGAGTTTCTGATATTTCCTATAGATAAGCGTATTGGATTGAAATCAGTTTCTTGATCGAAGAAGTCCTCCCCCTCCGCGTGTTTAAGAGCATTGACGATTACATACGTCAGAGGCGTGGCCATTGCCTCGTACAGGCTCTTGAATAGCCACTGAAATACGATGGTCATGCCAAGTATGTTGGTTGGAATAACCCCGATAAAAGCAATCGAGATGAAAATAGCGGAATCGGCGCCCTGACCAATTAGGGTAGAGGCGACAGTCCTTACCCATAACAATCGACCGTGAGTTGCGATTTTGAGTTTTGCTAACACATAAGAGTTCAGGAATTCACCCACTAAATAGGCCATGAACGATGCCAGTAAAAGTCTGGGGGAGTATCCTAAAATCGCGTGGTAAGCTCGAGAAGCTTCAAACGCGTTTTCATAGACGCCGGCGTTCCAATAGGGATCTGCTGGGAGCAATCCTCCCAACCAGATAGCGGTAACGGCTAGAAGGTTGCAGCCGAATCCGATCCAGATTGCTTGACGAGCTCGAGCGTAACCATAGACTTCGGTAAGTACATCGCCAAAGATGTAAGCAACCGGGAATAAGATGACCGCAGCCGGGAGAGTCATCTCAAATAAGGTGAACAATTTGACGGCGATAATGTTAGATACGATCAGGCTAGTGACGAACACCGCCAGGATTGTAGGAAACCAACGATTGCCACGCATCTAGCCGATTTCCTCTCGACTGCCAAATTCTGCCTCGATGGTGATGTTGATGCCTCCACGAACGCTGAAAGCCCCAACCACAAGACACCAGTGGGGTTCCAACGCGGCTACAAGATCGTCGAGAATTTTATTTGTCACATGTTCGTGGAATACACCCTCGTCGCGATATGACCATAAATACAACTTGAAGGACTTTGATTCGAGGATCTTTTTATTTGGTATGTACTCCACGATGATGTTTGCGAAGTCGGGTTGACCGGTAGCTGGGCAGAGGCATGTGAATTCGTCGCTCTCCAATCTAACTAAATAGCGCCGGTCAGGGTGGTGATTAGGGAAGGTTTCGAGGTTTTTGCCAGGTTTTGAATCCCGACCGAGTTGGGTAAGGTCTTTAAGATCTGATGGTTCAGTCATCGGTTGTCACCCTCAGGCGTTTGCTACATCACGGCTTCGAACTTGGTTCCATGTACGGCAGAAAGCACATTGTTCAGGGGCGGAGGTAGGTTGGCCACAGGTTTCACAGATATTTAATTCGGCGCGCGCATCTCTGTTCACTTCAGCGAAGAGCCCTGATTCCTTCGCTTTTAAAAACGATAGGTAAAACGATAGCTTCGCACCAGGTCGATCAGCTTCCAATTGGTTTAAATACTCTTTGTAATAGATCGACTTAGCACCTGTGGCGAAGGGACACTCATCATGGATATACTCAATGCCTTTCATTAAAGCGAATGCCGCTGTCTCACGTTCGTAGAAACGGCAAAATGGTTTGACTTTTCTCATTAACCCACTCGAGGTTGCCTGCAAAACGGGGTCTTGGCGCGCCAGGTAACCTACTTTCCAATTCAAAATATTTCCGAATAGTGTTGCAACTTCATCATCTAGGTTGTGTCCAGTAACTAAAACGTCATAACCTCCATCACGTGCGGCTCTGTTCATGATATGTCGTTTAGTCAGACCACAAAGCGAACAGGGTTTGTTTTTACCCCGCATCGTAAGTTTGGCTGCCTCGGGGATATTGGCACCAGCCACCTCGGCTACGCTTGCCACGGTCAGTTGCATACTATTCTCTGCCGCAAATCTCTCCGTTAATCGCTTTGATTTGTTCGAATAATCTACGCCGCAATCAATTCCAAGATCAATATAAAGCCCATCGGCAAGGTATCCCAAACGATGGAGTACCTGCCACAGCGACAATGAATCTTTACCTCCTGAAACAGCCACCAAGATTCTGGCACTGGGCTCGAACATGTGATATTTCTTGATAATGCGCTGTGTCTGCTCGGGGATCCATGCGAGAAAATGCTCTTTACATAAAGCCAGCTTATGCTGGCGCATGTTTATGGCAGCCTTCTCACCGCATTTGCGACATTTCATTGATCAATTACCAACAACAGATAAATCCTCTCATTTGCATCCCCCTGAGATGACCGGTACCAAACGAATGAGCTCGCCATCTTTAATAATCTCATCATCAGTGATCAATTCGCCTTCTCGGATCGGGATCACCGACTCCGGTTGAATATCAAGTTTCTCTAGCGCGTGGCGAATTGTCATGCCACTGCGCACTTCGAACTCTTTATCTCGTAGAGTCAATCGGACGGGCATCTCTTTCCTTTAGGACCTGGTGGGATTGTACTCAGCCGTGGGAGGGGAGTCAATGGAGAGGTGTCGATGGACGACTTTGCTGAAAATTATTGGTCGTTTATCTGTTCTGCTCAGTTAGGGGTTCTTCCCGCTCATGCATCGCCTTAAACGCGGCGATGGCAATCTCAACCATTTTGGGATCTGGTTCACGCGTGGTTAAACGCTGTAACCATAAATTAGGCAATATAAAAGGTTGCGCCCACGAGTATTTTACAAATTTTGCAGTCAACCGAATATACTCGTAAGCCAGCGAGGCCAGAACGGGGGCCAGGAGGAGACGGCTTAATAAACGTTGGTAGAGCGGTAGAGGTCCAAGAATACTAAATAGCAGGATCGAGAGTCCAGCTACGGTTAGCAGAAAGGCTGTTCCACAACGAGGGTGTTCGCGCGGAAATCGCATCACCGTTTCTATTTCCAACGGTTCTCCAGCTTCATACGCATTAATTGTCTTATGCTCGGCGCCATGGTATCCGAACACCCGGCGGATATCCGGCATAAATGCGATACCCCATATGTACACGAGGAGTAATGTTAATCGGATCACACCCTCCAGAAAATTCGACCACCATACGCTCCAACCAAGGAAATCCGCCACTAAATGTGCTGCTCCGGCAGGAAGGAGGAAGAACATGCCCACGCCCAGTGCAAGAGAGCTGACCAATGCCAGGACCATCGCACTGCCTTCAAGCTTTTCCCCTTCATCAACTTGCATGTTTGCGGAAAAAGTCAGGGCGCGTATGCCTAATACGAGGGCATCCCATAGTAACAACAAACCACGTAGAAAAGGGATTTTCGTCAGCCGGCTTTGGTACAAGCTGCCCAACGGTTGAACGTCAACCACGATTGATTGATCTGGAGATCTGACGGCAATAGCACACACTTGCGTGCCGCGCATCATTACTCCTTCTATAACGGCTTGTCCGCCGTAGGTTGGAAGTTTATCTTTCGCCATTATGTCTCCCAAGCCATGGTTACTCAGTCTGCGATTTCATACATGAAACGTATATATGTTTCTATACCTCGGTAGAAGTTGGGTAGATGAAGCTTTTCGTTTGGAGCGTGCAGATTGTCATCCGGCAGGCCGAACCCTAACATCAGGCTGTCGACTCCCAATAGATCCTGAATCATACCGACAACGGGGACAGAGCCTCCTTGCCGTGTGAACACAGGTGGCACTCCCCAGACAGCTTCGAGAGCGCGGCTTGCAGCATGGACTGCGTCCGAGTCATAGTCAACGATTGATGGATTGCAGCTTGTCAACTCCTCTAATTCCCAGGTGACTGTTGGTGGCGCGTTGGCTTTCAGATAGGCTACTAATCCGTCGCGAATCAACTCGGACCGCTGATCTGGGACTAGTCGCATTGAAATCTTAGCCATCGCCAATGCTGGGAGAACTGTCTTGGAACCTTCCCCGGTGAAACCGCTTACTATCCCGTTGACATCAAGCGTAGGGCGCGCGGTTGCACGTTCCGTCGTCGTGTAGCCTTTCTCCCCGAACAACGCCTTCGCACCAGCTTGCTTCATCCACCATTCGTCTGGCATGGATTCGGTTATGGCACGTTCTTGCTCAGTGAGTTCACGCACGTTGTCATAAAAACCAGGGAGTGTTATTCGGCCGTCTTTGTCGTGCATGCCGGCAATTAGATTACAAAGT
>Ga0164321_10000070_pt1 | contig 13831 bp, 7 predicted proteins | sample GuaBasSediGuay12_FD_121799 | JGI IMG/M metagenome (GOLD analysis project Ga0164321, IMG submission 121799) | Subseafloor sediment microbial communities from Guaymas Basin, Gulf of California, Mexico - Guay12, Core 4567-28, 21-24 cm | ecosystem: Environmental > Aquatic > Marine > Hydrothermal... | reverse complement strand
CTTCCCTCTCTCTATGCGTCCCGTTACTACCGTCCCGCGCCCGGAAATGGTAAACACATCTTCAACCGGAAGCAAGAAAGGCTTGTCTACTTCCCTTGCCGGTTGCGGTATATAACTGTCTACTGCATCGAGTAATTCTGCGAGACACTTATATTCTTCTGCATTAGTATCTTCTGACTGTGATTCCAGTGCCTTAAGGGCGCTTCCTGAAATTATGGGAATGTCATCCCCTGGGAAATCATACTTACTTAAAAGTTCCCGTACCTCCAGCTCTACCAGCTCCATCAGCTCGCTATCATCGACCATGTCAGCCTTGTTTAAAAAGACGACCATGGATGGTACTCTCACCTGCCTGGCCAGCAAGATGTGCTCTCGCGTCTGAGGCATGGGACCATCTGCAGCACTTACCACCAAAATCGTTCCGTCCATCTGGGCTGCACCGGTAATCATGTTCTTAATATAATCGGCATGTCCCGGGCAGTCGATGTGGGCATAGTGCCTTTTATCTGTCTCGTACTCGACATGGGCAATGGATATAGTCAACCCCCGCTCCTTTTCCTCCGGAGCTTTATCAATCTGATCGTATGCCATGTGCTCAGCCTGACCCTTCATCGCCAGAAATTTGGTTATCGCAGAAGTGAGGGTGGTCTTGCCGTGGTCTACATGGCCTATGGTTCCAATGTTGATATGGGGCTTCGTCCTCTCAAATTTCTTCTTCGACATGGCTTGTGCCTCCTGTTAAAGGGTGGAAGGATTATTGTGCGCGTTATAATTTGATAGAATTTTATCAGCAATAGTGTTGGGTGTTGCCTGATAGCGGACAAACGAAAGGGTGTGAAGTGCTCTTCCCTGGGTTAAGGAGCGCAGGGAGGTAGCGTAACCGAAAGATTCTGCCAAAGGAATCTCCGCTTTGATCTCGGAAGAATTTTTTAGAACTTCCATAGAAGTCACTTTACCTCGACGGGCAGCAATATCTCCCGTCAATTCCCCAAGAAACTCTTCGGGTGAGACTATTTCCAGCAACATGATTGGTTCTAACAGAATCGGCGCACCTTCAATCACCCCACGTTTAAAAGCCATAGAGGAAGCAATCTTGAAAGCCATCTCGGATGAATCCACTGGATGGTAAGAACCATCATATATGGTAATGCTCAGATCAACAGCAGGAAAGCCTCCCAAAATTCCACCCTCTGTTGCCTCGAGCACCCCTTTCTTAACTGCAGATATATATTCTTTGGGTATAACTCCACCGGTGATTTTGTCGGAGAAGGTAACGCCTGTCCCTCTTTCCAAAGGTTCTAGCTCCAGCCAGACATGACCATATTGACCACGTCCCCCGCTCTGGCGTATGAACTTTCCTTCTACCCGGCTTCTTTTGGTGATAGTTGCTTTGTAAGCAACCTGTGGTTTGCCAATAGTAGCATTGACGAGGAATTCACGCAGCAGTCGATCCGCTATAATTTCCAGGTGTAACTCACCCATCCCAGAAATGATAGTCTGGCCGGTCTCTTCATCGAAATGAATCCTGAAAGAGGGGTCTTCCATTGCCAGCTTTCTAAGTGCACTCACCAACTTTTCTTGGTCGGCTCGAGTTTTGGGCTCGATGGCAACTGACATCACAGTTTTTGGAATTTCCACAGGTTCTAGAGCAATAGGATAATCTTCGCTGCAAAGTGTGTCCCCGGTAGTTGTATTTTTTAAGAGTATTGCAGCAATATCGCCAGCATATATTTCCTCTATTTCTTCTCTCTTGTTGGCATGCAGTTTCAGGATGCGGTGAATCTTCTCCTTCTTATCTTTGTGCGTGTTGTAAACAAAGGAGCCTTTCCTGAGGCATCCAGAATAGACCCTAACAAAGGTTAGTTGCCCCATGTAAGGGTCATTTAGCGTTTTAAATGCTAAGGCTGAAAAGGGAGCGCTAACCTTTGCTTCTCTTGTCTCTTCTTCACCTTTTTCATTAATCCCCTTAATGGGCGGCAGGTCTATGGGGGCGGGAAGAAAATCAACAATTCCATCCAGTAAAGGTTGTACCCCTTTATTCTTAAAGGCTGACCCACAGAAAACAGGTATGACTTTTAGATCAAGAGTTGCCCTTCTGAGAGCGACTTTTAGCTCTTGGGGGGTAATGTCCTGTTCTGCTACATACTTTTCCATCAAGCTTTCGGAGTAATCTGCAGCTACTTCAAAAATCTTTCCCTGATATTCTTTTGCTAAATTGATAAGGTGAGAAGGAATTTCTGTTTGATGGTAGTTTACCCCCAGCGTTTCTTCGTCAAAAACAAGCGCTTTCATGTTAATGAGATCGATTACACCCTTAAAATCTCCTTCCTGGCCCCAGGGTAGTTGAAGTGCTAGTGGGCTGGCACCGAGACGGTTTTTCATCATCTCAATCACTCTAGGAAAATCTGAACCGACGCGATCCATCTTATTAATAAAAGCTATTCGTGGAACCAAGTATTTATCGGCTTGTTTCCATACGGTCTCGGACTGGGGTTCAACACCACCTACACCACAGAAAACCACCACTGCTCCATCTAACACCCTTAAGGAGCGTTCCACTTCTACTGTAAAATCCACATGACCTGGGGTATCAATTATATTAATGCGATGGTTTTCCCAGAAACAGGTGGTAGCAGCAGAAGTGATGGTAATGCCTCTTTCCTGTTCCTGTTCCATCCAGTCCATTATGGCCGTTCCATCGTGAACTTCACCCATCCTATAGGAAACCCCTGTATAGTATAATATTCTTTCGGTAGTAGTTGTCTTCCCTGCATCAATATGTGCTATAATTCCAATGTTGCGCACCTTATCTAAAGCGGGATCATCAATCAACTTTAACATATGCTTTCTTCCGCAGTTGTAATCTTGCTCTTCTTTTAAAATGGCTTGTTCACCAACTCGTGTTACCATGAATTATCCTGTCTCGTCTATCCAACCGGATGGACTCTTTGGCGATTTTCTTAGAGATTGCTTGAGCTACCATCTATAATGAGCAAAGGCTTTATTTGCCTCTGCCATCTTATGGGTATCCTCCCTCTTTTTTACTGAAGCACCACGATTGTTTGAAGCATCGATTAGCTCAGCGGCAACCCTTTCTTCCATAGAATGTTCTTTGCGCTCTCTTGCAAAGGAGAGCAACCATCTTAAAGCCAGGCTCACTCTGCGATCTGGTCTCACTTCTACGGGAACCTGATAGGTAGAACCACCTACTCTTCGAGATTTGGTTTCAATAACAGGTTTTATGTTTTCTAATGCTGTGCGGAAGACCTTTAAGGAATCGGACTTGGTCTTTTCCTCAACAATAGCAAAACTCTTGTAAACAATTGACTCTGCCTTGCTCTTTTTCCCTTCCCACATGATTTTATTGATCAGTTTTGCTACCAATCTGTCATTGAATTTAGGATCTGGCAAGGTTCGTCTTTTGCTAACAACCCTTCTTCTGGGCATTTTGACCTCATATAAATGGTTAGTTGATAAATCGTTTACTTTGGTCTCTTGGTTCCATATTTAGAGCGACTTTTTTTTCGGTCTTGAACTCCAATAGCATCCAGAGTACCCCTTACGATATGATATCTCACCCCGGGAAGGTCTTTTACCCTTCCTCCTCGGACTAAGACTACAGAGTGTTCTTGAAGATTGTGACCTTCTCCAGGGATATAGGAAGTTATTTCCATCCCATTGGTTAGCCGTACCCTCGCTACTTTCCTAAGAGCCGAATTGGGTTTTTTCGGGGTAGAGGTATACACTCTGATGCACACCCCCCTCTTCTGGGGTGAGGACTGAAGTGCAGGGGCTTTGGTCTTAGACTTGATTTTAGACCGTCCTTTTCTGTACAACTGGTTAATGGTAGGCATCACGATCCCTTATGCTTTTTTAGAATGAATCAGTTAAATTGCAAAACCCAAGTTAATAACAAACAAATTATTATTTGTCAACCTTTTTGTCTTTTATTTTCATTAAATTTCTCTAGGGTTGCTCTTCCCCGCTTTCTTCTACTTTGATCTCTTGATTTCTATATCTTATAAGACCCGTGCCTGCAGGAATAAGTCTTCCCATCGAGGTGTTTTCTTTCAGACCTCTCAAATAGTCTGTTTTTCCTTCTAGTGCGGCTTGGGTTAGAACTTTTGTTGTCTCCTGAAAGGAAGCAGCAGAGATGAAACTCTCTGTACTCAAGGAAGCCTTGGTAATGCCTAGCAATAGAGGTTCGCCAATAGCTGGTTGACCACCTTTTTTGCCTATCTTCTCATTTTCTTCTTCAAAGACACGTTTTTCTACATGTTCTCCCGCCAAGAAGCTTGAATCGCCAACTTCCTTTATTTTAACTCTTCGCAGCATCTGTCTTACCATAACCTCAATGTGCTTATCGTTTATCTTTACCCCCTGTAATCTATATACCTCTTGCACTTCATCCACCAGGAATTTTGCCAGTTCTTTTTCACCAAGAACGCTTAAGATGTCATGAGGGCTGGCCAAACCATCCATAATAGGCTCTCCAGCCTTTATTTTGTCTCCTTCGTGAACCGAGACATGCTTGCTTTTAGGAATGAGATATTCTATGGGTTCTCCTACTTCAGGGGTAATGAAAATAGTGCGCTTCCCTTTCACATCTTTGCCGAAGGATACAACACCATCAATTTCACAAATGGTTGTGACTTCTTTTGGTTTTCTGGCTTCGAATAATTCAGCGACCCTGGGCAATCCACCGGTAATATCCTTGGTTTTGGTAGTTTCGCGAGGGATCTTGGCAATGACATCACCTGCTTGAACCTCATCCCCTTCCGCAACCACGATATTTGCACCTATAGGCATAAAATATCTGGCATATGTTTCTGAACCGGGAAGTTTGAAGGTCTTGCCGTTCCTATCCTTAATGGAGACTCTGGGACGACGCTCATGATCCTTAAAACCCATAATTACCTTGCTGGAAAAACCTGTTACCTCATCCAGTTTTTCCTGCATGGTTTTACCCTCCAGAATATCACCAAATTTTATTGTTCCTGAAACCTCAGTCAGAATAGGTGTGTAAAAAGGATCCCATTCAGCAATCCGCGCACCACTTTTTGCAAAATCTCCTTCTTTTACCTTTAAACGAGCCCCATAGATAATGGTGTATCGTTCTCTTTCTCTTCCACTGTCGTCTATAATGGCAATCTCGCCGTTACGGTTCATAACTATCAGATCTCCATCCATAGCTGTTGCAAGGTTGAGTTTTGTGAATTTTACCCGCCCTTCATGTTTGACTTCTAATGTCGTTTGTTCGGCTCTTCTGCTGGCTGTTCCTCCGATATGGAATGTTCTCATGGTTAACTGGGTTCCGGGCTCTCCTATTGATTGAGCAGCTATGACTCCTACAGCTTCTCCCATAATGGCTATTTTGCCCCGGGCAAGGTCCCTGCCATAACAGAGAGCACACACTCCCCGCTTAGATTGACAGGTTAAGACAGATCTAATTTTCACCTGCTCAATCCTTGTCTGATCTATTTTCTCAACAATATCTTCATCGATCTCCTGATTGGCTTTTGCGAGCACTTCATCAGTGAAAGGATCAGCAATATCTTCTAAGCAAACCCGCCCTAAGATTCGATCACCGATAGGCTCAACAATTTCTCCACCCTCAATTAGGGGTGAGACAGCTATTCCATCCATGGTGCCACAGTCATATTCGGTGATAATGCAATCGTGAGCCACATCAACTAATCTGCGAGTGAGATAACCAGAATTTGCAGTTTTCAGGGCGGTATCAGCCAAACCTTTACGTGCACCGTGGGTAGATATAAAGTACTGTAGGACGTTTAGTCCTTCTCTGAAATTTGCCGTGATAGGAGTTTCAATAATTTCTCCTGAAGGTTTGGCCATAAGTCCTCTCATCCCGGCTAATTGGCGAATCTGCTGAGCACTACCACGGGAACCAGAGTCAGACATCATATATATGGGATTGAAACTAGCAACTTGTTTTACTTTGCCCTCTTTGTCTTTTATGGATTCAGTTTCAAGTCCTCTTAACATTTCTCGCGCAACGTTTTCTGTGACCTGTGCCCAGATATCCACCACTTTGTTATACCGTTCACCATCGGTAATGAGACCGTCTTTATAGTGGGATTCAATTTCCTGCACTTCCTTGTGGGCAGTCTCGATCAGTTCTGATTTCTTGGAGGGGATGATCATATCACCGATAGAGATGGAGAGTCCTGACTGGGATGCATATTTATAACCCAAATCCTTCAAGCGGTCCGATAGCAGGATAGTCTTTTTATCTTTACATTGCCTGTAACAAAAGCCAATAAGGTCCGCCAATTCTTTTTTCCCCATGACTTTATTTATCGTCTCAAAGGGGATTCCCTCGGGAAGTATCTCTAATAAAATAATCCTGCCTGTGGTGGTCTCAATTAATTCACCTCCCATCCGCACCAATATTTTTGCATGGAGGTCAAGCACACCATTATCGTGGGCAACTCTTACCTCCCCTGGATTTGAGAAAACTTTGCCTTCTCCTTTGACGGATTCTTTCTCTCTGGTGAGGTAATAAAGCCCCAATACAATATCCTGAGTGGGAACAATGATGGGCTTACCGTTAGCAGGAGATAGGATGCTATTGGTTGACATTAACAGAACCCGGGCTTCAATCTGTGCTTCTGTAGAGATGGGAATATGTACGGCCATTTGATCACCATCAAAATCAGCATTAAATGCAGCACAAACAAGGGGATGAAGCTGGATGGCTTTTCCTTCAATTAAAACAGGTTCAAAGGCCTGAATACCCAATCGGTGCAAGGTAGGAGCCCGGTTGAGTAAAACAGGATATTCCTCGACCACTTCATCTAATGCATCCCACACTTCTGCTGTTTCCTTTTCCACCAACTTCTTGGCGCTTTTAATGGTTGTTGCGAAACCCTTCTTTATCAGGCGATTGTAGATAAAGGGCTTAAACAGTTCGATCGCCATCTTTTTAGGCAGGCCACATTGGTGGAGACGCAATGCCGGTCCAATTACAATGACAGACCGTCCTGAATAGTCTACCCGCTTTCCCAGAAGGTTTTGTCTAAACCTTCCCTGCTTTCCTTTGAGCATATCGCTCAATGATTTAAGGGGCCTTTTGTTACGACCGGTAACAGTTTTCCCCCTCCGGCCGTTATCAAACAGTACATCCACTGCCTCCTGAAGCATCCTTTTCTCATTGCGGACAATAATCTCCGGGGCCTCGAGTTCCTGAAGCCTCTTAAGCCGATTATTCCTGTTGATTACCCTCCTATAGAGGTCGTTTAGATCGGAAGTGGCAAAACGTCCTCCGTCTAAGGGAACCAAAGGTCTTAAATCAGGTGGGAGAACCGGCAGGACTTCCAAAACCATCCACTCAGGTTGATTCCCAGAGTTTCTAAATGCCTCCACAACCTTCAATCGTTTGGCTAATTTTTGGCTCTTTGCCTCGGAACCTGTTTCTTTCATCTCCTGGCGCAAAGTTAGGGAAATTTCCTCCAGGTTAAGCTTCTTTAAAATCTCCCGTATTGACTCAGGACCTATACCTGCCTTGAAGTTTTTCCCATACTCTACCAAAGCTTTGAGATATCTCTCTTCTGTCAGCAGTTCACCTTTGGTTAAAGGTGTGTTGCCAGGGTCTATGACGATGTACTGTTCAAAGTAAATTACCTTTTCTAAATCCCTGAGCGTTATATCAAGAAGATTTCCGATTCTGCTGGGCAGACTTCTTAGAAACCAAATGTGTGCAACTGGGCAAGCAAGTTCAATATGACCCATTCTCTCCCTTCGCACGTATGAAGGGATTACCTCAACTCCACATTTCTCACAGACAACTCCCCGATGTTTCAGCCTTTTGTATTTACCACAATTACATTCATAATCTTTGGTAGGCCCAAAGATCTTAGCACAGAACAATCCGTCTCTTTCCGGTTTGAAGGTTCGATAGTTGATGGTTTCTGGTTTTTTAACCTCACCATGTGACCAACTAAGAATGTCTTCTGGTGAAGCAATGCTAATTTTTATGGCATCAAAGTCAAGCGACTTTCTGGGTTTATCAAAAAAACTGTAGCTTGCTTCCATAAAGCACTCCTCCTTAAACTGAGTTTTTGCTTCCAGTTTCAATAAATTTTACGTTTAAGCAGAGACTCTGTAATTCTTTTACCAGTACGTTAAAGGACTCCGGCAAGCCAGGAACCAAAGAAGAATCTCCTTTAACGATATTTTCATAGAGTTTCGTTCTTCCTTGGACATCATCAGACTTAACGGTTAAGAACTCTTGGAGTGTGTGTGCTGCTCCATAAGCCTGTAATGCCCAGACCTCCATTTCTCCTAGCCTCTGTCCGCCAAATTGTGCCTTCCCGCCCAAGGGTTGCTGCGTTACCAGAGAATAGGTACCAATAGAGCGGGCATGGATTTTGTCGTCCACCAGGTGGTGAAGCTTCATCATGTAAATCATACCGACGGTAACTTTGTTGTCAAAAGCCTCTCCTGTTCTTCCGTCATAGAGAATGGTTTGTCCATTTTCAGGCAATCCCACCTCCTTTAAATAGTCCATAATTTGCCCTTCTGATGCGCCATCAAAAACAGGAGAGGAAAAGCGAACACCCTTGCTAAGCGTTTTTGCAAGTTTTACTACCTCCTTCTCCTCCTCCTCATCTATCATTTTGCTTATTGCCTTCTCATTAAAAACACCCTTGATTTGATTTCTTAAAGTCTGGATGCTGACGTTTTTCTCCAGAAGCTCGTTAATCTTATTGCCTAACCCTACTGATGCCCACCCCAGGTGGGTCTCTAGAATCTGCCCTACGTTCATTCGAGAAGGAACCCCTAAGGGGTTTAGGACTATATCCACAGGCACCCCCCCATCTAGGTAGGGCATGTCCTCTTCCGGGAGTATCCTGGATAGCACACCCTTGTTCCCGTGACGACCAGCCATTTTATCACCCACTGATAGACTTCTTTTTACTGCCAGGTCAACTTTAACCATCTTGATTACACCGGGTGGAAGCTCATCACCACTTTTAAGCCTTTCTACCTTCTCTGTAGAAATCGCTGTTGTTTCCTTAAGATGTTCGTCTAGATCTTCTTTGATCTTCTTGATTTTTTCTCCCACTCCTTTGCTTTCAACAACAATATCTTTCCATCGGTTTGATGATATTTTTGAAATCATATCTGCGGTAATTTTTTTATTTTTCCCAAGAATGACGGTGTTTGTTCTTTTGTCTGTCAATCTTTTAGCTGCAATCTTTCCAACAAGCAGGTTCTCAATCTTTTTTGCCGCGTTCTCCTTTAGTATTCTTATTTTAAGTTCCTGGTCCTTCAGTATCTTAGATAGTTGCTCGTTTTCAATAGATTTGCTGCGTGCGTCTTTTTCAACTCCTTTGCGGGAGAAGATCCGGACGTTAATAACTTTTCCCTCAACACCAGGAGGAATCCTTAGGGAAGTGTCTTGTACATCACGGGCTTTTTCACCGAAAATTGCACGAAGAAGCTTTTCTTCAGGTGAAAGCTGGGTTTCCCCCTTGGGGGTAATTTTCCCTGCCAAAATATCATTGGATTTTACCTCCGCTCCTATGCGGATAATCCCACATTCATCTAGGTCTTTCAGGGCTTCTTCTCCCAAGCCTGGTATGTCCCGGGTGATTTCTTCTTTTCCCAGTTTGGTGTCACGGGCTAAAACCTCAAACTCTTCGATATGAAGAGAAGTAAAGTAGTCGTCTTTAACTATTTTTTCATTAACCAAAATAGAATCCTCAAAATTATATCCCTCCCAGGGAAGGAAGGCAACCAGCAGGTTGCGCCCCAGAGCTAATTCTCCCTTGTCTGTGGCAGGTCCATCCGCAACAATTTCGCCTTTTTTTACTTTGTCGCCTACCTCAACTAAAGGTTTTTGATTAATGCAGGTGTTTTGATTAGAGCGTTTGAATTTTACTAAGTTGTGTATGCTGACTCCCACATCTTTTCCAGATTCGCTGCTCTGCTCATCTTTAACTACAATTCTGTTGGCGTCAACACTCTCTATGATGCCATCTTTTTGCGCTGTGACTGTTACCCCTGAATCCTTTGCGATAATCTCTTCTACTCCCGTGCCAACTAAAGGGCTCTCAGTTTTCATCAGTGAGACTGCTTGCCTTTGCATATTCGAACCCATTAAAGCCCTGTTAGCGTCATCATTTTCCAAAAAGGGGATGAGGGCAGCAGCGATGCTAACCAACTGTTTGGGGGAAACATCCATATAGGAAATCTCTTCCGGCTTCAGCATGACGAACTCTCCTCCCTTACGGGCAGAGATAAGCTCGCTTTCAAATCTTCCTCTATTATCCAAAGGGGCATTAGCCTGTGCAATGGCATGGTCTTTTTCATCTAAGGCGGAAAGATATTCCATTTGGTTTGAAACCACTCCATTTTGCACTTTGCGGTAAGGAGTCTCAATGAAACTGAAGTCGTTGACTCTGGCATAGGTAGCAAGGGACGAGATGAGACCAATGTTGGGGCCTTCTGGAGTTTCAATGGGACAGATCCTTCCGTAATGAGTGGGGTGGACATCTCTTACTTCAAATCCAGCTCGTTCACGAGTCAATCCTCCAGGACCCAGTGCGCTGAGTCGTCGTTTGTGGGTAATCTCAGATAGCGGGTTGGTCTGATCCATAAACTGCGATAATTGACTGGAGCCAAAAAATTCGTTAATTACTGCTGAGACCAGTTTGGCATTTACCAGATCATGGGGCATTAAGGTTTCAACTTCCTGTAACCCCATCCGCTCCTTAATGGCCTTTTCCATCCTGACCAGACCTATGCGATACTGATTCTCGATTAACTCTCCAACGGTTCGAATTCTTCTATTGCCCAAATGGTCAATATCATCTACTTCTCCCCTTCCGCACTTTAGCCTTAGGAGATATTTGACAGTCTCCATAATATCCTCTTTGCGAAGCACACGAACATCAAGGGGAACATCAAAGCCAAGCTTATAATTTAATTTTAACCGACCAACTTTCCCCAGGTCGTAGTAGTCGGAATTAAAGAAGATTCTTTCAAAGAAATTATTCGCACTCTCCTTGGTAGGGGGGTCGTGAGGTCTTAGACGTCTATAGATTTCAACGACAGCCTCTTCCTGGGTCTGGATTTTATCCAGGGCCAATGTGTTACGGAAAGAAGAATCAGTGGTAAAATCATCAACAAAAAGGATTTCAAATTCTTTGATGCCCCTTTCCTTAAGCTCCTTTAATTTTTCTTTGGTTAACTCCTCATTGGCGGTAAGCAAGGTTTCTTCTGTTGAAGGATCAACAATGTCATGGGAAACAAATTTGCCCTCTAGATCTCTAGGGCTGACAGGAACAAATTGAATCTTGGCTTCCTTTATCTTTTTAAGTGTTGCCCCCCTAATCCTTTTATCCTTCTCAATTATAACCTTACCGCTTTCTATATCAACGATGTCTTCTGATGCTCTGTCTCCCACCTGAATATTCTTTCTCAGGCATTTAAAAATTTTGTTATCCTTAAAAACAACTTTCTCTGTTTCATAGAAATAATTGAGGAGTTCTTCTGCGGAATACCCCAGAGCCTTGAGTAAGACTGTAGCCGGAAGTTTTCGACGCCTGTCTATCCTCACATGAAGGACATCTTTGGCATCAAATTCCAGGTCAATCCATGAACCCCGATTAGGAATAATACGAGCATAAAAGAGAAGTTTTCCCCCACTGCTCGATTTCCCCTTATCATGGTTGAAGAAAACACCTGGCGATCTATGCAATTGACTGACGACGACCCTTTCTGTACCATTGATAATGAAGGTCCCACCGTCCGTCATTAAGGGTACTTCTCCGAAGTAAACCTCTTGCTCTTTAACATCTCTGATGCTACGAGCTCCCGATTCAGCATTCACATCCCAAACGACCAGTCTTAAAAGGACTTTAAGCGGAACAGCATAAGTCATCTCTTTTTGTCGGCATTCTTCCTCATCATACTTGGGTTCCCCCAAGCCATAACTTACGTATTCAAGAGATGCACTTTCCGAAAAATCCTTTATGGGAAAGACGTTCTTGAAGACTCCGTGAAGACCAAAATCACCACGGTCCTCATGTTTAACTTGCTGCTGCAATAAGTCTCCATAAGCTTTTTTTTGAACATCCAGGAGATTCGGCATCTCCATTACTTTTTTAATTCTGGCAAAGTTCTTTCTAAGATGATATCTATTTATTGCGTGATAACTCATTTTAACCCCTATGTGGATTAAGGTTATCGGTTGCCTGACAGCCCTTTTGCCTACAAACAGAAAGATTCTAAAGACGGTGGCTTATTTGATTTCGACAGTTGCCCCAGCTTCTTCGAGCTTTTGTTTGGCCTCTTCCGCATCCTTTTGAGGAACCCCTTCGCGAACAGGTTTGGGAGCTCCATCTACCAGATCCTTGGCTTCTTTTAAACCCAGGCTGGTGAGGGCCCGGACGGCTTTGATGACCTGAATCTTTTTCTCTCCTGTTGCTTGCAGAATGACGTCAAATTCCGTCTTCTCTTCTTGGGCAGCTGCTGGGGTTTCGCCAGCTGCTGCAGGTGCTGCCATAGTCATGGCAGCAGCTGAAACCCCAAATTTCTCTTCCAGCTCTTTTACCAGATCGGAAAGCTCCAGCACAGTCATGTTTTCAATGAAGCTTAATACGTCTTCTCTACTAATATTAGCCATTTTTTAAATCCTCCTAACATTCAACAAGTTTAGTTTTGCTTGCCTGACTTATTCTTTTGAATAGCGTTAAGCACCTGGACCAGTTTTAAAGGAACAAAATTCAGGGCATTTAAGAGCCTCACCTGAGGTGAAATGCAGAGAGAAACAAGCTTTGCAAGCAACTCTTTTCTGCCAGGGAGGGTGCTAAGCTCTTTTGTTTCTTCCACAGATAAAACCTTGCCCTGAAGAAAACCGGCTTTAATACTCAGCACAGAGTATTCTTTGAGAAACTTCGCCAGTATTTTACTTGGGGCAATGGGATCATCAGAACTTAATAAAATTGCAGTAGGGCCAGCAAAGTGTTGGTGGAGCTGCTCAAACGCTGTTCCCTTAGAAGCTATTTTAAACAAGGTGTTTTTGACTACCTGATAGTCTGATGAAACACCACGAAGTTCATTTCTCAGCCTGGTAATCTGTTCCACCGTTAAGCCGCGATAGCCTGTTAAAATTGCAAAAGTAGCCTGTTTGAGCTTGCTTGATATGTGTGAAACTATCTGCTCTTTTGTTTCTTTATTCAATTTTTTTAGTCCTCCTTTCCAAAGCCAAGAGCTTAAGCCGAGTACTTACTACCTGAACGAAAAATCGTGTTCAGGCCAACTAGCCGTATATTATAGACCAAAAACTTAAACATTTGAGTCGAGTTTTTTAAAGATACACTTATGCAAAGTGATACTGGATATTAGATAAAAAAGTCGCTCGTTATTCGGTTGAGCTGCTCGTTCAAGTATAGGACGCAGACTCGCCCTGTGAAATATAAAAATGGGTTTTAGAGTTAATTCTAATAAAATAACTTTCCTTCCTTATCTATTCATGGATACATCACTGTTATTTCACGGGGTAAATGCACAGATTAACGCAGAAAGATGTCTATACTCTTTTTTTTAATAAGCTTTACCAACTTATCAATCCAGTATCCAGCATCTAGTATCCAGTAAGCATCCATCATCTTTTTCTTATATTCCGCAATCAGAAATCCACAATCGTCTAATTCAGTATCGCGAAGCTCCGCTAGCCTATATGTCTGGTAAATGCAGGATTTACCTTTATACCAGGTCCCATAGTAGTTGAAAGGACGATACCCCTCAAATAGACTCCCTTGCTGGTTGATGGCTTCAGTTTTATGAGGGTATCTACTAG